>Ga0307510_10003151_pt1 | contig 19124 bp, 18 predicted proteins | sample 12_EM_MG_FD_207224 | JGI IMG/M metagenome (GOLD analysis project Ga0307510, IMG submission 207224) | Populus trichocarpa ectomycorrhiza microbial communities from riparian zone in the Pacific Northwest, United States - 12_EM | ecosystem: Host-associated > Plants > Roots > Unclassified | place...
TATGTGGTTGTGTGACATGATTGTCCAAACTATCCAGACCTCAGAAGGGTCATGGGAGGGAACAAGAAGATAATCGTGCTAAGACTGTCCCCGATCATCCGAGTCACGGTTTTATGTTGATAAGAAATTATTCTTGTCTCTAGTCAGGTAAACTAGATAGGAAAAGTGTTGATTATTATCTCTCACTCTATTTATAGTCTCTTAGAGTCTTGGAGCAGGGAACAACTTCCGAACATGGATCTATATGGTAAATTATATTTTCCTTTCTGTTATTTTGACCTGTTCGCCATCGATGCGATAACGCATGGGGTTTGCGGTTTCGCCAGGGCAATGGGCTATGGGATAAAGCCCTTGTTGATGTGCTTGCAGAGGGCCGTAAATGCTGCGCAGTGGGTGTGTCAGCGGTGCGTGCCGGGCTAGCTGGCATGTGATTCTAGGTGGCCAATATATATATTGGTAGTTTCGTCGGCAGAGAGTATAGGCTGTTGACGATAGTAAGAAACTTGACCGAAGCGAGAACAAACCTCGGGGCCCTTGAGAACAGTTCCAAGACAAGGTGTTGCTTCCGATCATACCTTGCTCAATTCAAGGACTCACTCGAACGACAGAAGGAACGGAAACCACGTGCGGATGAATGAATGAATGATTTGACTGAGGCTACCAATAACTCATGTCAGGTAAAATATACATAACAGCTGCGACGACGACTCGGACAAAAAAGGAACACTAACACAGGAAATAAACTTCAGTAATCCTCTAAGTTCGACATAAAAAAAACGACGTTAGGCGACGGACCTCCTTACGAGATCCCACATTAACTAAAGGGCGACGAGGCTAGCAAAAAAAAAAAAAATATGACTTTTGCTAGCTGTCGGGGGGCACCGCAGCATCCATCCAGCGCTGGCAAACTGAATGTCACTCTTGTCTATGGGGAAAAAGCTTGAGACGGGGTATTATCGGGTAAGGGCATAGCGTATCCGGTGGATCGTGTGAAGTCGAGAGCAGGTAATGCAGCCAGCGGGGTCAATTAATGGAGGGAAGGTCTATGGATCCGATGATGGGTTCGTCCGCTCTCGTCATCACGGCATCCATATCTTCAACGTCTGCACGCGAGCTCCAATCAACACACAGCAACAACAAAGTGCACAAACAAAAATCTCCACGTCACCTGGTCAGAACTCGTAGAAGCGATGACGTTCATCAAGGGAGGACCCGAAGACCCGCCCGCTTTCCCGTTCGTATCCGAGCTTATCGTCTGTCGACCCCACGCGAGGGACGAGACGAATCTCTCGTGAGCTTCGATCTTGCGGATACACCGTCCCGTTTTGAGCTCCCAAATGCGTATCGTGTGATCGTCGGCCGCGGAGAGAAGGTATTTGCCATTTGGGTGGAAAACGAGGGCTCGGACCCAGTCATCGTGACCGACCTATACGTAATTTATATTAAAGCCAATCATCGGACGACCAAATGATACCCGACTGACAAGAGTGTGTAAGCACTGGCCCCGCAGCGCGTCCCAAATTTTTATCGTCTTATCACGCGAGGCTGTCGCCGCATACGAGATGTTCGCGTTGTCGGGCACACCACTCTGAGCTGCTGCCGGCTACGTAATAAGTTAGAGAGATGGGTCACAGAGGAGGTAATACGAGGGAACCTTTTGACCCAAGAGTTCCCGAATCGCAGGTAAGCATGAGACAGGGATGAGGATAGCTGCCTCTACGACGTTGTCGTGGCCGCGTAACTCGGATTTCGTACTTCCCGAGTCAAGCTCAACAAGATGTGCGGTCTGGGATGGTTCAGCGTTGCACCCTCGAAGACATGTGGATAGAGCGAACGAACGTGATCCATAGAACAGGTAATAAAAAATTTGCCATCGGAGCTTGGGAGAGCGCTTCGGATCCAGTCACCGTGAGGGCGAATAACCTTGATACAGTGTCTGAATAAAGAGTTGCGTGAGTCGCTCATACAGTAGGCTCTCGGGTAACATACGTCGTGGCGATTTCCCAAATTCGGACTGTCTGATCTCGGCTCGAGCTTATGATCCTGTCGTCCCCTGGCAAAAACTTGGCCGATGATACCGAGTGTTCGTGTCCGCGCAACGTCGCAAAGTTCTGATAGTCGTTCTCGACGTTCCACAGCTTGATGAAGAGGTCGTACGCGCAGGACACTACCAAATAAACATGAGACGCGCGTTAACCGACCGGGAACCCACAGAATCTGAGCACAAAACGTACCGAGGTTCTTTCCCTTGGAATCGTACTCGCAATCGGTGATGCGTTTCGTGTGACCCTTGAGAGTACGCTCCATCTCCCCGGTCTCCCAGTCCCACACCTTCATCGTGCTGTCGTCACTCGCCGACACCAAAGCCGAATACACCGGGTGGAAGGCAACCGCGTTGACGGCGTCCCGGTGCCCGGTGAGGGTATGCTTCGAGGAACCCGCCGTCGGAAGCCAATCCGGGTTGTTTCTTCTGCTGAAACCGGACGGGAGAGCGGCCATGTTCGAATTGTCGTGCAGCGCTTCCTGCAACCGAGCTTCCAAGTCCAGTATCTTTTCAACGACGACGACGGATCAGGGTGTGGTCGAGGGAGTGATCTGATGAGAGGAACGCACCTTCTTTTGCATCCGGATCACGCTCGTCCACTTCTTTACGAGGAGGCCATTGCTCTTCTGCCCGAGATCTGGCTGGAAGTCCGCCTACAATAATACAATGCATCGGCACGTCCACACCTGTCAGAAACGATGTCGGACGTACCAACTTCGTATCCTGCTTGAGTTGCTCGAAGGACTTGGTAAAGCCGGCATTATGGAGATAGTCGAGGATCGCTTTATGCCTGGGCCGAAGTTGATCAATATCGGAGATTGAGCAGCAGGGCAAAACGGGGCGATGTGTGGGGGCGTACAGGTCATCCGCTTGTCGATCAGACAGTAAAATTGACATAATGGAGACAAAGTCTTGGGGGTGAAATGGGTGGTGGTGGAGGGAGAGAAAGGGTTGGGGAGAATCTGAACCGAGTTAGCCGCAAATGATTGGACGCAGTCTTGTCAAAACAGTTTTGTTGTGGAGTGTCCTCCCGCCCCAGCCACAAGCGCTCACTTTGACGGTTCGTTCTCTCCACACTCGTCGACTATACGCGCACACCCATTCAAGACGGCATCGTAGAGAGAGAAACTTTCTGTCAAGGTACGAGGTACGACCCTTTTATTTCTTTTCGTGGCTCACTCTTGCGCGTATCGCCGATCCCTTCGCCCTCTTCACTCGCGGAACTCGTTGACCATGCTTCTTCATTGAGCGTTAGTTCCAGTGCAGCTCATGATGTTGTCATTGATAACCCTACGAAATGGGCTCGCTTCGACCTGTCTCTGAACAAGAACAGGAAAAACAAAGAACCCCAGTCACGGAGCGAGGCCTATATCCTGCCCGTCTGCTGTTCATCCGCACTGCAATCGATTTACGAGCGCAGAAAGACGAGGATGGAGAACCTGGAATGGGAGACTGATGTCGTATCCAAGAACGCAGGCCCTTCTGGTTCACAACTGTGGACTGCGACCTCGTTTATTTTCAGATCCCCTTGAGTTGATTATGACTTAATCTCGTGTACATGTGCTCCGATTTCCAACGTTCGTTTGCACCACGACATTTTCATTTCTCACAAAGCTGAAGTTACCTTTGAAATTGAAAATTAAATTATGGAGTCATGGTTCCAATCATACTGTGGCAGGACAACAAACGAAGGGTGTTTTATTACTGTCTGGGATAGCCCTGTCTACACACAGGCGGGACCAATCGTAGGTGGTACTGTTAATAGCATATCAACATGATTGCGTTGCATCAAAGTAATTATATATAAGGTGGACAGGGTAGATTCGCGAGAGTGAACATATTGACTCGTGCACATGACAACAAGAGGGAGGGACGTTAATGCAGTAGAGTGAGAAGGGACGATGGGTGGAGGGGTGTATCGCAAAAGAGTGGAGGATGATGGAGACAAGGGAGATGTAGGTATCGCAAAGGTAAAGTTGGTGGTGACAAATCCAAAAGCATCAGAAACCAGCAGGTGCAAGCAGTAGGAAAAAGATGAAAGGTTGGGTCGCTATACCCAACCAAACCCTGTATATCAGGCAGACAGCAAAGAGTTCGCCTCAACAAAAGATTTTCACGTTAGCGTTTGGTCATTTTTGGATCCTGAACTTGTCACTTTCGTGCCTTCCTTGACCACTGTGACCGCCTTGGCACTGGCCTTGCCTTCTTTCACGGAAGAGAGTAGCTTCTTTCCTTCCGCTTTGCCGATTTTCTCAAACTCCTGCGCTAACGTCGCACGAGGGGGTGCGCCAAAAGTATCCCCATCGTCGGCATCATCACCCCATGCTGGGGATGGCGACCGCTTTGGCGCTGTTGGTGTCTGGGCCTGCGCTTTGGCTTTGGACTTGCCTGCGGGCGGAGGCCCAAAGAGGCGACGGGGGGTACAGTCTTCCGATGGAGAGAAGTCCGGATGTTCGGGCTGAAGCACTGAGCGTGAGCTTTTTGGAACCCCATAATGGGGATTTTGGAAGGCAAGACGCTTGCCGCGGCTGGAAGCAAGAATCGATCAGAGGGTCAGAACGTAAACATAAGAGGGGGGACAACGTACAAAACATAGTGGATGGTTTCTTTATCAGGGACAGGGGTACGAGGGCCCACGGGAGAACTGGGGAGGGAACCAGGGGAGTCCGAGGAGTTGACGAGGAAGGGGTTATTCGGCGAGTCTCGCACGGGCATCGGCTTGGTCGGCCGCTTGCGTGGCGGCGTCACCGGGGGACGAGGTCGTGTCGGTGGAGGGGAAAGAAGTGACCATGTCGTGGGGACCGACGAGGCGGGAACAGCACGCGATTGTGATAACCTCCTTGCAGAGGTAGGTTGCCCTCGACGGGAGGACGAGGGTGGTTTGCCTTTGGAAACGGAACGCGGGACACGCGATGGCTTTGATGCCCGCTTGGAATCCTCTAGCTCCACGGGCACGGGGGCACCTGCAAGCCAGAAGGCGTCCTCGCACTCCTCAGCGTTAAGTTCAGCGACGACAGCATCGATCCTGCGTCGCTTGTGCGAAACAACGCCAAGCTCGTCGGACGCGTGTTGGCTCTGAGATGGAGAAGCGTTTGGCGAGACGACAGGGAGAACATCGTCCGCTTCATCATCTGAGGAATGGTACGCCGAACCACGGGAACGCGAGCGTTTTCTAACAGTACGTGGGGGAGTGGGTAGGGACGCCACCGATGCACTGCGTTTAAGAGATTTGCTGTTGGGTGGCCTGACCCGGGAAGGGAGAGAATCTAGCTCTACACGGTCTGTCATAAGAAGAGGATGGTGATAGGGGAGGGCAAAAGGGAGAGGAAAGAAAGAATAAAGGAGACAAGTGAAACCAACGGTCAGGGTTAGGCGACTGAGAACTGAGACACTGAATGAACCACAACCGCAAGTTCCCGCATTCCGTAAGCAGAACGTCACCTGACCGCGCAGTCCGCCAATTTCAAATACGCGCACCATTTCTGTCCCGCGCCAAACAAGGATTCCGGCCTCCACTGCAGCACTTCCATCGATGTATACTTGCCTCACCAAGACCAAGACACGACAAGATGACAACTCAATTCGACAGGGTATACATAGTCTCTTAACAGAGCCAGCAAGTGCGTTATTCACTTATACCCTTCTTTATCGATTCCAGCCTCTTTATTTCCACTAGAATTCCGTGTGGCGTCCAGCGGCATGGCTTGGAGAGGAGAAGATGACGCCGAAAATGTCATCCTCAGACATCAAATGAGCACAATGGCTTCGTGTCGCGAGGGAATTTCAGCTTCGCCTGGGCTCGAAGGATCGTCAGAGGGAGGTCTTTGATGGTTTCGAACGTGATGTAAGTCCTTACTCATGAGCATGACTTATGTATCTTGTTTGACCGTGGGGCATCAAGGATCACGATAAGCTCGCTAGCTTATTGAAGCAACATTTCACCATTACATTGGAGACGGAGGACATCTCGTTCAAAGGCTGGAATTGGGGAGTGACCGACTTCCGAGGTGCGCAACTTGCCCGCGTCACCTGTGCCTCTGCAGTTTCTTAAGCGCACTCCTCACAGGCGACGAACTGGCCTTTGTTGTCAGCAATAAAACACCCATCGAACTTCCCTCGCAGCATGTTGCCAACTCGAACATCGCAGGACGCACCGAGGTCTCTCTCGAGTTCATGGCACCCTCTGATTCCGCCGGGAAAAAGCCGTCAAAAGGTCAACCGGACGAGATGGTCGAAATACGATTCTTCGTGCCTGGACAAAGTTTGCGCATACGGGGTTCCGATGGGGGCTTGAACAAGTCGGACACTGAAGACGACGACGTCGACGACGTGGGCGCCGTGCAGGCATTCCACGAAGCCATCAAGGAAAAGCCGAACTCGGCCATGTCTCGGGCGACATCATCCTAGGCCTCGAAGTGGTCCTCTTCCTGCCCAGGGGTCGCTATGATGTCGACATGTCCCCAGACTTTTTGCGTCTACGCGGCAAAATGGACGATTACAAGATCGTGTATTCGAGCATATCAAGATTATTCCTTTTACCAAAAGACGACCTCCGTATTCTCTTCATTGTACGCTCCGCGTCTCTACACTCAGTCTCTTTGCTGACCTCTGTTCTCAAGCTTGGCCTATCCGACAAGGCCAGACTCGTTACCAGTACTTGGTGATGCAATTTAGTCGCGAGGAGGGTATTACTGCGGAACTGAATATGGGCGAGTTTGTATTCCCTGATTTCCGCTCTATTTGACTAAATAATCAACGTGGTTCTTAGGGAGGAGATCGCAAAGATTGAACGATTAGAGAAACATTATGAGAAATTTACGTTCGAAGTCGTGTCGAGCGTCTTCCGGGCGTTATCGAATAAGAACATTACCAGCGCGGGGCAGTTTCCAAAGGTATGTCCTAGTTGCGTCCTTCAAAGACTATCCTAGACTAATAGATCATGCTTCGCAGCAGAAATGGGCATCCAGGCCTGAAGGCAAACTTGAAAATCGTTCAAGGCGATCTCTTCATGCTCGACAAATTGATCTTCTTCGTCCCAAAACAACCGGTGCTGATCGAAACCTCCAACATCCATCAAGCTGTGTTTTCCCGTGTCGGCGCCGGCATCGCCACGGCGCGCACGTTCGCACGTTCGACATGCAGATCATAACAAAACACGAGCTCGAATACACGTTCACGTCGATCAACAAGAAAGAACACAAACTGACGGACACGTTCCTGAAGGACAGGAAGGTGTGGGTGAAGAACGAGACGGTGCCAGATGGACATCTACTACTCGCAGCGGCAGGAGACGACTCGGACGAGGAACTGCGCGTTGGGCGGGCCGGTGACGACGATGACGACGCGAACACAGTAAGTAAATAAACATAGGCCGAGAAGTTTCCGCCGTCCACTGGCGCACATACTGAAACAAATCCACAGACGCGGACTTCCACGCGTCGTCCTCGGACGAACGTTCTCCGACGGAGTCGAGCTCAGACGATGAAGGCGGCGCCACGGCATCAGATGCGTCCGGCGACCGCGACATAGTGAAGAAGAGACCGAAAAAGAAGGTCAAGGCGAAAGCGAAGGACGGTGACGGCAAGGGGAAGGCCTCGCCCAAGAAGAGAAAGAAAAAGGCCACTGCCGCCAGCGAAGAAGACGGCGAAGAGGGCGACGGCGAGAAGAAGGCGAAGAAAGCCAAGGTGAAACAGCCTGCGTCTGTGCCAAAGAAACCAAAGAAGGGCGGTGACTCGGACGACGCGATGGAGGTCGACTCGGAACCCGAGAAGCCCGCGCCGAAGCCGAAGCCGAAACCAGTCACGAAAGCGCCGAAGGGAGACGAGGGCGAGCCAGCCCGGAAGAAGCAGAAGAAAGCGGAAGATTGATGAGTGTGTTACTATATACTCTTTCTTGCTGATGAGCCATCTCTGTTTCAATTCACGTTTCACCTTGTATATTCTGTCACTGGCTTGTTCGTTCTCTTACGAATGTACTTTCTACTGATACAATACCATCAAGCTGTATGTTTGGCGTCAGGCGTCGGCAAGTCATCGCTGATTGATCGTGTGTCCCGTGTGGAGAAAGCAACAGGGCGACGAAGGCATGTCATCTTGTATTCGGAAATTGGTGCGTCACTGACTTGGTTGGCTGTGCACGAAGCCGTTCGCACACTGGAAACGGGAGAAGCCGATATCCAAAAACATGGCAAAAAGAGCTGAAACCCAATTCTTCGTTCTGCACGACCTTAAAGGGTTCGAACGAGGGGATACGGAAACCTTTGGTACCGTGTCTGAATTCATCCCACTAGCTACGCGATGAGCGATGGGGGCCTCCCCCTCAAAGACCAACTCCACGCTGTGTGGTAAGGAGGATCCTCCGGCCCCTTGGAGGCGCCTTCAGGTCGTACTCACGGGTATTAGGTTGTGTACGGAGACGCCGAGAGCCGGGGGGGGGCACATACTGTATTCGGGGCAGGGGACGAGGAATTGATTCAACTTGTTCATGAAACCAAAAAAGCATGTTCCTTTCTGGTCCTAAGGCCTAAAGATGCGCCTGACCCAAGATGGATTGACAACCACGGAATCAGCGCTAATCAGCTCCTGTCAAAGTAGACGCCAAACCGAGCGATGAGAGCTGTCACACGTCCCAGTTTCGAGGCCTCGGTTCTTCTTCCACTTATCGTCCTTTCCCCACTTCCTGCTTATCGTCGCGCTGTGGCCCTGCCAGTTGGCTTCCAATTCTTTCAGTATCTTATCGATCTTATCTGCTATCTCCTCCTTCCTCCTGAACTTGCCAGTGCCGTGCTACGTTGGCAAAAAAATAATCAACAGTCTCAGATCGGGAAATCGATATCAATTTAAGGTTGATCTCGCGCCATGTGTTGGGAATTTCACTCATCATTGGCCAAGGACTGTGAAACGCAAAGTGCCTCATCGCATGCAGTCAAAGTTTTTATTTTATTTTAGTAATGGAGGAATACGACTTTACATAGATGGCTGCCAGAGTACTAGTACCGGAGCACGGTTGGGAAGGGAAACGATGTGGGATTGTCAGATGCGCGCAAGGTGCGGGGTGGCAGCTGAGTGCTGAGGCCTGAGGCCTTCGTTTAAACTCGAGAGCTGATGAGTTGATAACTTATCTAACCAATCCCCTCATCTATCGTTATCGCCAGTGGCGTTGTTGGCGGTGCGACTTTTCATGTAATGCGAGTTCGTACTCACCTGAGCCCCATGTGGCCGATACCTTCACTGCCACAATAGTACTGCGATTTCCTGCGGCGACGGGCGTTCGCAAGTCTGTCATGGACCTTCTGTAAATCGCCATGCGGCCATATCCCGGGCCTTTCCAAATCCTTTCAGTATCCACCGTGCTCTTCTACAGGTTTCGTACCTATCAGGCTATCACACGAAGCACCTCCACGCCAGTTCTGTGCAGGCATTGCTGTCACGGCGTAAGCGCGTTGATAGGCCGGATCATTCCGTAAAGTTTAACGGCGTGTTCCTACAGTAGTCAGCTAATGTTTACACTGTGATTATAACATAAAGTCCCAGCGGAATTCAACGTTTGATCACCTTCATCAGTCTTTCTTTCTACAAACCTTTTGTACTATGGCCACACAGCAGGATCACCCCCGAGTCCCAGACATCAAGTTCAGAGTGCTCATTATCGGAAGAGCGAATGCAGGGAAGACATCTATCCTGCAGAGGGTTTGCGATACAACAGAGAGTCCAGAGATCTACAAGCTTGGTGAATCGGGAATGCGCTATCGGGTGCGTTCTTGTTTCTGATGAGAGTTTTGATCTCATCGTCTAGCCAGGTTAAACTCGACCCTACAATTGAGGTTTGGCCGGCTTATTGTTGTTAGCGATGGCTGGTCATGAGAATCCTGCTTGCAGCGTGGCCAACACGACATCAACGACGAACTCATCTTCACGAACCACGATGGCTATATCTTTCACGATTCCCGCGGATTTGAGTCGGGCAGTGAAGATGAGTTGAAGACGGTACAAGAATTTGTCAAACGCAAGTCTCAAGAGAAACGATTGAAAGATAGATTGCACGCGATCTGGTTTGTTCTTTCATGTACCTACAGTTGTAAATTCACAGGGTCACGGTCAGGTATTGCATTCCGATGGACAATCATCGGCCATCGCTAGATTTACAGTATTTTGAGGCAATTTGCCCAGACAAGAATGGTATGTCCATGTCGAAATGCGACTCTATGGGATAGAGATTGACATCATGACGTGGGATTTCCAAGTTCCTGTAATTGCAGTTTTTACGAAATTCGATCAATTCAGGCGCAATATCAGGATGAAGTTAGAGGATGAAGGTGGTAAATGTGATACAGGAATAGACCTCAACACTGAGGTGGAAAATATATTCAATCAGCGTTATCTGGCCAACCTTAACGGACCTCCCCCATTTATTCGTTTGGAGAGTGAGTTGTTAACTGACGAACGTTGAACGCGTGATGTACTAATATCCGTCCTGCAGAGATGCAAAAGCATGGACAACGATGTGATAGTCTCATTGACATGACCGCCAATGCACTCAGTGGCGGCGCGGTTATCCTAATGCTTGTTGCTGTACAGAGGGATAACTTAGAGCTCAGCATAAAGCTTGCCATCAGACAGTAAGTTCTTGTGCATAGCAGGACAAGGACGAGATGAGTGTAGTCCCTTTCCAGAACCCATAGTGATTTTGAACAAGGAAATGGGAGTACAGAAAAAGTAATAAAGACATGCATAGCGGCCTTTCCGTCGATCTGGGTGAGTTGCAATACTGTCATCTGAATTGTCACTTGCTGCTGAGAGAATGTTACTACTAGTATTGGGTCAGTATTTCCTTCTTTATCCCTTGTTTTGTGATCACCCACCCTTTTCTTTGTGTCCCTCCCTCTGCCATCTCCAGAAAGTGAGTGTGCCTTGCTCAGTCACTTTCTTTCCATGTCCTGACTTGTTCCTCCCTCTGCTGTCTCCAGTCTGTGAGTGCGCCTCTCTTGGTCACTTTCTATCCTTGTCCTGACTTGTCCTTCCCTCTGCCATCTCCAGGAAGTGAGTGTACCTTGCTTGGTCGCTTTATTTCTATGTCCTGACTTGTCCCTCCCTCTGCCATCTCCAGGAAGTGAGTGTGCCTTGCTTAGTTGCTTTCTTTCCTTGTCCTGACTTGTCCCTCCCTCTGCTGTCTCCAGGAAGTGAGTGCACCTTGCTTGGTCACTTTCTTTCCGTGTCCTGACTTGTCCCTCCCTCTGCTATCTCCAGTCTGTGAGTGTGCCTTCTTGGTTGGTTTCTTTCTGTGTCCTGACTTGTCCCTCCCTCTCCCATCTCCAGTTGGTGAGTGCACCTCGCTTGGTCACTTTCTTTCTGTGTCCTGACTTGTCTCTCCCTCTGCTGTCTCCAGTCTGTAAGTGTGCCTTGCTTGGTTACTTTCTTTCCTTGTCCTGACTTGTCCCTCCCTCTGCTGTCTCCAGGAAGTGAGTGTGCCTTGCTTGGTTTCTTTCTTTTCTTGTCCTGACTTGTCCCTCCCTCTGCCGTCTCCAGTCTGTGAGTGCACCTTGCTTGGTTGCTTTGTTTCCATGTCCTGACTTGTCCCTCCCTCTCCCATCTCCAGTTTGTGAGTGCACCTTGCTTGGTTGCTTTGTTTCCGTGTCCTGACTTGTCCCTCCCTCTGCTGTCTCCAGGAAGTGAGTGTGCCTTGCTTGGTCACTTTCTTTCCTTGTCCTGACTTGTCCCTCACTCTGCCATCTCCAGGAAGTGAGCGCACCTTGCTTGGTTACTTTCTTTCTGTGTCCTAACTTGTCCCTCCCTCTGCTGTCTCCAGGAAGTGAGTGTGCCTTGCTTGGTTGCTTTCTTTCTGTGTCCTGACTTGTCCCTCCCTCTCCCATCTCTAGTTTGTGAGTGCACCTTGCTTGGTTGCTTTGTTTCCATGTCCTGACTTGTCCCTCCCTCTACTGTCTCCAGTTTGTGAGTGTGCCTTGCTCAGTTGCTTTGTTTCTGTGTCCTGACTTGTCCCTCCCTCTGCTGTCTCCAGCCTGTGAGTGTGCCTTGCTTGGTTGCTTTCTTTCCTTGTCCTGACTTGTCCCTCCCTCTGCCATCTCCAGTCTGTGAGTGCACCTTGCTTGGTTGCTTTGTTTCCATGTCCTGACTTGTCCCTCCCTCTCCCATCTCCAGTTGGTGAGTGCACCTTGCTTGGTCGCTTTGTTTCTGTGTCCTGACTTTTCCCTCCCTCTGCTGTCTCCAGGAAGTGAGTGTGCCTTGCTTGGTCACTTTCTATCCTTGTCCTGACTTGTCCCTTCCTCTGCCGTCTCCAGGAAGTGAGTGCACCTTGCTTGGTCACTTTCTTTCCATGTCCTGACTTCTCCCTCCCTCTGCCATCTCCAGTCTGTGAGCGTGCCTTGCTCAGTTGCTTTCTTTCTGTGTTCTGACTTGTCCCTCCCTCTCCCATCTCTAGTTTGTGAGTGCACCTTGCTTGGTTGCTTTGTTTCCATGTCCTGACTGGTCCCTCCCTCTGCTGTCTCCAGTCTGTGAGTGTGCCTTGCTTGGTCACTTTCTTTCCTTGTCCTGACTTGTCCCTCCCTCTGCTGCCTCCAGTTTGTGAGTGTGCCTTGCTCAGTTGCTTTCTTTCTGTGTCCTGACTTGTCCCTCCCTCTCCCATCTCCAGTTTGTGAGTGCACCTTGCTTGGTTACTTTGTTTCTGTGTCCTGACTTGTCCCTCCCTCTGCTGTCTCCAGTCTGTGAGTGTGCCTTGCTTGGTCACTTTCTTTCCTTGTCCTGACTTGTCCCTCCCTCTGCTGTCTCCAGTTTGTGAGTGCCCTTGCTTGGTCACTTTCTTTCTGTGTCCTGACTTGTCCCTCCCTCTGCTATCTCCAGTTGGTGAGTGTGCCTTGCTTGGTGGCTTTCTTTCTGTGTCCTGACTTATCCCTCCCTCTCCCATCTCCAGTTTGTGAGTGCACCTCACTTGGTCACTTTCTTTCCTTGTCCTGACTGGTCCCTCCCTCTGCCATCTCCAGTCTGTGAGTGTGCCTTGCTTGGTTGCTTTCTTTCCTTGTCCTGACTTGTCCCTCTCTCTGCTGTCTCCAGGAAGTAAGTGCACCTTGCTTGGTTGCTTTGTTTCCATGTTCTGACTTGTCCCTCCCTCTACTGTCTCCAGTCTGTAAGTGTGCCTTGCTTGGTTGCTTTCTTTCTGTGTCCTGACTTGTCCCTCCATCTCCCATCTCCAGTTTGTGAGTGCACCTTGCTTGATCACTTTCTTTCCTTGTCCTGACTTGTCCCTCCCTCTGCTGTCTCCAGGAAGTGGGTGTGCCTTGCTTGGTCGCTTTCTTTCCTTGTCCTGACTGGTCCCTCCCTCTGCTGTCTCCAGTATGTGAGTGCACCTTGCTCAATTGCTTTCTTTCTGTGTCCTGACTTGTCCCTCCCTCTGCCATCTCCAGGAAGTGAGTGTGCCTTGCTTGGTCACTTTCTTTCCTTGTCCTGACTTGTCCCTCCCTCTTCTGTCTCCAGAAAGTGAGTGCTTCGCTTGGTTGCTTCTTTCTGTATCCTGACTTGTCCCTCCCTCTTCTGTCTCCAGAAAGTGAGTGCCCCTCCCTCAGTCAATTTCCTTCTGTAACCTGACTTTGTCCATTCTTCTGCCTTCTCCAGGCAGTAAATACCCCTTCAATTTGCTTGTCTATTTTTGGCATACTAATATATTTGTTCTTCTCTGCATTTATCAGAAAGTGAACCTTTCTTTTGTATCTGGTTGCTCCCTGTGTTCTCACTTCTTTGATTCTCTCCACCACAGTCATTATTATCCAAACTACAATCATTTAACTCCAATGTACTGTTGTTATTTTTTCTGATTTGATCTTGATTTCACCAGTGCACTTTCAGCCACCTCTCTGTATATCTAGTGATGACACACATCACACCATGATTGGTACATTCATTTCCACTATATACATCTGTATTTTCTAACATCCAACATAGTGACAATTCTTATTCTGGACTGTGCCTCCCTTTTTTATGCCTCCCCATCCCATCCCACTCTCAATGATGCTTTCGATCAGGCATGTTCTCAATACAAATCTTCTGATACTCATGGTGCAGTTGAAGAGCAGTTTCCACTACCTCCCAAACAATATGCTATTTCTCAATTCAGAGAATTTGTACTTAGTTATCGTCTCTGATAATTGCTCTTTGCTTCCTGCTATTCATCATTTGATTCAGTTTGTATGGGCTGGTTCTATGTCTGTGAATGGAAGATAATAGTCCATATGATAAAAATGGACACAGTGGCCTCTTAAACTGATCTGATAGTTTGTGCTTTTGGATTGCATGCTAAATAGCATCCCTGCAAAGTCATGGAGATAGCAAGTTGTCATGTGGGAACCCAAGTAGATTACATACAGTAGCATGACCATGTAACATTGTAACAGGTGTCTTGTAGCACTCAATAAACATCCAATGGATTCCAAAAAAAAAAAAAAGCAACTGATTCTCTGCAAGCTCTGCCAACACTTGAGTTGATGTCTAACATCTTGCACAGATGATAAGTTGAACTGGGACTGGGCATGGCACCCTGAAGAGGATATAAAATGTGGGGTTGAAGAATGAGTTTGGACATGTTGAAGAACTAGCAGTGGGAACTGCATGCTCCCCCTCCTTCCTCCATAACTTTTCAATGAGCCCAGCTCTCATTCGCTGCATAGTGCCGCACAAGTGCAGGCAAACTGTTCAGTGGTTGCCCCAGCACCAGCATTGTTGGCCATATATGCCCTTGCTTTGTCACCATCAAAAATTGACATCTCATCACCCTGTGTTGGCAATGCAACCTCTTGTGTTGCTGTCGCCACTGCTGCCATTATCACTATTGTCATCACCATTGCCACTGTGGCCACCACCATCAGGGTGCCACGCAGTGCGTTCTCATTTGCCCCACAGTGCAGCCCAAGTGCAGGTGGGCTGTTCAGTGGTTGTGCCAGTGCCAGCATTGTCGGCTGCATACACCCACACTTCATTGCCATCACACAGTGTCATCACATCGCCCTGCCCCAGCAACAGGACCTCTTGTGTCGCTGTTACCGCCACTGCCATTATTGCCATCACCTCTGTGGCTGGCCACCACCACCAGGGCATCATACAGTGATGGACACAGCCCATGGGACAGTACCATTGTACTGCCAGAAGTTTAGGGATCAGCATGGGTGGCCTGAACTAGTGTTGCCGCGACTTGGCTAACTGCAAGTTGACTTACTTAAGCCGCAGCTTATCCCGGAAATGGCTTGACTGACTGCAACTTTTCACATTTTAGCCACAACTCGACTTGAGTCATGACTTTTAGTCAACTCAAGCCATTTTTATATATATAAAAAGAATATAATCTATTGAGCTATGGACATCTAACGAGCCTAAGACATGACCTGCTTAAAACCCTTCTCAACCTTCATCCGCACCCCTCTCAACCTCCCAAGGCTCAGCGTCACCCTCATCCTCGCATCGTTCCCCACCAGGTCCTAAAACCTCGCCTGACGCTCATCATGGAAATGTTCCAAACACCCCCCCTCTCTTGCACCGCGCAATATTGCGCTCTCCTCAGCTCATCGATGATCAATGCAGCGGTGTCCACCTGTCTACGTTTGGGGCGTGTGCATCTGCGCTGTGGTCGAGCAGCAGTCGAATGATGTCTATGGCCCCCTTCTGGTGCGCGATGGAGCGGTGTCCACCTGTCCACGTTCAGGGCATGTGCATCTGCATCGTGGTTGAGCAGCAGTCGAACAACGTCTATATGGCCCCCTTCCAGCGCGCGATGGAGCGGTGTCCACCTGTCCTCATCTTGTACACCTGCCTCCGTGCGGTGCTCAAGGAGCACTTGAGCAACATCTATGTGTTCACCTTGCGATGCCGCATGTAACGGAGTCAACTGGACCCCATCCTCTTGCCCTGTCGATGCGGCGGGCCATCCAAGGCCGACGTCTCTTGCTCATCATTGTCGTTGTCAATGGCGAACAGGACGTTGTCGGCCGACAAGGATGCAGATGAGGATGGCAAAGCCATCGTCGAGAGGTCCCCGCGAGAGCTGTGGACAAGGATGGCAAAGCCATCGTCAAGAGGTCCCCGCAAGAGCTGATGAGGCTGGCACAACGACGTCGTTATTTGATCATTTCAGGATGGTGGTCGTCGCATTGGTGGTGTTCCGGAGTTATTGGGTGGGCAACATGTTTGGCGTTTGTGAAAGTAGACGTATTGGTGGTTCTGGTGTGATCCATCAAACGCAAACAAGTGGAATTTGGGCCCGTCTACGGGGTTGAGGAAAATCTGCCATGACTGGTACATCTCCTGAAGATGGTAATCCTTGGTAAAGTCGGAATTTGCAGAGCAGGGTTCCTGGATTTGCTGGTAGCCATCAGCGACAGGAATGAGGGTCCGGGACCCATTGCTGTTGAAAACAAATCGCCCATGGGCCCAGTTAAGGACAACAGTATACACTTTGGGCTTGGACCTGCGGCCGAGAGGGAAGGGGTTCAGCAGCAGAGCAAAGATGATGATCGATGTAGAGTGTGTACCATTGCCCTCCATCCGGTATCGCAAAACTTCAAACCACATCAAGCTTTCATCACTACAAGAATCGAACTGAGCTGTTTTTAAAAACGAGACAATACACACAATGAAAAAGAGATACCAGTATTCTGAGGGAAAGTGAAGGTTTTGGCATTTGGCTGTACATATGACTATTTGGGGGTGTGTGTCACTGTGTGATGAACGCCAACAAAAAACAAAGCGCAGACGAAAAATATGCACTGGGCCAGTGGTCACGTTCATCGACCCTGATGACCATGTCCTCATGATTGGTGACATTATGCGCCGAGTCGTACACGGTTTGTACAAGCGCAGAGGCGGATGCGGTGAGGAAGACTGAGAGATCTGAGAAGCATTTGGTAAACGTGTGACGAGGGGGTATAGAGGGAGGGCTGGTGACAGCAGCATTTGGCTAGGTGGGCTGAAGGAAAAAACAAAGGATTCTCAAGAATTGGAAGGGGGATGGGGATGCACCTGGGCAACAAGGGAGGGAGGGAAGGAGAGGGAGGGACTCCATGTGGGTTGAAGTGGCAGGAGTTGAGGCGGCGGGTGTTGGACAATCGGTTAGGATGTGGAAAGAAACACGAGTGGGCAGGGGCGCCTCACTTGCTGGGGTTGAAAGAGAAATTTGTAGAGTCAAATTTCGGACAGCAACTCTACCAGTAACATGGGAGGATTGGTCTTTTCACCCTTACAAACTGCTCAATAAATTGAGACCAACCTCACTTGTGCATACAACTTGCATACATATAGACACGTAGCTATGAATGACAAGCCACCATATGTGGTACATGCACAGGAGGGGGGATATCAGGATTGGCTAGTGAAACAGTGTTCAAAAAAGCATGAAGTTCAAAAAAGAGATATGGAATCTGAGACGCCACCAGGCATGACAGGGATAGGAAGTGAAGACGGTATTTTTTTTCTGGTCTGAGAGCGTAATCTGTGTATACTTCATGTTAGGAATGCGTTGCAGCATGGATATATTGACACTTACCCCAGACAGTGCTTGCTTGAAAGATTGGGTTCATGCTGGGTGTCACTTGTAGTCCTGGAGTCTTGTCCCGGAATTTTGGCATCAGCAAGATCCCAATCGAATTCCACGTCACCCGGAAATCCCTCCTTCGCCAAGAGACTGTCAAAAAGGTTGCAAAAGTGATCATAGTCGGGTTTGTCTTCAAAGGAGAGCGAGCGGGAGTGCTCAAAGAACGCGTGAAGCTCTGGTGGGAGCCCATAGAACAAGGCATGCATGGTGATTTCTTGTTTACTTTTGAGAATCCCCTCCCCCTTCTTCAAGCCCTGCCATAGCAAAAAGCCCCAAAGGAAGTAAAATAGGATGTAAGCAAGGGACTCCAGGTCATCTCGCCTTCCCAACTCTAAGCCCAGGTGACTATTGATGGACGCAAAGGCAGCGGTCCCAACAAGGCCAAGGCCCTTCTTGAACAGAACGTGCGCATGTGTATTGGGGTCTCTGAATTCTTTTGATAGCCCAAAATCGATGATGTGTACAGTGTTGGCATGCGTTCCGACACCCATAACGATATTGCCAGGTTTGAGGTCACGGTGAACGAAGTTGCGGGAATGGATGTACTGCAAGCGACGGAGCTAGGCGTAGTAGACATCAGCCCATTGGTTGTGGTCTCAGAAGTTGAATTTACTCACCAATTGCCCAGCCAGAAGCAATACAGTCCCAATCGTAAACTTGAAATAGCAGTGAACAAAGAGGCCCTCAAGGGACTTGCCAAGACGGTCGACTGCCATTGCATTGAAGCCAGCTTCCATACCAAACCAATGGACACGAGGGATACTAGACCCTCCCTGAAGCTTTGTGTAGACATGGAACTTGCAGCCCAGGGTGTAAACCTTTCCTTCAACTCTCTTGAGTTTAATGATGACATCGTTTCTTGATAGAATGTCACACACAAAATATACTTCATCTATTTATCTAGGCATGTGAGTGAACTGGGATGGTGCAATTGCTCCATACATACAGAATGGCCCAGACATGATGCTTTCTTGCAACTGATATCTCCCAGCTAATCGAATCAGCTTCGAGGGTTGAGTGGCCTTGGGTGGTACTGGATGTGGACAGATGAGATGACAGAACACATATACCGAACATAGACGTGGCTCACAAAATACAGACATGTTGATAATATGACTTGTGGCGCCTGTGCTAGAAAGCAGACAAAGGTGTGGCGTGAACATGAACATGACATGTGGCTGCAGCGTGAGAAAAGTAGACACATGCTTTGATAGTGCTTTGATATCCATACACTGATGTGCTGCAAGTCATTTGGTCAATCACAATCAAGAAAATATAGAATTCTCTGCGAGATCACAACAACAGCGCAGTAGTATTGCCGCAACTCGGTTAACCACAAGTTGGCTTACTAAGCCACGGTTTTTCCCAGATGCGGCTTGACCGACCGCCGCTTTTCACTCTGAAACCGCAACTCGACTCGACTTGCGGCTCACGAGTCAACTTAAGCCATCAAATAAAAAAAAATTCGCGTTTTTCACTGTCCTGAAGTTTGGGACTA
>Ga0307510_10003153_pt1 | contig 19121 bp, 19 predicted proteins | sample 12_EM_MG_FD_207224 | JGI IMG/M metagenome (GOLD analysis project Ga0307510, IMG submission 207224) | Populus trichocarpa ectomycorrhiza microbial communities from riparian zone in the Pacific Northwest, United States - 12_EM | ecosystem: Host-associated > Plants > Roots > Unclassified | place...
AAAATAAAAGGAAAAAAAGAGGCGATAATTAACGTAAAGCTCCCAAATAAAGAAAACACCCTGAGCATAAGATGACAGCAAAAAGGAAATAAGCGGCTCTACAACAGGCCTCGCTCGTGGTCCGAGACAAGACTATATCATACAACTCGACCTTGGCATCAATTTCACTTGGTGCTATTGTGACTCCAGCTAACTTTAGTTGTAGGGGCATGGAGCAACGGGAGCCGTCTACTTCCGAGCAGGAGCTTGCGTCTTGACATTATTGGACAACCAACCCTATTGCGAGAAGTCAGCGTTAACTTCTTTAGTATCCATGGGGCATGTTGAATAAAAACATCCATGCAAAGCAAGAAAAAACATACCAATCCCTCAAATAACCCCTCACCGGTAGTGGCACAACTAGGCACCACATACCAGACCCTGTCCTTCAGCTTGTGTAATTGAAGTTTTTCTGTAACCTCTGAAGGTGGCATGCCTGATTGCATAGAACGTCAGCTCAGTTTTGGAACATGGTAAGCCGGCCTTATCCTGTGGGATCAAGCACCGGCGCTTTGGCACTAGCTCCTCGAGATGGTAGATGGGATTACTCACAACCAGGGATATCTTGCTTATTAGCAAAAACTAACAGGAGGGACTCCTTCATCTCTCGGTCTTGAATAATCCTGTGCAACTCTTGCCTTGCCTCATCGATACGGTCACGATCATGACTGTCGATAACGAAAATCAAACCCTGGGTACCTGCATTAAAAAGATACATTAGGCACGGAACACAGCAAACATGAGCGTTGTGGAACCGGGGCACTCACCAGAAAAGTAATGGCGCCACAAAGGACGGATCTTGTCTTGACCACCGACATCCTACGTAAAGAAATCACTCTCAGCCTCGACCCCGCAGAATGTTTTGTAATCAGGAAATCGTCCGAAAACTCACCCACACGTTGAACTTGACATTCTTGTAAGTTACGGTCTCAACATTGAATCCAACTGTCGGAATTGTTGTTACATCCTGGTCAAGTTTCAATTTATAGAGAATAGCTAGATTCAAAAAAAGAAAGAAAAAGGTTAGCCTGTGATAGGGGACGATAGAGGGGGTTGAGAGCAATTTCAGAAACGTACTCGTCTTTCCAGCGGCATCCAAACCTAACATGAGTAGCCTCATTTCCTTCGTTCCAAACAGCTTACTCTGGTCCAAGGTCAGTAACTCATTTAAAACGAAAAACAAATGTTTCCAGCGAAATATTACCATGATTTTTGATATAGAACCTGTGGGGAAATATTAGCCTTCTCGAAATTATTTCCCATCCACAAATAGGACTACGGCCACTCACCACCCATCTTGGACCCGTGATCTTGCTACTCCTAAGAAGAGCAGCGACAAACTGACGTGTTTATTTGGACGTTTTCAGCCTTGGGTCTTTTGAAGGAATTCAAAATCCTTGATGTTTTGACCAGATGAAAAGGAGGGGGAGCGAGCTTGGGAGAGCCTTGTGGGATGGGAGGATCTGTCTGGATTGTATAGGTGGAGGGCGTTGCTGCGACAACAACCGACGCGAAAAGAAAATCGAATTTTCGGACGTGTCGTGAGTAGGGTGAAATTTTTGACGTGAAGCTGAGGAACAGAAAGGCGGGAAATGGCTATTTCTGTGGAAGTTTTAAGATAATAACTGGAGGGGACCTCTGTGGGTGTGTGGTGGGTGAGTGATGTAGTTGTGGAAATTTTGTGTGGGAGAAACTAGAGATTGCGTGGGAGACGAGGTGAACAGGTTCGGAAACGAGAATAGGGAAAAACTAGTCAGGGATGGGCCATCCCACAAAAAAAAGGGGCCGTAAATTGGATCCAGGCTTTGAGGACCGGATGATCCCTTCAAGCATGATAGGAGGAAGAAGAAAAAAATAAAAATAAAAAAATAAGCAGGGCAACAATCCAAGTGGAACCTACAAACAACACTACACACTGGCACTGTGCCGTACATGAAAATCCCGCCTTAATAACATGCGCCTTTACTCCGCATTGACGATGTTTACATCAAAATTTTGTTTATCAGGACAATAATAGCAACGATGATATAACTACTAATCTGATAAATACTACGGCCTTGTCATGAAAAGGGGTTCACCTCCGCAACAGCCACCACCACCCCACCACCCCGCTGCCCCAGTGCCAGTACCACCCCCAGATTCGCTCGCACTGGGTATATGTCAATCAACCCTCACCACAATACCCCGGGTGTCATGGCCTTTCAGCTTGTTGTATGATATGATATATTCTGCTGGTATTGCCGGAGCTAATTTCCATCAAATGCAGCCACAAACGAGTGAGAAGACCAAGAAATAATGTTTACGCAAAACTACGATCTCTAGCTATATATAAACAACGGATCCCGGTTGAAGACAAGAGGGTAAGGGATCCAATAAGCACGTGTATGAGTGGCACATATATCCTCAGGGAAAACAGCAGACCTCCGGTTCACGAAACGAAATGAGTAGGTAGGCAAATTAACCTCTCGCAGCAATATTGAACTCATCTCCCGAACTCTGCATCTGCGACAACCTCTGCAGTGACTGCTTTTGGAATCATTCTGTAAATCCCAGTATCATTCGCACTTATAACATCCACTGTCCTAATCCTTTTTCATCATGTACCGTGCTATCAAACAAGACAGGCAATAACGAGGTGGACAGTGAACACATCACCCCTCTTAACACCCACAAGAAAACACTACGTAAGACCAGAACATGGAAATACGAACCCAAATCCTATACAACGCCCATATCCCCCCCTACAAAAAGAACATCTATAAATGCAGTGGCGAAAAGAGATTTACCCTCTAACTATGTCCAATTCCAATTACTACACTCCCTGTCATCATCCGGGAAGCTCCGTTAAGTTCCTGGCCCCCCATTCACCGCATCTGTGCGTCTTTCTGCTTCTGATAAGTGCCAACAGGGCCTTCGGTAAAGGATTGTGGGGGATCTGTCTCTCCGTGATAGGGAATACGGTGATCGCGAACAACTAGGCGTTGCAAGCTGCCGATGGTCCCGACCTTCCACGCCAATATTTGGTATGCCGAAACCATTTCTCCGAACCGGACGTTATAGGCCCTCCTCCAGAAATCCAATTCAAGATCTTCGTCCCCCATAAGCTTCACTTCGAGTACCTTGATAGCAGACAATCTCCCGACAAACTCGAGGAAGCCATCGAAGCGGTTAAAGGGTGGCCAGGCAGCATGGTAGACTACAGTGGTAAGGTTCGGGAATACAGAGGGTTTGAAAGATGCGATTCCGGGCCCATATTTCGCCCTGCCCTGGAAATAATATTCATCCTCATAATATAGGGAACGGAAGCTGCCGTCGTCCACATGGAGCAGGCGGATAGGGCACTCCTTTAAAAGCAGCATTCTGAGGTCGTTACCGTCGTCAACCCCTTCGAGCCGCAGTCTCTCGAGCGTAGCAAGAAAGTATGGCCACCGAGCTGACTTCTCCCGGAGACCAGGGGCCCGGTGCTGACGTATTGACAAGGATTTCACGGAAATCTCCCAGAGAAATTTCTTCAACTCTATTCCAACCTTTCCCCCGTTCCACTGCGGCCCCATAGCTAGCCCCATGCTCTCGATTGTTCGCTCCAAAGAATTGTCCCGTATGAACTCCCGCAGCTCCCCAATACTCCTACGCGTGTGTCCATCCTCGAGTGAGAGCTTCACCGAACGGAAAAGGAACCGGAAGCATACAGCGCGAAGTCGCCTGCATGTTAAAGACAAGTTTTTGAGCGGCAGTTGTTCCTTGGATCCGTTAATGATGGTGAATTCTTCCGGGGTCCCGGCGACATATTGGACGATGTTGAGCAGAAGTTCGGTGGCCAAGAACTCTAGCGAAGCCATGGAGCATAAAGACCTAGTGCTACCGGTGGTTTGCGATACCAGTTTCTGTTTATGATATAATACTCCGCACTCGACAGAGCTATCGTAGGTTCGGCTTAGAGCAGAGAGGGGATCTTCGTGGGGTTTTGTGTAAGATATTTGTATGGGGTCTATCGAGTTGGTGAATAATTGCTTGGTATGCGGTGTGGGCTAGGGTCATATCATGGGGTAGTTTGGCGGTCACATTGATAATTTTCTCCCACTGTGACTTGCCCGCTTTGTATGTAGCTTGGCGCGCAGAGCTTTCTGCATATAAGCCATCCTTCTCTCTTCTTAGTTAGACATAGACAACAACACCCGGGTCAACCAGGACGAGGCGATTTGGGACTGGCGTACAAGTACTCCTTGGAACGTACTCGAGTACTGCTGTATGGTTGTGCAAGCCCGGATAGGTCGCTCCATTAACGTTAGTTAAGAATAAAATTATTGAACCAATAGAAGTCCTAGCCTCTAGTGACCAACGAGTCGCCGAGTGTCGTAAGGACGGGCCATCTCACGCTCCCATTGGCAGGTGAATGAGAAAAAAAACCAGTTACAATGAGACAGTTTTCAACGGCGGCTGACGAGCATGGGTATTTCGCAGGCAGAAGGATGAATTCGCCAAAGTAGGGTAACAAAAAAGTACCGGTTACGGAACCTTGTTCGCCACTCGCCGGTTTTCGCTGTGCCCTGTTGAAGACTGCTGGTGCGAGTGCTAGTACTGGCGGCTGGTAGAATACCGTATGCTTGTATCCTGCCAGGCAGCTAACATAAAGCTGTCCCTATTGTTCCCCCGGTTCGCTCAGCAAGTGTGCCTTGGCGTAAATTTGTTCGTATGATACTCAAGTACTCGAGTACAATATGTTCCCCTGCCCGAAAATGCCCGCCCTATCGTTCTTAATCAAAGCTCCCTTAGGAAAAATATTAGAGTCCACAGAATCGAAGAGGAGCTGGTTATGAGTATTTTCATGGAGCTCGATTCTCAAAAACCTTTGTTGTTATTGTGGGACGTTCATTACCGTAAAAACTCGTGAAATCCACTATCTCCGTCTGCCCCTAATCTCCAGATTCTAAGTCAAAAGTTCTTAAGAAGGATTAGTGCTTTCCTGACACGGTATAGCCTGAGTCATCTGGCTGTGCAGGATCTTGTTACTTTGGCGAGCTAAACCTATCTTGGGCTGATGTCGCGATTTACAGGGATATTCGTGACAGCACGGAGATAGTGGATTTCACGAGTTTTTACGGTATTAACTTTCGTTCTACAACTTGATACTCGAGCAGGGGTGGTGGGTTTCGGACGCCCGCAACTATACCAGTACTACACTTGTACTTGTGCAACAGCGGGTCCCAACTCCAGGAAAGTGACAGTTCTCACCCTAGGCTGTTGGATTACGGTATGGAGACCTCCCGCGAAGGGTGGAATGCATCATGACCTGCTACTCGATGCTCAATAATTGTGTTTGACATCTCGTGTGGTGCATCATGACTATCTGCAAACTCCGCTGACACCTCGTGCCCCTCGGCGCAATGGATACGTCCTACCGTGATCACCATTATTCTAGATTACGGCCTCCTCCGGGCTCTTGAGCGGTCACCCTAGTTTCGGATTTGCTCTCAGAGAATCTTGGGTATTTAGGCTTCCCCCGCACCTTCAAAACAGTGTATTATATATATCCTATCATACCACAAATCTATTCTAGCCATTCGCTCCTACGGGCCAGATAACGTGACCTTCAAGCTCACACCCCCTCTGGCCCTGCTAAGCACTCAGGCTCCCTCCTCTGCCCCGAAGCCCTCATGACAAGAGCTCGGTTTGGCCGGAGGGAGGTAGCTAGCGCCCGAACAATTGAAAGAAATCGAAAGACAAGGCAACCACTGGTGCGGTAAACATGCGGAAGGAGGCTGATTTGAAGACTGCCTCAGACGGAGAGTACTGACGCAACATGTTCTTTGACGGTTGTTTGAATATCTTGAGAATTTACCTGTATGTTGTACTACTTTTTTTTTGTAATGGGTGCTCGAGTACCAACTGTGATGCGCCGGGCAGCAGCCTGGCGGATGGGCTGAGTTTGGTGCGGGATCTTTAGATATTAAGGATCCACCGAGAGAGATCTCCCAAGTTTATGTTATCGATTGGGATCTCTTAGAGCTTTAAGCTAACTATTGTTGCTGGCTTATATGTAATTGACCTTCTACCGCATCGCCCGCACAACCTATATTTAATATCTCACCGAGGCACGTTCCAAAATCGGGCACCAAACGGGCTTTCACAACCCTGTTACCCGGAAGGATCAAGTAGGCGCGGCCTTTCCGCTCCTACCAAAATTCTTGATACACACCTACGCCAGGCAGGCCAAATCCGGGTACCTTCCCCATTTCAAACAACCCAAGAAGTTCGTCAAACCTAAAGAAGTGAAACCCCTCAACTTCACACTAACTCCTCCAGAATGGTTCGTTCCTTTCCCTCCCTCGCTCCTATATCCCATGTTGGCTGTTGTACCAAAACCACATGCGCCGCCTACATCATGGTATATCACTCGGGTAATCTATGTCTTGCGCTTACTTGCTGCTGATATGCACTTATGGTAAGAAGGGGAAATGGATATGACAAATCTATCTGCACCAGTGGCGAAGAGAACTCTAGTAGTATTGCTGCGGCATACAACTGAATTGGAGATTCCGTATGACGCTGGGTGCAGGGATATGCGTGCTGATGGTCCACTGTCCGTCTGTGAGCGGAGGAGCTAGAGCAGTGGGTTTACTCGGCTGCCGAGGCCGTAGCATAGGGAAGCGTTGAGCAGGGGGGGCACTGGGTAGTATCTGTATCCCGTAACTTGGGTCCGCATCACAGCGAGGGTAATCTAGGTTAAGTTTATATGTTTGGTTGAGATACCAGGGCTTATGTAGTTATTTCAGGTCTGAGTTACTTTACACAATTTGGATACGGAAGGTTGGAGATGTATGGTTTAAATCTTGGATGCCATGGCTGTGAATCACCAATTGACCCCAGATATCGCTCTATGGTGCTTAAAAAGAAGAACGCCAGCAAAGATTGAGGATGTCGGTATTTAAGAGCTTAAGTAGAAGAGGCGAGCGAGGAAGACCGGGTTATGACAAAGATGTGTGAAATGGAAACTCTAGATCACCCGGTATATGTTTTTCACTACGCCAATAGTTAGGATATGCACACCAATTATCATATAGGTAAGGTGGTTGGGTAACCTACGCTCAAGCCCCTCCTGCGCAGTCTCTGGCAGTTCGTCTATTACTACGCCCGGACGCCCTGAAACAAGCGAGAATGAGGGAATAACAGTATTTGGTGCTATGACAGTGCCCTCTTCTATCCTGACACAATCCTTTATAATCGCGAACTTCCCCTGTGTTTGGTGATGATGATAAGTTAGTAAATTTTGAGGATTAGAAAAAAAACAAAGAAACTAGCGACGGAAACCGACTATAACACAATCTTTGGCAATGTGAACGTAGGAGCCAATTAACGCAGCCTCGACTACAGACCCTTCACCTACGAAGACGTGATCCCCAATTTTCATAGGGTAGTAACTGAAAGTCCTGTGTAACAGCAACTAGTCAACTTCTTGTGCAACTGGAGGCCTAGGTAGCACGTGGGTACTGACTTTTGATGCGTCCTCCCAGGAGGTCGTAGAACGCTGGACCGAGAGAGAAAACAGTAACGGCCGACAGCTATGGCGACGTTCCCGCTATGCTGGCCTGGTGCCACGGTACGACGAAGGTCTCCGCGAATAGTGCAATCGGCTTGGATAACGGTCTTTTCTTATCGCCTCCCACGTTTTCCCTGTTAACTTCAATGTTGAGCCAAAAGGGTGGATAGATAAGGTGGTAGGCACCTTTCCACCAAGAATGATATTTTGAGAACCGAGAATGACAGATTTACGGGATACTTTGTTTCCGGTGTCCTAAGTTAAGTTTTTGTCCACCGCGTGAGTTACTATTATTGTGGGATTGTTTGAAGGTGTGTGATTTTTTGCGCGCGTACCGTCTCGATGTACTCTCCCTTGGTTTGTTTTGGGGGCATTGTGGTAGCTCTCGGGGGAGGAGGGGCTCTCTTGAGTGATGATTGTGAGTGGATTTGGGTTGATTTTAGAGTTCGGTAATCGTGAAGAGAGCCATGTGCTTGGCAGAAGCTGGTATCGTAAAAGGGAGGTTTTTGAAGGGAATTTGGTAGGACACCGGTATTGCTCAGGCTTCTCTCGGTAATCTGGTGAGAGGTTAAAGGTTTTGGAAGCCAATCAATGCACTTAGGGAGCAAAGAAGCACAAGTTCTATCCCTGTATCTAGGATGATTCAGCAACATTCTGAGTTGGCCCATGCTTGAGCGGGGCAGGGACAACAGCTCCCATCGACCTTCAACCTTCGAACAAACCTTGGCAAAAGTCTCGTCTAAACCTTTTCCTTCTGGGCATCGGGGGTATTTCCATATCTTTATTACCGCCGTTGGTTATTTCACAGCAATCCAAAATGCTTCCAGTGCCACTTATCCAGCTTCAATGCGGTAGGCTTCTGACCCGTAGTTCGACTTGAGCATATTCAGGGCTAACTTATATGCGGGGTTCAGGTGCAAATTCTTATGATTGGGGTAAGCTCTCTTTGGGTGGTCCAAATGGGTTGAAAGGTGTTAATGCGGGGTACAATTGTGTACAGGAAAGATTGGAAACGATTCAGCGGCGGCTCGTTTTGCCGCTGCAACTACCCAATCTGGGTTTAAAATTGAGGAATCAAGGCCTTATGCTGAGGTGCCCATCCTGCTCTTCCCCCCAAAGCTGCTTTGCTGATTATTTTAAGCTCTGGATGGGAACTCACCCATCCAACCCATCCAAGGATGTGAACACTGGGCTTACCCTCCTTGAGCTTGTCAACGGCAACACAGCCCTTCTCTCGCACGATATTGCAGAAAAATACGAAGGAAAACTGCCCTTCCTTTTCAAAATTCTATCGATTCAGAAAGCCCTCAGCATCCAGGCCCACCCTGACAAGAAGCTTGCCGAAAGACTACATAGCGAAGACCCGAAGAACTACCCTGGTACGCTCCTCAGTTGCTATTGAATAGAGCTTGTAACTGAAAGCTTGTGACGTACCATTAGATGACAATCACAAGCCTGAGATGACCATTGCCGTCACTCCTTTCGATGGGTTCTGTGGCTTTCGCCCCCTCTCTGAAATTGTCTCCCTCTTGAAATCGACCCCACAACTTCGTGCGCTCGTTGGCGAGTCCAAGGCAGATTTGTTTATTGCTGCTGTTGGGGACAAGGCAGATGCCAGTGATGAGGCAATTATAGCTACTAACAAGGAAGCCTTGAAGGGCTTGTTTGAGGCCGTTATGACCGCTGAGGAGGCTCAGGTCAAGAAACTAGCCGGCGAACTCGTAGAATCCGCAACACAGACCCCAGAGTCTTTTGGGGGGAAGGAACATGGGGGAAAGGAATTCGCGGACTTGATTATCCGATTGGACGGACAGTTCCCCGGCGACATCGGGTTATTCTGTTCATTCCTTTTGAATTATGTCAAGCTACAGCCTGGTGAAGCAATGTTCCTGCAGGCAAACGATCCTCATGCTTATCTTTCCGGAGGTTTGTTTCTACCCCAGCCACTATTTCATAAGACAAGTTGACTAATATGTGCAATGTGCAGATATTGTTGAATGCATGGCTGCGAGTGACAACGTGGTTCGTGCAGGCTTCACACCGAAATACAAGGACGTCAAGAACCTCGTCTCAATGCTCACCTACTCCTACGCTCCTATCTCAGAACAAAAGATGAGACCGGTGCCATACCCTCGTGGATCCAACTCTAAATCTGATGTTCCTACTTCGATCCTCTACGATCCTCCTATTGATGAGTTCGCTGTCGTAAAGACTGAACTGAAGTCTGGAAATTCGGAAAAGTTCGAGCCCATCGAGGGACCGAGCATCATCATTGCGACCAGTGGGAAAGGCAAAATTTCGGTAGGCCCCAAGACGGAAGCCCTCGATTGTGGACATGTGTATTTTGTTGGTGCTACGGCCACATTCAAGCTTGAGGCAGAGGAGGACCTAGTTGCATTTAGAGCATTTTGTGAGCTCGCCAAATAACTAGCCTCGCACAGCGGTGGGGGAAATTCCGAGCCGCCCTGGAGGTTAGGTTATCATAGTAGAGCATGTTGAGTGTTTTATCTGTAACCTGGAACCAGATAATAATGTCTTTGCGGTTCGCTTTCCTGATGCGATGTCATCAAGGTCCTGATAGACGAATTCAGCCCTATGCCAGATACACACCTGTGCCTCAGTGCCTGCGAGTGATAAATTGTGAAACGATCGAGTGTATAGTAAGTTTTGCGTTTTTTAGGCTGCGGTATGCATGATAATATATTATTACGACAGTGCCTTGCGCGCAACACGTGCTCCACGCCCCACGCAACATGTAACACCCAGCCCCGTAGGGAGCTAGAGCTATATCTTGAAAACACAATGTTCTAAAGATCCTGTATTCCATTCACAGCAACTTCACGTCAATAATAATAGTATTTTGGTTTCAATGCTCACAAATCATAAGCCCGTAACTCTAATTGTCATATATGAGGTGTACATACAGTTTCCTGTAATTCATAAAAAGTACCAAACTTACTACATAGCACAGTATGCCTGGAACGGAATACGGGATCGTCAGAATGCAGTGTGTTTAGGGTATAGCCGTAAGTTCCTCATGAGGTTGAGCATTATGTGTTGCATAGAGCACGGCGCACGCTTTGAGTGCAAGGCACTATACCGGCATTATGATACATACCACACCATACCACACCAACTAGCTCGCCAGGGTATCCATCACCTATTATCCTCGACGAGGGGGAAAAAATCTAAATTCATAAATTAGAAAAGCGGTAGCTATAATCATTAACCCTTCAGTCCGTACTACAACCACCAAATCGCCATTTCCGCATCCAATCCATCCTACGCACACATGCATACGGGCATACATACAAACATTAGACTAACCCAACTAAACTAACCCCCCACCAAACCCAGTGTTAAGAAAATAAGAGAAAAGGAGAAAAGCGCGGCCGTAACCTGCCCCCCCCCCCGACTGCAGTAGGAAGCTAACTAACGCCACAGTACCAGAGAAGACAATACCAGATAAAGAAAACACCAAAGCGAGAAGCCGCAAGAGCAAGCGTAGTCTCATCAAGCTCTAGCTCCGTCCGCTCCGTCATCATCACCGCCATCGTCATCGTCAAAAACAAGTAGAAGTATTAGTAGAATTAGTAGAAAATAAATTGAATATTGGAGGTTGGGGGATTGAGGGTTGAAAAAATTGAAAAATTGAAAAATTGAAATTCATGTACTCCGGAAATAAATCAGAAACTCCCCTCCCTGCCCCGCTTCTCCAAACTTTGGTTTTTTTTCGGTTTTTTTTCTCCTTTCGTCTTCCAAGACCACGCCTTCGTCGTCGCTGTGCAAGGAAGGGAAGTGTTCCCACAGGCATCCGCCCACCTAGTCAGTAGCAGAGAGAAAATAAAATAAAGAAATCATTGAAAAAGCGGGTCGTAAAACATGGAAGAATGGGTTAGGGGAATAATATGACCATCCTAGGCAGAACCTCCGTAGAATAGAAGAGAATAGAAAGGAAAAAGACTCGAAATTTGCCCATCGTAAGAGGAAAGCAAAGTACCATAAAAGAAAAACAAAACTCCATGAATATCTTGTCTCATTCCTCATTTGCTACAGTTATAGGAAAAGAAGTGTATCACGGAGGAGACACTTGGGGAGGTTTTTTTTTATAACAAAGGCGGCGAGAGACGGAAGAAATAACTCATTATCTAGTCAATTCCCCGTTTGCGCTCAAGAGACATTGTATTAAACCTTAGGTTCGGGTTGCTCTAGTACTTTGGCCTCTGTGGGTTGATAGAGGGCTCGGCCTTCTGGTTCAATTGATTCTCCTGGTATCGATACTCGCTCTGGGCTCTCCTCGGGCTTCACGTCTCGGATTGTCTCCTCCGAGCCTTGTTTGGGCTCAGCCGATGACGTGGGCTTCTGCGACTGCTCAGTGGGACCATCGACCGCAAGGGGTGAAGCTCCCCTCTCCAATATCGGAGACATGGGTGAAGGCATATCTGCCTGATGCTGAGACAATAGGGTAGGAGGTTGGACCAAAGGCGAGCTAGGTGCATAGGGTTGTATGGGAGGGCTCTTGGGATGTATGAATTGCTCCAACTGAAGAGCAACCTGTCTTTCTGCTTTATGTCTCTCCCTCTCCTTCTCTCTCTCCCTCTCCTTCTCCCTCTCACGCTCGAAGTGCTGCTTCCGTTCATCGATGCTCTTCTGTAACCATCCGAATATATTTTTGGGTGCCTTTGCGTGGTTATCCTCGTCAAAGGGGCGGGAGACCTCTCCACTAACGCTTCTCTGGCGGGCCGGCGGACTCCTAGAGGCCTTCCTTATCCTCTCTACAAGACTACCACTAGACCCGCCGCCATTTGAGGACGTTGGGCTGACAGGGGGGTTATCAAGCCGTGGGTTCGATAGGCGCCAACGCCGCTTTGCCCTTTCCGGAGAACGAGTAGGATTCGTAGCCGTGTCCGACTGGGAATGAGTGCTGCTATGGCTGGTCACACTTGAAGTTGCTGACGGTGTAGGTGACATTGCAGGCATTAGAGCGGGTGGATTGCCCGCAGAGGCTTGATTGGTTTGGGAACTCGAAGGTGAAGCTGTGTCGATATTCGGCGAGCGTGGAGGTGGCGATTGTGGGTGAGGAAATAATAGCTTACTAGACTCAAGCATTCCGTGGGAGGTCGGAGCAGGCCCATTGGGATCCCGTCCGCCACTAGCACCTGGTAAGGATGTTGTTGAAGACTCGGCGGAGTTACCGCCACTTCCTGGAATTCGCCTTTTTTTTAGCTTGTTTGCGGGTCTGCTCTTATCACCCTCGGGGGATAGTGAGAAAAAACTTTGAAATGTCCTTTCCTTCGTGGGTGTTACGACCGGTTGTGGCTGTATCTGAGGGCTCTCTGGACCCTCGCTAGGGAGCTCCCTAGGGGGGGCTCTAGGAGCCCGCCCAGGAACCTCAGTTCTGGGTGGAGACGTGCTTGAAGCTTCAAGTTTTGGTTCAGCTGAAGTAGTGTCCGGAGAGATGGGACTGACGTTTTCGCGCATCTGTCCTCCAATAGAAGGCGACCTTGTGACATTTGGCGCAGGCGCCAGAATGTGCGGAGAATTAGGGCTCGGCGAAACGTCTCCTGACGCAAAGGCTACAGGTCGTACAGCAGGAGATCGCTTCGAGGGAAGAGTATTACTCCTACTCAAACCACTGCCACTAACCCCCCCTACCGCTACTCCAACACTGCTCACAACTGGACTACCACTAGACCTCCGAGATGTGACCGAGACATTTCTGCGTATCCCGCCATATTTTCTCACATCGTCCGCTCCAGCACTACCATTCGAAGGTGACCTACCGACCATCGTCTTTGAACGCCTTGGAGATGAGGGAGTATTTGGTCCACCTAGGCTATTCTGATTTTGGTCCTCGCTTCCCCGCATCCCAAGTAAGAAGTGGTCCTGGTGAGTGATAAGAAATACTAAGACCTCCTGGGACAATTTGTATTCGCCAGGCGCCATATCGTGGTTGGGATGTGATATCAGGCCGGGTTGAAAGATGGCTGCAAGGTTACTAGCTGTCATCAGGTTCTGCTCGGCCTTGGAGGCAAAAACCGCCAAAAGGTCTAATATGTAGAGAAGTAATTGCCGATTGAGTGGCGGAAGCTCAGAAATAAGACGCTGGTATGACCGAATGGCCACTAAAACCTCCTGACCCTCCGGTGGGTTTGCTAATGGCCCACGAAACCGGGAATAGAATTCCAGAGGAATTATAGGCTCCGGAAGTTGATTGAGATAACGCCGGAGAACATTTGCTGCGTCATGGACCGTGTAGCCAGTCCAATCCAGGCCTTTTCCATACTTGTCCGGAGAATTGAAAATTGTTTGCAGGTCCTTTATTCTCTTGGCAGACCCACTCAGCCGGAAGATTCCTTCAACATCGGTAGCTACGCGAGCACACAAATAAGAACTAGGATTTACAATCGAGGGGATCAGGAGAGATTCTGATCAAACAAACCTTTCTCTTTCAAAAAGACACCACACTTAGCAACCACTATAGGGACATAGCCATAGATAAACTGTTCACCGTTGGCATCTGTAAGAGAAATTGCGACGTTGGCATATTGTATGCTCTTATGCAATGGCACGGAAAATATTCCAGTTGGGCGTTCTACAAGTAAAATCAGTGTAAGCTCAAGAAACTATAGATAGCCCGTTTTATTTATGGATATAAGGGAACGGTAGGGAATGGGAGCCCTACCCTCTTCTTTCGGTGCAGGCTTTTTCTTGAATCTTTCCCACCAGCTTGCCAGCGATGCTTTTGTCGGAGGCGAACCTGGGTGAACCCCGGGCGAGGGCCCATCCGCTGTAGTCATATTATTCGGCTCCCTTATCTATTGGTCCCTTCTTCCGTTTGTTCTTCCAGGAACCGCTTCCAGATGTTGAGCCTAACCGCTATTCAAGGGAGGATAGATTCCCCGAGCACCGGCGGCTGACCACAAGTGCTAACTAACCAGCTAACCTAGTCGAGAGATTGAGAAGAACCCTAAGTGAAGAGAACCTCTCCCTTTTCTTCTTTCCTCTTTTTCTTTTTTTCTTTCTTTTTTCTTTCTCCCTTTGCTTTCTCTTCCGCGCACTTTTCAATGTAACCGTTGACGCGGGTTGAAAAATGAAGTATCGGTAGCGATGGGTCGAGATGGGGGGGGAGAGATGGAAAAGTTATGTATGATGGATGGGTAGCTGGAACCGATGGCTAGCGGAAAAACAGGAAGCAACCAACGGCGCCCAAACCAAGGAAGGGAGATCAACGAAGATGATGTGAGAGTTTTGGGAGGATGCGTAATAAGGCAGATGATGCACTGGGAGGGATGGTGACAATCCTGTATGGATGGGTATGGGTCAGAGGCGTCGATGCCGTATGTATGTCGGGACAACCGGTAATATTGTGTAGCCAGTGAGAAGGGCAGATGTTTGAGCAGAAGTGGGGATGAGGGGAAGGAAGAAGGGTTGGGGACGAAAAGAAGTAGAAGTACTGTAGCGGGGAGATTGGAAAGGGTCGAGTCTCGGTCGGAGGAGCGCAGGAGAAGAGAGCGTTCGGTCGGGGAAAGGGGATGTGAGTAAGAGGTAGATGGATAGAAGCGCGCGTTCGGCAAAAGCAAGCAGAAGGCAGCGACAGGAGAAAGGGCTGAACAGGCGCAGCTTCAAAAAGCAACACCAAAAAGTTCCTGGATCTTGTCCTTCGGACACGAGAGAGGGGTTGTGGGTGGTAGTAGTGGTGGTGGTGGTGGTGGTGGTGGTGGTGGTGTTGACTGAGGAGTATGATGATGATACTGGAGGTACCGGTAATTCTGGACAGCTGCTATGGCATGTAAAGTGACACAATACTAAGGCGTGTGTGCTAAAAAAGCACGAAAGTGCTAAGTGACCACAGTTGATTTCCTCAGGGTTACTGCACAGTTCTGCAAAGCACGGGTGCAGTGTTGTACTGTACGTATGGAGGAAGGTGCTGACTTGAAAAAAGGAAATGAAAAAAGGGTGGGTCTCGAGACAAAGACGCGGACAGAGGAAGGATGGTGCCTGTATCGGAGATTCAGGTAGGGCAGGCTATTGTTGGGCCAACCCTACCTTTCCTGACCCTCCTTCCCTTTCCCTCGCTTTTCTGACTTTGCCGCCCTGACTCTCTCTGGACTTGACCAGTGGTAATCGAGCAAAGGGGGCTGTTACAGAAGAGGAACGCCGGTATTGGAAGAGCGAGAGTGCAAAAAGGGAAGCCTTCTTCTTCTTCTTCTTGACTTGTGGGAGAGGGAGAGGGAGAGAATAATTTGGACGACCTGGCCAATCGGTGCCTCCAGGACGCTTGATCTTATAGGGGATGGGTGGGGAGACCTGGAAGAAGGAGCTCACCCAAGCACATAGAAAAGGCTTCAACCCGAGTTGGTCTGGCAAGCTGATGCCCTGAACGAGTGTGGTGAAAAAGAGTTCAAGTTAAACCAAAAGCTAGAGGATTGCTGTCACCACATAAGTCCAGAAGGCACTGTCCTAGGGTGCTCTCTGCAACTGTAATGGAATCTGCTGGTGGATAGTAGTCTGAACCAAGTACTGTACCGGCACGTTCCATATAGATCACCACGATTCCACAAATGGTCTACTGTAATTCTTCCCCAACTGTCCCCATTCCATCCACTCTCACTCCCATAACAACTAGCCGGAGGTTCACGGTATCGTTCGTTGCACTCCATAAGAGTCACTGAACACATATTTTCCAAAAACCTGCGGAATGATACTTCAACCCATTTATATCATGCTTTCACAGAAGCTGGAGGAGCACATAAATTGACCTGTGACCGCCCCTACTAAGGTTTTGTTTCTTTTTTTGCCTTTTGAACAGTGAGATCAACAAGTGCCAAGAAGGCAATTGCCCTTTGTAATTTCTTTTCTTATTTTGATTCTTTATATAGATTTCTAAATTTTCCAAGAGCAGGGTAATCGAATTCAGTCATTCCTACCAAAGTTAGTCAGGATTCTTTCCTTCTTTATTTCTTACCAAAAGCAAAAACTACATACTTTTTTCCCCTCCTACAAGTACGGTACCGGTACTCGAGTATTCCCAGAGAGCCAGTCCTCTTTCCCATCAGCGTCATCGGCCCACGGATCCCTCCCGATCTTCTGAATCTCGCTCATCTTGAACAAACCATACCACTACTATAATATACCCTTAGCCACCAGCCACCCTCCCCCCTTTCACCACGACCACCCCACCACCACTCACTCTCGGCACTACGGCCGAGTCACCTGCAAATGGGCTCAAACCGGGTCCTCAAAACAGGCGGAACGCGATCTTTAATTAATTGACAACAAGGAATTTCAGGAAGAAAAAAGCCCTGAGATAAAGATATTTCTAATGAGAATAAAAAAGTCCCTTTTTTTAAAGGATTAACTATCTTAGGTAGGAGGAATTAAAGGAAATTTTTGGTGAGAGTGAAACTAGTGACAGAATCTACCTAATGCCAGGCTGAAATATACAGTGAAGTGTAGATGACTAAGACAAGGTGATAACAGACAACACAAAGTGATGAACACAAGACTTTGTTTTTTTTGCTCAGAGACAATTTTGAAGTACCTACGGTACTCAAGTACCGTACATAAAGTAGACAGTTTAGATGATTTCTACCTCAATCACTATACCGTAGATTCTGGGTAAACTCGACCCGCCATCATTCCCGGTATGGCAGTTACTATCCCCGGAAGAGCGAATTCGCCACGGGGTTAGTCTTTGAGAGGAATAGTGGCTGCCTTAAGAAGCATGGCGACGGGTCGAGTTTACCCAGAATTTACGGTACTTGTACTGCTGGCTGCCCCGAGGTGTCATTTCACTTTCCTGTGGTATCTTGGCAAATATTGGCTCAACAACCGATCGGTTGCCACGGAATTCCCGTTCCACCGGAGGACCCACCTTTAGGCACTTTGCACCGTACTCGTACTGTACAAGTGGCTTATCCCCGACGCATACCCTTCAATACATAACCACCACCACCACCACCACCACCACAACCACCACCGGACACCACACGCAAGTCATACACGCAAGACTTACACACCAAAATAACAATGGACTCGTGAGTTTACCTCAAACCTCCTTTCACCGCCGCTCTCGTCTCCTTCAATCAAGGTACCGTGGGAACTCGGATAGTCGAACCAAGTGCTGTGTCGTTGGAGCCCCCTTCTCTGGCAAGACATGGGTGCCTTTTTTGTTTTCTTATATCTCCCGAGGGGCTGAGCAGCTCTCTTTCTGCTGTGTCTTTCGCCCTCCTTTCAGGGCAGGGAACCCTCGATTACACAGCGCACGGTTCGGCTGTTCGAGTTTCTACGGTGTGTCTTTGCGTACACAATGCTGCCTTGCTATTCACCTTGCACCCCTCTTTTATGGCGGGGATTCGCTCACGTCACAGCCTCTCACCTTCTGAACAACGTGAGTTCCAATCCGTTCTCGAGAAACGCCAGACACGAGATATGATGCAGGTACGTTTTCCCTTCTCACGTGAATCTATCTCAGTTTTATATTTAGTTCTCCCTTTGGTGGCGGCTGAATAGCCCCTCCATTTTCCCATTTTTGTCTTATCTCAATTCCCCTTTCCTCCCACTTTACTGCTTATCCCATCCTTATGCTTTGACTGACACCGGGGAGCTACGGTACCGGGCCCGTTAAACAGTTTTACTCCAATCTTGTCCAAAGGTTCGTTTTTATTTGTTCGCAAAAACCCTAATTTATTAGCGACCCGAAGTTGTTACCTCTTATATCCGAATCGACACTAAAATAGAAATCGTGATCGCACGCAGATGTTTCGATGACTGTATCAACGATTTCACCTCGAAAGCTTTGTCCACGAAGGAGGAGACTTGCGTCAGCAGATGCGTCGACAAATTCATCAAGACTAGCGATAGGTTAGGACAGCGGTTCGCTGAACAGAACCAAGCTATGATGCAGGGAGGTGGCACCGGTGGTGCTGGCGCGGGCTTTGGAAGATAAGGGATTTCGGAAATCTTAGACGGTTGTTTGTAAAAATTAAAAAAATCTCCATACTGTACCGTATCCCAACGTATCCCAAGCTAGAGCAAAAAATTCTTAAGGTATGATACTCAACCTTAGAGCCCCAAGTATAGCTGGAAAAATTCCCCCTTCTCCAACCGGTTCTTTGGATGTGGTATTAGTCGTAATATTGGTGTTCAATTCAAAATGCCCACGGGAATGACGTAGAAGCGAAATATGGCATTGAGTGGTTGGTTGCTGGTGGTGGTGGTGGTGGTGGTGAAGGTGATAGTGAGGTGGAAAGCTGTACTGTAGCCTTTCGAGGCAACAAGATCAGAGAAACAATTCTGATCGATATGGTAAATCGGAGATCGTGATGCCTTTGAGAAATAGGTTTGCTAAGTGAAAAGAGAAGTTCTTACATGGGATTATTAATTGCATGATCCATTATGGATGCAATCATATCATCACCGTGTCAGGCATGGAGGTTTAGGAGATGGACAGTTGCCAACCCGCTCTCAACTGCTGGGCGCTCAGGATCAACCGAAAGCAAACACGATCATAACGACAACAACATGTTTAGCTTCGGAGATA
>Ga0307510_10003154_pt1 | contig 19120 bp, 26 predicted proteins | sample 12_EM_MG_FD_207224 | JGI IMG/M metagenome (GOLD analysis project Ga0307510, IMG submission 207224) | Populus trichocarpa ectomycorrhiza microbial communities from riparian zone in the Pacific Northwest, United States - 12_EM | ecosystem: Host-associated > Plants > Roots > Unclassified | place...
CACGATACTCACGAGGGGGAGTACTTGGACCGGCCACGGAGATAGAAACATCTGTTAAACTCCCGAAATCCGAAGGCCAAGACTCCTCAGCCCCAGTGTCTCCTTCCAAAATGGACGTCGCAGCCTTATGCACATCGCCGTTGTGCTTTCGGAGGATTCGCCTCACCATCTCTGGGTCACCATCGCCCATCATGGACGTAAGGAAGGTTACATTCTCTTCTTCTCTGGCGTCCATGGTGGTTATCGTAAAGCTGGGGACTTTGAAATCGGAGGGAGGGAGACAAGAAAAGTCACTGGAAAATGGAAATGCCCCATCAGCCGCCAACTGTCAATAGCCTGACAATTCATGCCGTCATCGAGGTCAGATTAGATTAGATAAGATGCCTTGACCCACCCAACTGATAAGCTGATAGGCCCTCACGCTCACCGAAACAGTCTGGATTGGCGAACCAATAGTACAAGATAACTTTCAATCGACGTACTACTCCTGCCTGTCTAAGAACCCGATCCCACCAGCCCTAATTTTCGACAAGAAACTCTCGTACCACCGTGCAATCAAACTCATTGGGACCATACTCTCTTGAGAGAGAGAAGTCCCACTCCCCGACACGAAGCCTGAGATGTAGTTGAGCATGTGCTTGACAATTTTTTCGGCGAGGATCACTCCGTCGGATGATGCGGGAGCAGGTTTGGATGCCGCGGGGAGCGGGGCGCTGACTTGTTCCAGTATTTGTGGGAGAGGCTCGATCGAAATGCCCAGGATGGCCGTCACGCCGCCCGTGCCCGTTATGAGCTGCTCTGGATTTGAGAATGCCGCTTGGGAGGAAGAGGATTGATGTACGAAATTGCCACGCAGACGAAAGATCGCCGAGGGTTTGTCATTTGACAACCTGTAACGTGTCCGGACATTGAGTAATGATGAGTGGGGTAACGAGAGAAGGGAAGAGGACGCACATGCCGAGCAACTGGAAGCCTTTACCCGGCCAGAAAAAGTGAACAGTGGCGCCGTATCCATCTGGGAACGGTACTTGAACCTGAGGGTCAGAATGGGTGAACCGTGGCGCGAGAGCGGCAGTGCTCACCTGTGCCAAGGAGAAACACGCAGATGTGGTTGATGGTCTCAGCTGCAGGCAGCTCGAAAGCGGCTTTGGTTTCGTCGATTTGTTGCAGATTCGTCTGCAAGAGTCTTCCGGCTACGCAGCAACCAAACATGGTTCTGTGGGTATCAGGAGCGACGACAAGATCATTTGTCCGGTTTGTTCCTGTTCCACGGGTTTTCTACGCCCTTCTAGTTGTGGTCGTGTGGTCGTTCCCGGCCCGGCCCTTTCGCCACTTCGTTCATCGTGTTGTTCCGACTCATCTCGATCTCGCCACATTGCATCATCGCTTGATTTCCCAAGCAACCTCTGTATTCATGTCCAAAACCACATGGTACTGGTACTGTAAGGCTCGGGAGTGGTGGCTACACCCGCGTTATAAACGTTGCCCGAGCTAGAACACCTTCTCTGAGACCGACGCTCGTTCTTCAACCCCAATCTTATGTGTTCGATCCTAGACCGCGCTACCCCACTCACTGCTCGTCTCAGTGAAACGTTGTGGATATTGGTTGCACTAATCCTGGCCAGAGCGCAGTATTGAACGAGGAAACTAGTGTCTGGTTACACTCTGGTTGAACACGTGCTTGACAGTCTTTTCGGCGAAAATCGCCCCATTGGATGGGGTGTGTGTGGGTTGGGACAGGCCCCCTGATAATGCCAGGAAGGGTTGGAGTCCGGTCCACCCATTCGCTTCCCTTTTATGGAAGGAGGGTTTGGTACCGGATGAGATCCGTCCACCCATGGGACCACTTTTTTCAGCATGAGGTTGGGGTCCGGGGTCCACGCTTGAGACCCTCCCTTGGCTTCAATCCTGCTCTCGCCACAATAGGTTGGGTACCAGTCCACCCATAGGAGACGACCACACTCCAGACACTGACCGGACTGCCACATGGCATGGTCGTGAAAAACTTGCACAACCACAGTGGACACCTTTGTGCAGTCTTCGTGTGTGTGTAAATTGATTGTGTCTGTGCATGCGGCTGCTGTTGTCAATCTGTTGTCTTCTTGTGTCTACACTGTGTCTGAATACTGTCAGAATACTGTCAGAATAAACAGTCAACACTTATTGATCCACATGGCTTGTCTCAGTCTATTTAATGTCTGAGTCCCAACAGCTGCAACACTGCTGTGACTTGTGAATACTATCGGACCCAACATCTGTTATCACCTTGCTATGATGCCTACCCATTGTCTTCACTCAGATGCAAACACGGTAGAGGACCTTACTTCCCATGAGGTAGGAGACCTCAGTCTCTGGATTGCTATGTTGCTAATGAGCTCTGTCAGCGCACCTCCCCTCTTCCTTCTCTGTTGGAGCTCCTTCCCTCCGCTTCCCTCCCCATCCTGCAACTCCTTGGGTTCACCACACCCCGGATTACAAGTGCCATCCTTGTCACAACACCCAACACACTATTCTCATTTCATGAACTCACACACATGTCATTGGAGTGTTGTCAGATTCCTGCTCCCACAAGTGACTTCCTCAGACAGCTGCAAGCATACTCTGGTCAAGCAATGCTTGATGGGAAGGTCTCAATATGACACTGGGATAGAGAGGACGTCTTCCTTCCCTTCGACACCCTTGGGACATGGGCACTCATTCTTGAAATCAACACCGCAAAAAGGGCTTTATCTTACATTGCAGTGCAGTGCTATGAGCACATCCAGAGTTGGCAGTCCCCATATCGCTTTCGTCCTATGGAATGTGTTGCCACTAGGACACAACGATTCCTTCTTCTCCCTTCCCTAGCATTTCTGTGTGTGGTCCCACCAAACTCAATTGAAGACATGCCCTCAGGCGACATCCTCAAACTACAACCTGGAGTATTCAGCGATGTAGTCCACGCGTTGCTATCTGAACAGGATTCTGTTCTCGCATCAGTCAAGGTCCTCCTTGCGCACACTCCTGGGTGCGGGCTTGTATCTGATGCAGTTCCCGAAGAGGCTGAAGATTAGCATCGGATTTGATTCATGATTACTTTGCACAGCTTAATGTACGGCCTACCACTAGTTCAGGCATTGTATTGGGATTTTTTTTACGATTTTTTAGGAATTTATACGATTTCTTTTCACTATCTAGAGGTTGGGTACCAAAGTCCACCCATCACCTGCCATTTTGGGCAAGGTTGGGTACCAGGTCCACCCACGAGACCCCAGTTTCAGACGATTTTTGTCCACCCACGAGACCCCGAATTGGCTGAAACTGGTACCCAACCTTAACCGGCATTATCAGGGGGCCTGTTGGGACACCGCGGAGGATAGAGCGCTGACTTGTTGTTCGGTATTTGAGGGAGATGCTCGATCGGAATGCTCAGAACGGGCCTCACGCCATTCCAACTGCCATCGGTTGCTCTGCGTTCGAGAACAGCGCTTGAGAGGAAGAGGATTGAGGGACGAAGATCCAGCGCAGATGAAAGGTTGTTGAGGTCCTTTTCATTTTGACAATGTGTAACGTTTCTGCGCCCGGGTATTGGTTAACTGAAGAAAAAAAACGATAGGTGGGATAATGCGAGGGAAGGGAGTATTAAGCACGTACATGCCGAGCAACTGGAAGTATTTACCCGCCTAGAAAAGGCGGACAGGACAATTGCGTGGTATCCATCTGGGAACGTTACTTGAATCTGGGGGTCGGCATTTGATGAACCAGTGCGCGAGAAGGATGGTGTCCACCTGTGCCAAGGAGAAACACGCCGATGTGGTCGATGGCCTCGGCTGCAAACAACTCGAAAGTCGACTCTATATCCGCCCAATCGGCAACAAGAGTCTTCCGGCTGCGCAGCAGCAGAAAATCTTTTTGTGTGAGTAGCGGACTCGGGAGGCATCGACAAGGCCAAGGCGGGATCACATCTGACAGCCGGCTCCTTTCCCACGCCCATTGTCATGCGGCGGCTGCAAACCTTCCCGACCGACCGGGAAATGTCGCTACTTTGTCAGGTTGTAACACCCAACATCTGGCCAATTGTAAGATGTAACCTTTAGAATCACCTGATTCCTGAACTGAGTCAACGCAATCTCGGTATTTTTCAAAGGACATCCAAAACCACATGATACGTACAATATGTGTCAAGCCCGGGCAAGACGGTGACCGTCACCCCTGGTCATAAATGTTGCCCGACCGAGCATGAAGATTTTTTCCGCGAGTCCGTGACAGAATGCCCGTTCTTCAGTCCCAATCCTATGTCTTTGATGCTAGACCCCAATATCCATTACTCGTCTCAGTGAAACGCTATTGGGTCCAAGGTTTCGAATCAACTGATCCCGATGCCGTCACCCTGGTCCTCGCCCACGCTACGAGTTTTCACAAGGAGCTGTGGGAGCCGGTTTTAGAGTATTTGTACACTCAAGCGGTCGTCTCTCCCAGGGCTTGCTCTCCCGTGCTGAAGATTCGTGATGCGTGGGCTATTGATTGTCCCAATCACGGAGAAAGCGCAGTGTTGAACGAGGAAACTCTGCTGTCTAACTACACTCCAACCTGTGAGTACTTCATTTGTGTTTATCGATGGTGTTTCTCAGTCTGAATGTCCAAATTCCTATGGATGAATCATACAGTTTCATGGGAGGAGTATGGGCAGGTGGTACATCTCATGCTAAATGGGTTTGGCAAAGGTATAGATGTGGATTTCCAGTCCCGGAACCTTGTCGGCGTGGGTCACTCCATGGGAGCAGCAGCCATGTAGGCCCTGGTATGATTCGTTTGTGTGTTCCGTCGACTCATGTTTTATCGCCGTAGTGTTCTGTCCAGGACGATGTACCCGATTGTGTCGTGGTCGTGTACGATCCTAGTGGAACCCATGACTGTTCATCCCGCCCATTCCAAAAGAGTGAACAGATTCCTTGTAGAAGGTGCCATCAAGCGTCGCGACATGTGGTCGAGCAGAGAGGAAGCTCATAAGCTTTTCCAAGAGCGCGCCTTCAAGTCGTGGGACTCTCGATCCATCGAATTACACGTGGTACGTATCCGCTTCTATTGTAGATGTCTCTATGTGCTAATTGATGGTCAGAGATACGGCCTGAGAGCACTTCTAACCCTGACCTATCCTGATAAGACTCAAGGAGTCACGCTCACCTGTACGAAGGTCCAAGAAGCTGTGCGTTGCCGTGCTGTGCACCCTTCCAGCGTTTCCTTTTGATGCCCGTCCTCATCAGGCCACGTACAATGAGACACACGGACTTATCAAGTCGCAACGGTTCCTCCCGACATTTTGCAAGGATGTCCCGACACACGTTGCATTCGGGGAAATCGCCGATTTAAAGTGCGCCTTGTCTTTTCCTGTGACTAGAAAAGGGTGGTTGATGATTCCCTCTGTAGCCCGATTGAGAACCGCGAATTTGTAAGGGAACTTGCAGGCGACGGCTTTCGAACAATATCTGTTGTTGAGAATGCGGGACACCTCGTTAGTCTGTGGTACCTCAACTTACTACCATACTGACGATACAAATTTCAGGCCGTGCAACATAACCCAGCAGGGGTTGCTAAAGTCGTGTGGAGGCTATTGTGTACTAGTGCTCAGGGCAGTGAACCAGTGCTCCCAACGAAGCTATGAATAAAAGCAAAATTAGTAGACGGCTGATGTGATATGTGAGATTTAATAGTAAGTATCATGTTATCGGGTTTCGAGCGAGAGTACAGTCCTGTCCCTTATTGCGGACACCTCAGAGTCATGGCGTGATGCATGATGATCCGTGCTCCGACTCGGATCATGCGGAGGCACCTGAAGGTGGGTCACATGACATGTGCAATGCCAAACCAAACTTGAAAGACTACCACTACCACACTGCGAGGTATCAGGTGCTCGTACCTCGGTTTCTCGAACACGCATCAGTGAATCCATCCAAACGTAAACATGTCTCTCAGAGCAGCTGCAAGGGCCCTATGTCCTGCTAGGGCAATGCTTGCTTCTTCCCATTCCGCTCTCTCAAGACCCTCGCCTCCCATGGTCCGGAGTGACAACTATGCCACCCCCGCTGACAAAAAGATCGCTGTGAAGATCGTCGAAGTGGGCCCCCGGGATGGACTTCAAAACGAAAAGGCGATCATCCCTCCAGAAGTCAAAGTAGGGCTCATCAACCGGCTCGGCCATGCAGGCGCGACGGTCATCGAGGCAGGCAGTTTCGTGAGCCCAAAGTGGGTCCCCCAGGTGTGTCTCTCCCTATTCCCTGCCCCCTCGCCTCGTTCACACGTTCAGGCTTAGATGACTGGCACAGCCGAGGTCGTGACTTCGATGGACAAACTCCCCGGTGTCACATACCAAGTACTCGTCCCCAACGAAAAGGGCCTCGAGACCGTCCTCCGTCTCCTCGCCGCACATCCCGACAAACCCCCAGTCGACGAGATTGCCGTCTTCACCGCAGCGACCGACGCGTTCTCGCTCGCGAACACGAACGCCACCGTGGCCGATTCGCTCAAGCGCCTGGAGCCCGTCGTTCGGGGTGCGCTGGACAAGGGAATCAGGGTGCGCGGGTACGTCAGCGTCGTCATTACGTGTCCGTACGGCGGCAAGGCGGATTACCGGCGCGTGCGGGACGTGACGAGGGAGTTGCTGGATATAGGATGCTATGAGGTGAGCTTGGGTGACACGGTGGGGACGGGCAATCCGACGAGTGTGAGCGAGATGCTCAACGTGACTCTCGCGGCGAATCCGGTGGAAATGCTAGCTGGACACGTATGTGACCATCCGCTTTGCATGACACTTCTCAACTATTCTTTCTGTTTCAGTTCCACGATACTTTCGGCATGGGAGTTGCGAATTCTATAGCCGCACTCTCTGCTGGTATCCGTACCCTTGATAGTTCGATCGGTGGCCTCGGAGGATGCCCATACTCACCCGGTGCGACGGGAAATGTGGCCACAGAAGACATTCTGTACGCATTGCAAGATTCTCCTTACTCTGCGCCTGGAGATCTTGAGGCTCTGGTAGACGTAGGGTTTTGGATATCGGAGAAGTTGGGGCGTGACAACTCGAGTCGAGTGGGTAAAGCTGTTCGCGCGCGTCTTGGATGAGTTCGTCAAACTCAACCAGAAGTCAAGCTGTGATCTCTGTATGTATATCCTGTAGCCATATACCTACTGCAAGCTTTACATGGTTCAGGACGGTACATCTAGCAAGGACGAGTGGAGAGTGCCAGTGGTCAATACCGACATCGACGTTCTGTTTCTTACTACATGTCATATTGACGGGACGCCGCTGGTGTAGTGACTTCCAATATGTGACTGCATCGTATTCTCCGCAACACTGCGGCGCCGTTCGAGCAGCGGACCGGGATCTCTTTTCGAATGGACAGGATGCCCACATTTCTCTGCTGCTGGTGGATGAAGTGGGTACTTCAGTCCCCAATTCCCCCTTGGACATAGTCAAGGATTTGCCATTCAAGATGCCTGAAGACTTGAATCGCGTTCTCTACGAGCACTGCGCAGGTCAGGCAACAGGGTCACAATCCATGTATTGGGCCCTTGTATCACAATGTGAGGTGTCGCTGGACATTGCGGTAAAATACGCTGTCATCTGTTGTGCCACGAGAATGCCAGCGCAGGCTTCATGGTCGATTTCAGGTTGCTGGTAGTAGGGAGATACTGTGTGTATGCGGTAGGCAACGAGATGCACAGCATGACGCAAGGAAATTGAAGGAATGTCAGGTCATAGTTGGGCATAAAATTGGGCATAACGCGGAGTTAGGTTGTTTAGACCTTTCTGTACACTCAGCGTGCTCATCGAATCAGCTTCGAAAAATAATCATCAACACGTCGTTTACATTGAGTGATAAAATACAATATATGTCATTCAAGTCAGCGGCTGGGAAAGTGGGCGAGGACGGGCATTGTAGTGTCCGGTGTTGCGGGAGCGGGAGCTACAGTAGAAGTGTCACATATGTGAAGCCGTGCGTGTAGGACGCAACCGAGGGGAGGGGAGATACGTGGAGAACAGGGTGGGGAAACGGGGAAGGGTGTGGGGGCGGATATGCGAAGGCAGGAGGCGTGCCTCAGGTGTCATCTCACGTGTTACCGGAGTTCGGGTAAAATAGCCGGTGGTACAGATGCAGATCTGGCGATCGGAAACATGATCGGGAGTATACGCAACGTCGTGCACACGCACGCGTTTCAGGACGGAGTTAAAAAAAAAAAAGGGTCGTTGCTTGCTGTTGTACCGTCATCACCGCCACATTCTTCTCTGCTCTTTGCAGCCGAATCTCAGCTGCTAAGTCGCTTAAATTTTAGAAATCCGTCAACGACTAGATTAACTTGTTTGCATACCATCGATCAGCACATTCGCCTTGTCATTGATGCGTTTCGTAAATTTCAGCACTTCTGCTGTTGCCATTTGAGCCTCCTCTTGCGTCAATAAATCTAGCCTCTTCAACACATCTTCCATTTTGTTCTTCCCAAATAGCTTCTTCAGGTATTTCTCTAAACCGACGTGAGTAAAAGATAGTCAATTGTTGTGGATGGTCTCACTTTGTCGCCCCTGTTTGATCTCCTTGGTGGCGATCGCAAGAATAGCAAGTACTTCAACTAGGATCTTCACAATCGTTTCTGTCATTGCAGCAGTCGGCGACATTTCTGTATATGATTCGAGCCTCCTGAAAAAGCTTTCGATGCGCTCGAAAATATCTGCCAGGGCATCTTGGCTGGCGTCGACATCCTTTGCAGCCTACAAATGTTAGCGTTAATAGGTCATACCAATGGATCGAGAAGCTAGCTCACCAAGAGAAGGACGCCAATTCCAGCAAATATTGCCTTTGCTGGCGGAAATCCCTGACAAGTCATAATCAGAACCCACCTCATATGAGAATTGCAACTTAGCACGTACCAAGCCAACACCCTCACCTATTGTGGTGGAGAGGGCATAGAGAACATTTACTATCGGGTTGAGACAGCTTCTTATTCTCTCGTTTCTACATCGACGTTGGTCGAGTTGTTGGACTAGTTCTTGAAGCACCAACAGAATGGCAGCGGGCGAATGACAGTGTTGGAGTTTGGCGGAGAGAGGATGGGTGAGAAGGTCTTTTTTTGTCTTCTTCTCGTATGCCCCCAAAGCATTGTTGAACATTTTTTGGAAGCTAGTGGAAGAGGTAGTCGTTGAAGAGACATTGGACATTGTAGTGTCGAAGAATCTGGTCGCGGGGAGGTGGTGTTCAATAGGCCTGGTACTTCTGGTGATGGTGGGTTCCTAGTTACAGGCATCCTCGGTAGTGACGCCCTGGTACTCTGTACTGCACGCACACTCAGCATGTTGAGACACGACGCCTACACCACGTTGCGTAGACGGATTCGGACTCCGAGTCGGACGCAATGATCGGACCCCCCGATTAGATAATACTAGGCAGACACTCGCGTGCGAGCCCATTTCCCCATTTTTCTCGTTTGCGTGCTTCCGGAGGCAACCGCGGCCCCACTTCCTCCTCTCATTTCTTTTGTGTGCTTCCGACCGGCCATCTGAAGACCTTGCGAGCCTGATGTGCTGCTGCCGACTTTCTGATCTTCCGCTGTCGAATGCTTCGGCCATCTGCCTTTGGCTCGCCAACATCACCCGCCTCTGTCTCATCAGACAACGATCAGCTTCGCCTCGACAACGCCGCTCGTCTCAGCCTCGCCGACATCTCGGACACTCACTAGCATCGACGCCAACACACCGACATCTTCGCTTCTCCCGTTTCCAACCCTCTTGTGCGTTCTCATTTACTTGGGAACTCGGCCCTTCTCATCTCGTTCAAGACCTTTCGAACTCACTTGCTCGGTCACTCCAACTTAGCTCCTCAAAGTTCGGTACCGTGATTTGTTCGTCAATTACAGGCTAGGTGTCGAGGCTAGGAGTTTCGACACCTAGCTTGCTCCTCCGTACCTTCTCGTCCATGACCACTTTCACGTCCTTGGTTGGATGTCTGCCTTCTGCCTCTGGAACGACGTCTTTTCGAATGGACAGGATGTCTGCATTTTTCTGCTGCTGGTGGATAGAGTGGGAGAAACCGCTGGTGAAGGCACACTTTCTTCATTGACTCCCAGTACTTCAGTCCCCAACTCCCCATCGTGGCTTGCATAGTGGCACCTGGACAGACTTCCGCCTCACTTGGACCCAGTCAAGGTCCTAAAGTAGATGTATTTAGATCCTACAAAGACACTCCCAGTATGTCCCATAGCTAACGCAACGACAATAAACTGCTATTTAAAAAAAAAACCCGCCTTTTACGTTTTATATCCGAAAGTCTATCTGCATATCATAGCGTAACAGAGGGGTTAATGCAGCTGTGAGGATGTGGCCTGTGTGGCTGTCTCCTCATTTACCTTTGGTATGATGTTATGCTTCTCGAAGAGCTCTTCGAGCTCTCCGGATTGATGCACTGTCACGTAATAGATATTGGCTCAGTTAATACACAAGTAATAAATCATCTCTCGACTCGACTCACTTCTGAGGACGATGTCGCATCCCCCAATAAATTCCGAGTTGACGTATAGCTGGGAAACTGTTGGCCACTCTCTTTGACAATGTGAGGAAATGAGAGGACGCCGTGTTTAACTGAGGGATCATACGCACGAGAATTCCTTGATCCCGATCCTCAACTCAGGGACCTCCAGCACATTGTATGTCCGCATCTTCTCATGTGGAACACCGTGCAGATCCAAAACTTGTATGACAGCGCGGGAAAAACCACGCTGTGGCAACTCGGGCGTGCCCTTCATAAAAAGGACAAGCAGTGAGGCATCAATGGCCTTTTGGATTTGCATGCGGGCTTCCGAAGAGAGAAGTCGTCGAGTCGATGTAGGGCGAATGATGTGGCCGCGGGTGAGCCACGGGTGAAGGGAGAAAGCTGGGAAAACATGAGCACATAAAAGCCTGGACTTTACTTTGTATAATCCTTTCACCCACAGAGAGTCTAGAGATAGACCTGAACATGGACGCAGTTCGGACGGTGGTCAATTGCGTGCGACATGGTTGGTGGGCAGTCTACACGCGAAACGTTTATGTCGCCACTTACGATCAGCTGAGATCGTGTGAGCCACGACTTTCGTGTGCTACAGCATGGAACTGCTGAATTTAATAGGTTTTTTGTGTGAAAAATTTCACAACTTTTTTCTCAAAGAAAAGATGCTGAGACTTTTACAACAAATTTTAACTTAAAATTCATTACGAAGCCGTGCAGTGGCAAGATGGCCTACAGACGCGTGCGGGATGTGATGAGAGAACTAAGATATGAGGCCTATATGAGGTGCTATAAGACGAGCTTCGTGGACACGGCCGTGAGCGTGGTGGGGACGGACGACCCAGTGTAGGCGAGATGCTCAGCATGAGTCTCGGTGCGAATCCAGTGGAAAGTTGACACGTACGTATCAATCCACCCCGCGTATACAGTTCCCACCATTTTTTAATCATTTCCATGGTACCTTTGATGTGGGAGTCGCGAATTTCATGGCTGGCTGCATGCACTCTCGGCTGGCGCCCATACCCCTGATAGTTCCACCCAAGGCCTCGGGGATGCCCATGCCCACCAGGTACAACCGAAAACGCGGCCACAGAATACATTCCCCATGCACGGGGATATCCTTTTTATTCTGCGCCTGGCGACGTCGAGGCCCTGGCAGGTTTTGAATATAGAAAAGTTGGGGCGACTAAATTCCAGAGATGGCCAAGACTGTCCGCGTGCGTAAAGATCGAGGGCGTCGGACTCAACCAGAAGCCAAACTGTGATCCGTGTACAGACCAGATACATACCACAAGCTCGACACTGTTCAGAACGATACACAAAGGGCAGCGTAGGGGGACGCGGGAGTTGGCGTCGACATTCGGTTGTTTCCGAAGATAATTTGCAAGAATTTTTCTGCGAAACGCGCTTAACTCGAGCTCGAGAACTGGCAGCGAGCGTCTCTGCCGCTTTGCACAAAAATAACCACACCATGCCAGACTCATTCTTCGCTACAAATCGCACAAGCTGAAGCACATATCTTCAACTCCGGCCCCTCCTCCAGCAAAAAAGTTCTCAAGACGAGCAATTGTCGCGTATCCGCGAAGGGAAAAGGAAACGCCCGGCGGCCGACGAGGAATTGCACTCGGGCAGAAGCGGATCTGCGGCCTTGGAAGATATTGACCTTCGAGTGGACGAGGGGGACCCCAATGAGAGCGGTGACGAGGACACGGGTGAGACCCCTGCTGAGAAGAGACTTCGTCTTGCGAAGCTTCGAATCTATCAAGGAGGGCCTCGGTGCGTCTCTTTCCCCCGGCTCTTACAGTCATGACATTTATCTCTCTACTTTCTCGGCGGATGGCAAGGTAGATGCGGTGGAAATCGACAAGGAGTTAATATCTGCTCGCCTCAAGCAGGATGTCCTTGAACATGTGGGCAAACTACATTCATTTGTGGCAGATTCTGTGAGTACCTTTTCGTAGCTTATGATGACTACACGTATATGCGTGTACCGACTCCCACATCCCCTGTAGTTTGACATTCGCGGTCTCCACCTACACCTCGGACACGGGGGTCACAGATCTTCGGTCACGTCTGCCGTTGCTTCTAGCGATGCGCGCTTCCTTTTCACGTCTGGAAAAGAGGTTTCTATCATCAAATGGGACTTACGCACTGGTTCCAGGCTTGCTACCTTTCCCAGATTACAGCCTGGAGGCGGCAAGGGCAAGGTGAAGGTGACAACTACTGAAAACCCTGGGCACAGCGACGAGGTGCTTACCCTTGCCCTAAGTGACGATGGGAGGTACCTTGCCAGTGCGGGCAAGGATCACAGGGTGTGCATGTGGGATGCCGAGAAAGGTGAATGGGTCAGAGGATTCGGTGGACATCGGGACATCATATCTGTGCGTTTACAATCTCATCCAATGTCCACACGTTCAGGTTCATATGGCTGGCACAGCCGAGGTCGTGACTTTGATGGACAAACTCCCCGGCGTCACATACCAAGTACTTGTCTCCAATGAAAAGGGCCTCGAGACCGCCCTCTGTCTCCTTGCCGCACATCCAGACAAACCCCCAGTCGATGAGATCGCTGTCTTCACCGCGGCCATAGATGCATCTTCGCTCGTGAACACGAACGCCACCGTGGCCGCTTGGAGCGCGTCGTTCGGGAGCGCTGGACAAGGGCATCAGGGCTCGCGGGTCCATCAGCGTCGTCATTACGTGTCCGTACGGCGGCAATGCGGATTGGCGCCGCGTGCGGGACGTGGCGAGGGAGTTGCTGGATATGGGGTGCTATGAGGTCAGCTTGGGTGACACGACGGGGACGGGCAACCCGATGAGTGTGGGCGAGATGCTCAACGTGACTCTCGCGGCGAATCCGGTGGAAAAGCTAGCTGGACACGTATTTGACCCTCCGCTTCGCGTCACACTCCCCAACTATTCTTTCTGTGTCAGTTCCACGATACTTTCGGCATGGGAGTTGCGAATTCCATGGCCACACTCTCTCCTGGTATCCGTTCCCTTGATAGTTCGATCGGTGGCCTCGAGGATGCCCATACTCACCTGGTGCGATCGCGAATGTGGCCACAGAAGACATTCTGTACGCATCGCAAGATTCTCCATACTCTGTGCCTGGAGACCTTGAGGCTCTGGTAGACGTTGGGTTTTGGATATCGGAAAAGTTGGGGCGCGACAACTCGAGTCGAGTGGGCAAGGCTGTTCGCGCGCGTTGTGGACGAGTTCGTCAGACCCAACCAGAAGTCAAACCGTGATGTGTATATATATCCAGTATGTATGTACCTACCACAAGCTTTCCACTGTTCAGGACGGACGGTACATTTGCAAGGACGAGTGGAACGTGGTCGATATCGACGCACCGCTGGTGTAAGTCTTCAGTACCCCGCCATGCTTCCGTCCCGCGCGGATCTAGTCAACAATTTGGCAATATGTGAAAGTTTATTGCATTCTCTGCGTTCGAGCAGCGGGATCTCAATTCATGCAGGCCACCCCGCTTTATTCTGTACTATAATCAATACATTCTTTCCCTCTCTCTTTCCTTCTTCCTTTCTCTCCCGCCCTGCTGCAATGAGCCCGAGCACGACTTCTCCTGTACGTTCTAGCAGACAGATTGGTCCACGAGCTCGCCGACAGAGGGAACGTGAACTTCTCCGAGAATGCGTTTCACCCATTCACCGACCCAATCCACGGCGTCACCCACAAACACACGACAATGACCTTCCGGGTGGACTGTCATCTCCAGGTACTATATCGCAGACTGATGGTCCGCGCAAGAATTCGGAGGAGTAGTACGATGGGGTGAATACGGGGGAGGCGGATTGGCGGTTGTTGATCGTGCGACCGCCGGCGGGGGAGAGAGAGAGTGTGTGTGTGTGTGCGTGATACTAGAGGGCTCTGCGCGAGCCGCTTGATGATGCAGGGACTAGACGTAGCGACGCAGACCATGATGGGCACTCGCTGCTCCAACGGCACGGCTGGCAGCTCGTAACAGACGTAACGAGCGACTTGAGGCGGACACGCAAACGGAAAGAAAGGGGATGTGGGGCTTTATTCTTGCCTGCCTGGTCGGGGCCAGACAAGGGCAGTGAAGTACATGTATGCTAGGCGCGAGGCGGTGTTCTAGGGCAAGAAGGAGAATAAGGGACGTACAAATGGAGTCCTTAACGACTCTATACATGGTATAAAGTCTCTCCAGCAATACATGGATCCCAGACAAGGCGACTCTCGCGCACGTCGTGCATGACAGTTGGTATGACAGCTATCGAGGAGGCGCGCACCTGTGGCGTCGGCCTGCGAGATTGGGCGATCCACATGTCATCTGCAGTGAGCTTGAGGTGAGGCAAAGAGGGACTTTGAGGAATAGAGGGAGGAGGAATGAGAGGCGACGAAGGCTGAGGCCAAGGCGGTGGTTGAACGCGTCGGAATAGCAGGCGGGCCGAGGTCGTCACGTGGTCAAATGTGCTCCGCTCCGAGGCCTTGTCCGAGGCTGCAGCTGTTCGTCCATCAATTACAAGCGAGGTATCGGGGCTAGGAGTTTCGACGCCTAGCTTGCTCCTCCGTACCTACTCGTCCATGACCACTTTCACGTCCTTGGCTCGATGTCTGCCTTTCGCCTCTGAAACGACGTCTTTTCGAATGGACAGGATGCCCACATTTCTCTGCTGCTGGTGGATGGCAGTGGCGTGGGAGGAACTGCTGGTGAAGGCACACTTTCCACATTGACCTCCAGTAATTCAGTCCCAAAACTTCCATAGTGGCACCTGGACAAACTTCCGCCCTGCTTGTAGTCAAGGATTTGCTATCTAAGATCCTTGAAGACTTGCATCGCGTTTTCTACGAGCACTGCGCCGGTCGGGCAACAGGATCACAATCTATGTATTGGGCCCCTGTATCACAATGTGAAGTGTCGCTGGACATTGTGGTAAACTACAGTACGCTGTCATCTTTTGTGCCATGAGAATGCCAGCACAGGTTTCATGGTCGATTTCAGGTCGCTGGTAGTAGGGAGGTACTGTATGTATGCGGTAGGCAACGAATGTACAGCGATGTAAGGTCAAGTTGAGCTTAACGCGGAGTTGGGTTGTTTAGGCCATTCTGTACTCAGCATGCACATCGAATCACCTTCGAAAAATTATCAACACGTCGTTTTTATCGAGTGATAAGATAAAATATATGTCATTCATGTCAGCGACTAGGAAAGTGGGCGAGGACGGTCATTGTAGTGTCCATTGCTGTGTAGGATGCAACCGGGAGGGGTACGCAGAGAATGGTGGGAAACGGGGAAGGGTGTGGATATGCAGGAACCGGACGCGTGCCACCAGAGCATCATGATACTACTGTAGTCTGTAGTGTAGTACTGTCATCTCACGTGCTACCGGAGCTCGGGTAAGTAATATAGCCGGTATCTCTGGCACATTTCATCTTGCCCTCCTAGAACGTAGAACGTGTTTCGACGCCACTAAAAAAAAAAAAAGGTGGAGGTGTCCCGGGCCGCGTTGCTTGCTGTTGTATTGCCATCACCGCCACACTCGCCATTCGAAGTGTAATCTCGTTTGCCTTGTCTGCTCTTTGCAGCCGAATCTCAGCTGCTAAGTCGCTTAAATTTTAGGAATCCGTCAACGACTAGATTAACTTGTTTGCATACCATCGATCAGCACATTCGCCTTGTCATTGATGCCGTTCGTAATTTTCAGCACTTCTGCTGTTGCCATTTGAGCCTCCTCTTGCGTCAATACGTCTAGCCTCTTCAACACATCTTCCATATCGTTCTTCCGAATTAGCTTCTTCAGGCATTTCTCTAAACCGACGTGAGGAAAAGATAGTCGATTGTTGTGGATGCGCTCACTTGGACGCCCCTGTTTGATCTCCTTGGTGGCAATCGCAAGAATAGCAAGTACTTCGACTAGGATCTTCACAATCGTTTCTGTCATCGCAGCAGTCGGCGACACTTCTGCATATGACTCGAGCCTCCTGAGAAAGCTTTCGATGCGCTCGAAAATGTCAGCCAGGGCATCTTGGCCGGCGTCGACATCCTTTGCAGCCTACAAATGCTAGCGTTAATAGGTCATACCAATGGATCGAGGAGCTAGCCCACCAAGAGAAGGACGCCAATTCCAGCAAATATTGCCTTTGCTGGGGGAAATCCCTGAAAAGTCATAATCAGACCGTGGGTCGTACGGGAATTGCAACTTAGGGCCTACCAACCCAACACCCTCCCCTATTGTGGTGGAGAAAGCATAGAGAACATTCACTATAGGGTTGAGGCAGCTTCTCAATCTCTCGTTTCTACGTTGACGTCGGTCGAATTGTTGGACTAGTTCTTGAAGCACCGACAGAATGGCATCGGGCGAATGACAGTGTTGCAATTTGGCGGAGAGAGGGTGGGTGAGAAGGTCTTTCTTTGTCTTCCTCTTGTATGCTTCCAAAGCATTATTGAAAAGATTTTGGAAGTTAGTGGAAGAGGTAGTTGTTGAGGAGACATTGGACATTGTAGTGTCGAAGAATGTGGTCGCGGGGAGATGGTGTGGTGATGGTGGTGGTGGTGGTGGTGGCATCCTAGTACGGGCGTCCTTGGTACGACCACTCACACTCCGCGTGTGTTGAGACACGACGCCTACACGTTGCCGGATTACCATATACGGGGATTAAGGGTGCTTAGAACGGGTAGCAATAAGCAATAAGCTAACGATACAATGCTCCCTTGCTCACTCTTATACCTGTCTACCCGACACCCAAACCTTAGACATCCTTTCTACACAATCTTAGAGATTCCTTTGTGTTGTATAACATATAAATAGTCTACGCTCAGTGCTGGGATATTAGCACCTCTTTGCGGATTCCCGCTGCCCGCTTGACTTCTACACATTGCAAGCTCAGCACAGCGTACTTGTACAGCCGGTATGTGCTTCGATTAAAAGACTTGCAATATATTGCATACAGGATATCTGCCTGCTTTGTTGTTCCTCCTCTGGACATTGCACTCATCCAACTTGTCGCATAAATACAACAGTCTCGTACACTGGTAGACTGCACTTCCCCTTGCATGTACTCATGCACTCAAATGCATTCCCCTCGCTCCGTTACGTCTTCATTCTACCCCGACTCTGGACCCCTCGCTTGTCCTTACCACTTCATGTCTGACATTGTCTGGCGATCTCCATTAGTTAGCAGCCCAGGGAGAGGTCTTAAATTGAAAGCCAATCATGAGCACGCCGTCGAGACAGCAAATGGAGATTAGAGTTGAACAATGGTCAAAATATATCCACACAAACCAGACCCGCGACAGAGGTTTGCCTGACCTATGGCCCTCCGCCGCGCCGTGTTTCCCATCCCTGTACACAGTCGAGCCAGAATGAGTCATCGTGACGAAGGTGTCTTACGCTCCGATATCACGTCCAAAGTTAGCAGTGGTACCCTGGGGACCCAAGCGGAACTGGCAGTTTCCGTTTGGCACGCTTCCCGTCTCAATCTTAAGGAAGTACTGGCACTCCTGAGGCCTATGAAGTCCTTAGAAGCTTGGCCTTATAATTGCAGGATGTGTAATAGGCCAGCTCTGGTCGTCTTGTTAGAGGCTTAGCCAGGCCGCCAGAACTCTGGGAATTGATGGAAGCAGGGGAAGAACCATGTGAATAAGACTTTCGTAGCTCTACCGATGTGTGGCGGTGCCGCTTTGTTCTCCCGGACCCGGCCCCCACCCAGTGTAGGCGAGATGCTCAACATGAGTCTCGGTGCGAATCCAGTGGAAAGTTGACACGTACATATTAATCACCTCGCGTATACAATTTCCACCTTTTTTCTTCGGTTCCATGGTACTTTCGATGTGGGAGTCGCGAATTTCATGGCCGCATGCGCTCTCGGCTGGCGTCCGTACCCTTGATAGTTCAACCCAAGGCCTCGAGGATGCCCATGCCCACCAGGTACAACTGGAAACGCGGCTACAGAATACATTCCCCATGCACGGGGATATCATTTTTATTCTGCGCCTGGCGACGTCGAGGCCCTGGTAGGTTTTGGATATAGAAAAGTTGGGCTAAATTCCAGGGATGGCAAAGACTGTCTGCGTGCGTTGAGATCGAGGAAGTCGGACTCAACCAGAAGCTAAACTGTGATGCGTGTACAGATATTCTGTAGCCATATACATATCACAAGTTCGACACAGATCAGAACGATACAGTAAGGGCAGCATAGGGGGTGGAACAGTACTAGTGGTGGTGGTATCGGCGTTCGGTTGTTTCCGAAGATAATTTGCAAGAATTTTTCTGCGAACCGCGCCTAACTCGAACTCGAGAACTGCAGCGAATGTCAGTACGACAAGGCCGCTTCGCTACTTTCCCACGCCCCTGTTTTGACTTGTGGCTGCAAACCATCTCGACCCGGAAATGTCGCTACGTCGTCAGTTTGTAACACCCAACATCTGGCCTGCCAAGTTTAACACGTTGCCAAATTGCAACCTTTAGAATCACCTGATTCCTGAACTGTGTCGACGCAACCTCAGTACTTTTCAAAGAACATCCAAAACCACTTGATACGTACAATTTGTCAAGCTCGGGCAAGACCGTCACCCCTGGTCATAAATGATGCCCGAGCATGATGTTTTTTTCCGCGAGTCCGTG
>Ga0307510_10003155_pt1 | contig 19111 bp, 13 predicted proteins | sample 12_EM_MG_FD_207224 | JGI IMG/M metagenome (GOLD analysis project Ga0307510, IMG submission 207224) | Populus trichocarpa ectomycorrhiza microbial communities from riparian zone in the Pacific Northwest, United States - 12_EM | ecosystem: Host-associated > Plants > Roots > Unclassified | place...
TTCGACATAGGCAACGGCCTTGCTTAGAGACGACACCCGCCACTCCGACACTCTTATATCGTGCACGTCGCACCATTAAGGCCATTGGACCTTAACATATTGGAAGGCGTTAGAGTTTGTAATGGTGTAGTTTCTACGCCAGACTAGTATTCTGGCGTAGTACAACACATGTCACTCAGTTTAAGCATGTGTTGTGTCCCGGCCAACAGGCGATCACCCGCTCTGCCGAATCGGTGACCTATTCCGGTCGCATAGAAGGTTCAGGATACTTTTTTTGAATCACAGCGCTTTGTAATCTAGATTTTTCCATCAGTCTAACCGCGGAGGTTGTGCGGCCGTGACTGAGACAATGCAGTAGTAGCGTCAGAACTGCATGATGCGGTAAGCAACCCCTGAAGATCATAATGGTTCGCCATCACGGTCGGTCTGGTCCTATCTCTTAGTGCATTGGGCTGGGAAAGCCGCAAAATTCAACGTCTCAGGTCGAATCGCAGCGGTGAAATGCAGGTGAACCTGTTAGTAACCGATCTACGTATTCCAAGGTGCTCCTGATCGTTTCTAAGGGCATCAATCCCTGGACCCTCGATGCCAAATTCAGGGTGGCGGTGGCAGCGTGAGACCACTGGCTCGCGCGCGCTGACACAGAAACTGTGCCACAGAGGATGTCACTGAGAATTGTCGCCGAAACGTGAGCTCGACTCGAACGGTCAAAAAGAAAGTTGTATATGAATTGATCGCCAGCCATCAAAGAAGACAGATGTCCGAATCACACGGCAATCAAGCACGACATGGATCCGTGGCGTCTCTCAATTCGGAACTGCCGCGTTGCTCCAATTCGGCCTGCTTCTCGACTCGTGATAGTGATCTTGCATCAAGCACAGCAAGAGGTGTATCGAAGACGGGATGTATGACAAGGAAAATCAAGAACTCGCAGAAGGTGCACATGGAAACACTCGTAGGGAAGGAGGGGAGAAAGGACGCGAAGACCATCAGAACGTGAAATATACCCAGTGCATAGTATCGCCCGGATAACATTGAGTGGAGTGGCGGAATCGTAGTACGTTTCGGGCTTCCGAATTTCAACTCTTGGTTAATACCATTCGGAATTCCTGCGGCCTGCGGACAAGCATTCTTAACCTTCTTCAAGTTCTTTGGATGAATGGCGGGAGCCATATGGTCATCGAGGTCGTCCATACGAGTGATGGCAACGGGGCAAAGAAGTCGTACGATACTACCACGTTTCGCGTCTCCAAGTCGAATACACTGGGAAGTGTTTCCAGCTCACGACCTGAGGGATGGGATGGGCATGTGTATGATGCTGTGCAGTGGTCGGGTAAGTCGGGGGGTGTCGAGGCCAGGGTCTGGGTTCTTCCATCCATCGGGTTGCGTCGGCATATACCGAGATGCCGTAAGTACCGAAAGCGCCGCCTGAACGAATCCAGACCCGCTATCACCCTCTGGTTGTCTGTCTTCTTTGAACACATCCACACCACCCTACATCCTATTGGTCATCCCATTCATATCCTGTCATCTACCACGACAAATTACCCCTTTGCCCTCGCTTCCTGACTACGCACTGGCCTGCCCAACCGTTGCGCTGGGCCAACAGAGTTTCAAATAGCGTTTGTTTCTGCATTCCGTAGTTCTGTCCCAGTAGTTTGGTATGCGATTGGCACCGATGTCTCATCAAGAGATGGGTCAGAATTACTTCAACAATATCCAAGCGTCTGTTTGCTGACACCCCATTATAAAGGCTATGGATCAGAACACCCACCCTGGAACATTGTCCAGTTGCCCCCGCCTCCTCGTTTTGATCTCAGGGTGACAACTCGTATCATCATCCCCTGTGCCAAACTGTACGAGTCTATAACTACCCCAAGTGCACTGTCACCCCGAGGTTGTCCCCTGTATATCTCAGTCGCGACGCTGAAGTGACAAGGTCGAATACTCCGGCTTCCGGTGAAGGATAATCCTGAACGATGTCTTACCCTTCCGAACCTATGAACCTCGCCTCCAGGTATTCCCTCTCGATTGCGGCCCTGAAATGCGCACTAATATTCAAGTTGGTCATGAACAGATATGCAGATTGCGAGACCCTCAGGCTCGAGGGACGCGTCTCTCCTTCAATGCCCATCACGACGGTCTCCCGCTCGCCAGAGTCATCCCCATCCTGGGATATATCGTCCGAGTCCTCCACTGAGTCCGGGTTTGTACCCGATGCCCGTACTGTTGGGCACATTCCCGAGCAAACCGGGTTCGGAGGAATGTACTACGATCACGTCCAGAATGGCCAATACCACCGCAGGTGGGAGTTTTCGGACCCAGGAGACGGACAGCCGCGGATTCTTGGGCAGCCGGCAGGTGTTCCCGTTGGACCGAGTCCCCACATTGGTCCAAGAGGGGAATTTGCTCGTCCCTTGCCCAGACAAGCCGGGAACGAGGAGATATCCTACACGGATGAGGCAAACACAAAACTCAGTAACAGAATACGTCGCCGATGCTTCAACTGCAAAGCGACTGAGACTTCGACGTGGCGTCGCTCTGTGCTCAGCCCCGGGAAATTGGTGGGTCACTGAAACGATGTCCCTGAGTACGAAGTGATTCACCTATGACACCCGCAGCTATGCAACAAGTGTGGGCTCTTTGAGCGAACGCACGCCATCCCACGCCCCCAGAAATTCCCGCGTAGACGTACGCACAGCTCAAAGATCGTCCGAACCACCCTTGCGCATCCAGACATGAGGACACCCCCTGGGGGTGGGTTCGTAAACCGACACTCCAGGGAACCCCGTTCTCAGCCTTTACCGATTGCCACACATCTCCTGCACGCATTGGATCCCATAAGTGGCGAAATTTTCCCACAACACGTGCCGTGGAATTCCCAGATGCCGCCTGACTCGGCTTCTGCCCGGGTTAACCGATACCCCAACAACGCTGAACAGCCAACGATGTACCATTCGAATGGACAGTTACCATCCACAGTGCTTCCTGGGACTATATGGATATAGAGCGTTCCAAAGTCACCCCTAGATCCATGAAAATAACTCCTTGCGTATGCTTGTATCTAGATATTCGTTCCCAGGCGAATTGGGTTGATGTGGCGCCGTTGTACTTGTACGTTCCAAGGACCCGTGATTCCATTTCTTGCCTTCTTTTTTTCTTTTTACGGCGCATTGTATTCTTAGCCTTGTGGAGTGGCCGGCCCCGCATGGACTATTTCTCATGGGCCCATGTATAGTACCATGAAAGACGCGGCTTTTTTTCCGCCCACGAAACAAGTCGCTACATGGAGCCCAGGGGGGAGAGATGAAAACCCGTTTCGACATACCTACATCATACTACAGTTAGTTTCGTTTATTTGTTCTGGATAGTTCAAACAAAATGAAAAATCTTGGTTGTAGGGTCGACCCACTACCCCGGCGTGCGGCTTCGGAAATTGCCTCGTCCAGTCCATAGTCGTCGGAAGCGGAAGAACGATTAGCCTATCGACAGTATCAACTTGGCTTTCCAACACGGTTGTGTTAAAAGAGCCCGACGGGACCGTCACGGGAGGAGATGGTGGTCCTGTGGCCACTTGGCCTGAGCCAGACAGTGACCCCGGCGACGTCGCAATCAACGGGTAGAGCCCTGAAAAGCAACCATGGCGTGGGGGACGTCAAAACATGAAACAACCGGAAGGATCCATGCCTCCCCTCCTCCGCCTACTCCTTTCGGCGGCTCGTGCAAACCAACAATGGACATACCCGTAACGCAGTATCGTGTGGATCTCAGCCACTGGCATGGGACCATGAGCGTCCTGAGGTATCAGGATCATGATGCAAAACTGCAACGCCGCAATAACGGCTTCCGTCATCTAATTTCAAATCATATGGGCCCTGAGGCGATGCCCCGTTCCCCTTCTTTTTGATACTGATCACCGTACCACCGCCTACCATGCAGTCGCTACCTCTCAAAATGATGGCTACTACTCCTCGATTCCAGGTTACATTGTCCTGAGCCCCCGCCTCTCGCACAGGGGCCCCCACCGCTAAGCGCCGAAATCTGCAGTCAAAATCCATGCCAGCAATGGTGGCTGTAGCGCTACGACTCTATGGGAATGGAGGCGCAACGCAGAACCGACTCCAGCCTCAGAATCGGTCACGCAGCGTCATTACCGAAATGATCGCCATGACCCTACGCGTGTCACACGTCAGTAGCCCTCTTATCAGTCTTGAACCATGTCTGATTCGAACGTTGGTTGACAGCTGATGAAGTACTCGCAAAACGTTCTCCTCCTCCCCCCCACCCCACAGGCATCTCTCCAATCCACATTGAGGCTGATCCGATTTCCCCAATAGCAATATAGGACTCGGAAGCGGATGCGAAGAAGCTCTCCTTGGTTTGTAATTTCCGCATGGACGGCACTTCCCCGCGACTATTGCCACCGAATGCGCCGCAAATTTCGAGTTGTCGTCATCGCAGTCATCGGCGCAACCTTCTTGAGCGAGGTCCTGTCACTTTCCGATGAGAATCGTGATGGATCTAGTTGAAAAATGGCATAGCGGCGGGTTCTTCGTCCCCAGTCAGTGCCTTTGGATGACACACATCCTTCAATTGGTCCACTAGAGTTCAGTGCTGTGGCTCATACCTTATTATTTTATATTCATTTTATGTATGACGGCACTCTAGTCAACTTACCGGAAGTTCGTCTCCCCCGAAACCCGATAAATGCTCCATCATCCTGTGGATCCCGGTACCCTCCGTTCTCATATCAAAATAATCAAAAATTCATCAGGAAGAAAAACCTTGTTGCCTTGCTGAGAACTTACTTGACTTTACTGACCCCGTAAGGTCTGTAAGCCAGGTCGATGTCTTATTGTGACCTTACAATGAACTTACAACTAACCTTTGTCCAGTTGTTATGACGGGTTTTTGAGAGGACCTATTGATGTAGGTTTCCTAGGTATCTTACGACTTACGACTTACTGATGTGAACAACAATGGCAGTGCTATCCTTGCCGAATAGAAGACATCCCATTAGAAACGCCAACGCACACACATGAACAGGATACCCCAAATAAAGTGTCCTTTCTTGAGATACAGGGTGCTTCGGCTGATCCCCCTTCGCCTACGACCGACAGTAATGCAGTACTGTAGATTATCGTATTGCACCCGCGAACCCATCTAGCCCGGCTGCCCGAGTGTGTGTTTGTGTGGTGTCGCTGGTGTGTGAAAGAGGGACCGACCAACCGTTGACACGGACTGCATTCGTACCCAACTGACTCGGATGATATGGAATTCGTCCAATACGTTTCAACGAATAGGCCCCATGCCAGGAAAACAGTAGAGACCACCCCACCCACGCCGCAGCCCCTACCTTACGTCCCCCCCTCGAGCTCATTCTGGCAGGTTCTGCTCTGCTACCGTGACCTTCCCAATACACAAGTCCGGACTGCTTCGCCGCGGATCTCCTGGGACCGAGAATATTCCGAGTCCGTATGGCAACGACAGTGCCCCTTGGTTGCCATCCTCGTCCAAGCCATTGAGCCCCCACCCAGACCTTTGTTTCATCTTACCATGTAGTACTACCCCACCGCCCTGTCCTCACCCACCGCCAAACCCTCTGCGCGATGGGCCGACATTATCGCGACCTTAACCTTTTGTTACCGCAACAGGCTCTTCAGAGCGTATGCCGCTCGCAACCGACGACCACGACGGGACCGACGGATAGATGACCGCTATTCAAATCTTTTTCTACCAGTATCCTCCACTAGGAAAATTCCTGTATGGTACGCAGGATGTCGCACTACCTAGGAACAGCTCAAGGACCATTCCCAGCGTCCCGACTCGAGCACTGGGTCCGTGACTCTGGAGGAAACTGTCGGACGCCCCAAGTTCGAGATATCATCGCACCGTTCGCACGGGTGGTCCAAGTCTGTGTTCCTACCCTTTCCACCCGGAGCGACTGACCTTCACGACGTTACTGAAGGTCAGACGACCGCTTCTCAAGATTTTTTTTTTTGAAAATGGACCTTCCGGTATGCGGGGTGCCACCTCGCCTAGAAACCACTCGATGATCTCTGGGGGGTCTTGCGGGGCCCCCAACTCAAGTACTGCGTCTTGGGGTTGGGGGGGTGGGTGGTCCCCCACCTTGAGGATCCCAAGTACTGGAAACTCGTATTTGCGTTCCCCCTTTCCCTAGGAAACCCGGGTCTTTCCGACGCGGCAGGGTCTGAACCAGACGCTGCACGGTCTACAATCTACCCGCCGCTGCTCTCGGGCTACACGCGGCAATTCAAGTTGATGCATCTAGCCCGAGTCGGTGTGTGTGGCGCATCTATGTTGGCCTTGTTCCTGAATATCAACCCAGCGATCGTACCTAAGACTTCCATTACATCCCCTGTTTCGTATCACATGCCGTGGTACCCTGTCCAACCTCCTTGCACAAATGGATGTGACCATTGCGCACTGTTGTCGCCCGTAACAATATCAAATATTCTACTATACTCTGATAGGATTAACTTCCTGCGGTAAAGAGAGAGATGCCACTACTCGACCACTGCGTATTAGTCTTGTGGACGTTTCATTATCCACTGAGGCGTGGGTGTATGTGTAACAGTCTTGTGTCAACTCTAAAACAATTGAAATTAAAATAATACAATGGCCTTACGAGAGTTCATGCAACTGAATTGTGCTAAATGAAAAGAAGGGACGAGTTATGCAAAAACCCTGGTACACTAGACAGTCTCCTTTTCTACCACACGCGTTTCGTCCCGGAGGACTTCTTCTTCGTCCGCGAGGAAGATCTTACCTTTCCAAAATGCGACGGCAGTCAGACCGAAAAGCACTGTCCATACCGTGCACATCAAGACAGTCATCATCATGTGCAAGACAAAGAAGCCTGGGATTTGAAGCGTATCGCCGAGGACGCGCAGACACGAAATCCAGCCCACGTTCGGGAACGTCAGGGCCCAGCCTACGAAGACGCAAAGTCAGTATCTGTCGCATGAACTGATAGGAGGGAGAGAGAGAAGGGTGCTGACATCCAAGGATTTCATGGAGGTGCTTGTGGACTTTGAACCAGTATGGCAGCAGGCCAAAGGTGAAGAAGAAGATGGAAAGGCCGAAGAGGAGGATTCCAATGAGCACGCTCGAGGAGAACCAGATCTCGCCAGAAAGAGGAGAGACGAGATTGTGCTGCGGAAGGCTATAGAATAGCGGGAATGACGAAGAAGTGGATGAAAAGGTAATAAATGAATCAGCACGTCCGGACAGAAAGTGCCAATGGAGAAAGGTATCACTAGTAACATTTTACGGGCGTGAGATCCGAGATTAATGAGTGCGAGTGCTGTAAACCCGGGTGGGCCACAAGCAACGAACGCGCCGTTTGCTTGATGACCCTCCATGAAGCCCGTCTGTAAAAAAAAAACACGGCATGCTCGGCCCGTCCATAGGCGCCTTACTGTTTGTGGCGACGTACCGTCATAATCCTGCCAAAGATACTCCGTTAACTCGGGGAACTGGACAATGCACGAAAGCAGATACATACCGAAGAATATAAATGCAAATGTAAAACATGGTGACGAAGAATCCAATACCCTGGAAGAAGTAGCCGACGAACAACACTCCCACTGCGCGGGACGAAGCAGGATCCAGCACACGCAGGACGTTTGCCGCAATGACACCGACGAGCATCTATGTTTTGTTGAGTGGCCAACTCAAGTCAAATCGAACGGTGACCCCACCATAGGAAAGATCTAAGAGCAACGGTGAGGTGGTGAGAAGCTTGGTATATTCGTTAAGAGAGACGTACCAAGAAAGCCCACGCTGGCGTGAACGTAGTCACGTCATGCGGCTTGTTATACCATATCATTAACATTGGGAAGCATACAGAAACAGAAAGGAAAACGTAGATCCTGATCAAAATGAGTACCCGTGGAAAGTGATATGCGTATGAGTCGCGGAAAGCACTTACCAGAAGAGTACGTATATCCCGTTTGGAGAAATGTGCCCAGGGATACCTCCGTAGTTGATGGTACCAATCACGATAGTGGCAAATGACAAGACCTATTGTAGGGCGTTAGGACCCGTAGTACGTTGGAGCGTGTGATGATTCTTACTATGAGGGGAACAAAGACGCCCTTGACTGGATCGTTGAGTAATCGTTTGGACTGCTGTGGATATACTACGATGTTCCATAGTGAGACAGGGAACGGGACCGGAAGTACAAGGATCGCACATAATGCTTGCAGAAGGAGTGTCGAGGAATTGAGGATAAAGAGCGAAAGGTTTATGAAGAAAAAGACCGTCTCGACGTTTGTGAGCAGCCCAGGATGCCCCTTCAGACCCGACAGAGTAACATAGACGGCACCAGTGCCCATGCCTATGGGGAACTATCGAGGGAACAAACGATGAGATAACGATACCACTGACTCAGGAGGGCAAACGTACCGCCTGCCATGACCATCCGTGAATACGCCGCGCCAATGTACTGACACGCGGCTTGTCTCCGTTGACGGACGGCTGCTCAGCACACAACATTAACTGCTCACATCTGTGGAGTTGGTAAAGGACGACCTGGAACTCACCTCTGACTCACTCTTGAGGGATAGATGAGAGGGAGAAGGCCGTACTGGGAAAGAGCCAAGGAAAGACGTGGGTTTGGCGGATGAGTCGTAAGATGGGTACATCGAGACGCGCGGTGGGGAGGGAAGGAGGGGAGGGCTGAAGGAAACGAGAACAGAAGAGAACGGGTTTTAAGAGAGTCTAGCGGTTTCGACCAGCGACCGGTAGAAAAAGTAGATAAGAAAGGAGCGGCGTGGGTTTTGAGGATCAAGGTGGATACCAGATTGCCTTGGAAGAATCAAAGGGTGCACGCGCACGAGAGTTTTTATATAAAAAGAGGGTTACGCAACCGTGAAAGGCAGGATACGTCTGGGCAGTGTTTGCTGCATCGTTTCCGCGAAATTTGTGGCTTCTAGAGCGCCAAGACAATAGGCGAGTCCTTGGTGGCACCTCCCAACAGGGATGTACAATCATTGGATATGGTTCAGAACAAAAAGTTCGTTCCAAAGAGCCTTGGCAAGTGCGTGTGTTGTGGAATGGCCAAGGGTTAACGTTGTTGTATAATTACTCCCGGCGTCCAAACGGGGCTTGATAGTGATCTCCCCGAATCATACTGTGCAGTTGCCACATGCCTCAAATTGGTGTCGACGAGACTGTTATGGTTGCCATCGCTTGGGTGAAATGGACCGCAGCTATGTATATCGCCTAGTAGCCAAGTGAGGAAGGGACGGGTGTCGTATGGCTATGCTTATTCGCCAAGGCGAAAATTCAGACGACCGAATTGGAATTTTCTGGAACGGAAATTTGCCACGAGAAAGAGAACCGAAGACAAGGCCACGCTTCCCAATTACGCTTTTCAACTTGTGGTCCTTATGGGTCTCGGCTTGGCGCGGAGTGGATTCCTTTTTATGAATAGGGAATAAAAGTAGCCGCCCGATTCCCCCAAGTCCATAGGAACGTGCAACGCATGGGCCCCGAGATGGAACATCGATCGCATCATGTCCAGGCGATGATCACGATGATGATTAACAACACTGTATGTGACGTAGGAGAAAGTGTCACCAGACGGACTTCATTACTTCGGAAAAATAGTGTGGGATTGTACAGACCACAGACGATGAGAGTGGGGCATGAACGTGCGAGAATTTCTTGCGGGTGCGGTCGATTATGTGGACAGAGCACAGGCACGAACGGGTAAAAGGCCGAACTGACGTAACTCCCACCGGACGGCGGAAGTCGGAAGGGCCGAGCCGATGACGAATTTTTTGGTTGGCTGGTCGGACAGACGCTCTCACCTATCTGCAATCCACTCCCACCTCCACCTCCAGCTCTCGAGCACATCTCCACCATCGCTTGCACTTGGACAGGGAATCCAGGCAAGCTATAGATATCTTTCTATTATAGACATACCTTCGTCCCCAGTTAATTAACCCCTCCATGTCGCACCTCTCCCCGTCTGGCAAATGGGATGCCCGGTGAGCTGTCACCAATTTTTCCCTTCTCAGAGCTGCACGTTGACGATGCGTCCCCAGGTATCTTGGCCCGGTCCCTCACGACTCTTCTTACTATGCCAAGTGCATGCTGGGTGGTGTCCTTGCATGCGGTCTCACCCACGCCGGTATCACCCCACTTGATGTTGCCAAATGCAACATGCAGGTAGGTACCATCCACTGTCCATGGAAATACACGCCTCGATTCTTGTCCTTAGGTAAACCCTGCCAAGTACACCGGCAGTATCAGTGCCCTAAAGACCATCGTTGCGGAAGAAGGCACAAAGGGCGTCTGGAAAGGTTTCGGCCCCACTCTGGTCGGATACTCCCTCCAGGGCATGTTCAAGTATGGCCTCTACGAGATATTCAAAGACTACTACATGAATCTCGCTGGCCAAGAAGCGTCCGAGAAGTACAAGGGGGCCATCTGGCTCGCTGGCTCCGCAAGCGCCGAATTCTTCGCCGATATTGCGCTCTGCCCGTTAGAGATGACCAAGGTCAAGGTTCAGACAAGCCCTGCTGGCACCTTCCCCGTCCCCTTCGGTGCCGCCTGGGCAGAAATGAGCCGCACCAAAGTCGATACCCGCTTCCCCTTCGGCTCTATCGTCCCTCTGTGGTCTCGTCAGGTGCGGTCCCTTCACCTGCGCATGGACGACCCTACTAACTCATCTTGCTTAGATCCCGTACACGATGGCCAAATTCTTCTTCTTCGAGAAGATTGTCCAACTCTTCTATACCCACGTCTTCACCGAGCCAAAGAACACATATAGCAAGCCTACACAGCTTAGTATTACCTTCGGCTCTGGCTACCTCGCAGGTGTCGTTTGCGCCATAGTCTCCCACCCTGCCGACTCGCTTGTCTCCCAGCTTGGCAAGCCCCAGAACAAGGGCAAGAGTCTTGGCGCGATTGTCAATGAGGTCGGCTTTGGTAACCTCGCGACAAAAGGTCTCGGCACGCGTGTGGTTATGATTGGTACCCTCACCGGTATGTTTATTTTCAATCTTAGCAATGCGATTGCTGATGGGTTCCTTATGTGCAGGCTTCCAATGGTGGATCTATGATTCCTTCAAGACCGCGATGGGTATGGGCACAACTGGCGGCAAGTAAACAGAAATCCATACCACATAAAAGATCGTCTCATTGGTGAGTGCGACCTCGATCCTTCACGTCCATTTCCCATATTAACTTATCTCAGGGGACATCATGATACACCTGGTACATGTACGCTGATCATCTCCATTCGTAACTATCGTTTTCCTAGTCTGTCCCTAGCTAGTTATATGTGGATGGTATAGATTATATTCGCGCTCGTCCCCTCTGCTCATGGCATCCATCATCAGTAAGTTGTGTGCGCGTTGGGACTATCCCATCCACAAATGTCGGTAAATCGGGCCGGAGACCCCGTGATTACCGCACGCCACACGCTGCCAAGCGGCCGTGCTTGAATAGACACTAAACATGCCAGATCCAATAAGGACACCCGACGCTCTCGTCAAAGAGTAATTCCGCTTTCAATTGTCGAAGAACGGTCTAGGAATTGATTGACCCTAAAAAAACCAAAATGTATTGAACGCAGATTCAAGAAATCGGGTGAATTCGATCGTCTCCGACGCGAACTCCTCGCACAATTCCAAAACGGAGTATGGGTCTCGTTTTTCATTTCCGTCCTTTCTTTTTGTTGTCCCTGCATGTGCTGACTCGGGAGTTCTTGGCAAAAAAAAAAAAAACAATTGCAGGACGGAATGGAAGCGTTCTGGGAACGTGTGGACGTTATTGCGCGCACACGCCTCGACGCGGAGGATAAACTGCACCTGAAAGCAGCCGATACGCTCCACCGAGAACTACTCCAGGAACTCGATCGGTTCGTGGATCCTCCCTCCCTCGCTCCCTTCCTGATAATAATCACCGTGCTTTGCGGGGGGCGATTTTTCTTTTTTTTTTTTTTTTTGGGGGGGGGCATCGTCATTGCAGATTCCCGCTCGTCGAGCGCGCCGTGGCGGATGTTCCGGCGCTCGCTGATCCAGAGTTCGCTGCTGGTATACGAGGGCACGCCGAGAATCTCTTGAAGCGCTCTCGGAGCATTCCTGGAGGTGCGTTCCTCCCCTCTTTCCCCTCTCCTCTCCTAGGAGCGATGCTGGTGCTGGTGCTGGTGCTGACGATGACGACCGATTGCGTCGTCTCTTTGTCTTTTTTTGTTTCTTTTTGGATTAGGGGTAGGGGCCGAGGACGATGTTTCGCGGTCGCGGCCGAATGGAGGCGCGCGGGATGATGCGGTCGGTGGACGGCGGAATGGGGGTGACGAGGGTCCGCACCGCGATGAAGGGATGGAGATATCGGATGGGTGAATGGATCCTGACTGAATGAACCAGCTCTCAACAATCCGGTACTTGTTGCTATCTAATCGCACATGAGGGTGGCTCACGTAGGATCAGTCCAACGTTAACAGTCTGAGGCTTGGTGAACCGATTGAAGGACTCGCGTGTGAGTTCGTGAGGCAGATCAGAGTCTATAAGGATTGATGGGGATAGAGGGAAGGCTGAGAGCGCGAAGGGAAAGTTGTTCTATTCGTCGACAGGCAGCAAGCCAGGTTATATACAAATCAGACACCTGTAAACTACGAAAAGGGAGAACCGAGGATTATGAGCAGACCGGGTGAATGAAGAGTACAGGATATGTCTATGGATGAAGGGAGTGCATAGGGAGAAGATGAAAGGGAAACGGCGCGCCGCGAGGAACACAGGACGAGTAGATGCAGGCACCAGGCCCGAAGACGGTGTCGTACGTACGGAATCCACCGCTGTGAACGGAAGCGAGGTTCCGTCGAATGTGAGATCGCGTCGCGCCGACCGAGGTTGGGACCTAGGAAAACGGATTTGTGGCGCTGTGTCGGAGTGGAGGGGAATGACAATGACAGGAGAGAACGTGAGGTAATTGAAACGAGTGGCGATGTCGATCGGGGTAGAGCGAGCACCGTGACGCGAGGGTGGCGCCGACGTGCGCGGTTGCGTGCGTCAACGTCAACGGCATAGCTTACCTCACATTGATCCTGAGGCCTGAAGCCCTGAAGCAATCCCCATTCAGCTCTGGGACATACTGTACATGCGACATACAACACTATTTAGTCGATGTCGAGCTTCCCTCGATCAGTTCGACGTGTCACTGGGATGGCTTGTCGTTGGCGCGCATACTGGTCACGGTTTACCTGTAGGGGCACACTTCCTACCGTTATTGCCGTTGCCGGTCGCCTCCTTGGTACATCGACTTCTCCGTGTCTTGGCCATGGTCTTGGTGTAATTCCACGCAAAGGTTGTACAGATGGCGCGAAGAACCAGGGATTGAATATACGCGGCGGCTTAGTAGTAGAGTGATCACGAGTCACGTGCGCTTACACCCGTCACGTGCAAAGTCCCCAGTCCTGGCACATACCGAGTCACTTGTGCTTGTGTGAGAATACGCGAGACCTGGCGAATGAGCCCACATCAATGTATGATGTTTTTCGTAAACATTTATAAAATTATTTATCGTTTCCAAACACGGTGATGATTCCCCATTGATCCATAATAGGGTAAAATCCCCAATCTCATTGATCATTTTGGTCTGATCGTATTTCTAGTTCGTTTGACTTCATATCACGCAGACTTAGAGCTGGTATACATAGAATGCAAGGGCTTCTTTTTTCATCACTGAACATGCCGTGCTCGGAGAGATACAAGGAATTTATTCTCATCCAACTTCCTGTCTATATTCGAGACATCGTACTAGTGTAGTGTAGCACCAGTGGTGCATTGGAAATCCCACTTGCCTTGAAAGCAAGTGGCCTGGGTTCGAATACCGTTCGATTCCACTTGCCTCTAAAGCAAGTAAGCACACTCGCCTTGAAAGTGAGTGGCATGGGATCGATTCCTATTTTGAGTAATACTTTTTTGTCTCCTCTTATCAGTGGGAAAGGTAATATGCAGTGAGAAAGTTTTGTTACTACTGCGTCCGATATCGGTTGTTATACAATCGCGCTTGATCTGGCCCCCTCCCACTGGATGAGGACAGCGGAGCAAGCGCTCCGAGCGCACATCGTGCAATCTCAAATTCCAACAGGGGAATTTTCATTCCTCCGTGCTTGTCATCATGATACTGCCGAGCTCACAAAAGCGCGGAGCTTAGGTAGCACTAGTTCCACAGATGGAGAGGAAGTGGGGGATTTTCACTGCACAAGGTGACCCGATCGCTTCATTCGCTTCGTGACAACACGACACAAATTGTGTAGCAATGGATCACAAAAAATAGTTACCTCGGACGGTCTTCGATCCCATGCTACTTGCTTTCAAGGCAAGTATGCTTGCTCGCTTTCAAGGCAAGCATGATCGAACCCATGCCACTTGCTTTCAAGGCAAATGAGATGTCCACTGCACCATTGGTGCTATACTACACTAGCACCATTTCTCGAAAATGTGGACATAAACACCCCCCAAGTAGGGTCGATAAGCTTTGCTACGACATCGCGATCCGGCATCATGTAGCCTCAACTTTTCCCGACACCCAGGATGCCCCCACTAGCTGTCAAGTCTGTTAGAAAGTCCCAGACATACCGCAATTGTCGCTCAAAGTTGTGAGACGATGGGTTTAGTGCCACCGACGTTGTCCCCTACACTGTATCAAAAGATTTTGCTATGGAAGCGATCCTTTTCTCCTACAATAGCCTCCTTGTTCCGCGCCGAGCCCTATATTTCACGTCTATCTACCTATGGTGAGCCCTCATTAACGCCCGAAAGTAGGTCTAGAGATGCTCACGTTCCAAGGTTCATCGCTGGACACGTGACCTAGCCTATGTGGTGCACGACGAGATTAGTTGTATCCCACTGTCGGTGCGTTTGGTAAGATTACCATTGGGGACTATCAAGAATAAACAATAAGAAACTACATGCTTACTAGGATCCAAACCCCGACTAACCATTCCCGATCTACAACAGCGTTTGAGCAATGCATGAGCCGGTGACGGTCACCGATAGCTACGACATCGCGGTATGGCAAGTGCGTCTCAACTTCACCATGCACCCAGTGCTGGCCGATTACCTTGGTGGGTGCGACTGTTGGCCTCAAAAGGGATGACGCGTTCTCGATCGTCGACCGTGTCCGCCATTTACGCAGCAGGTTGTAGTCGCGTATCACTAGCGGCATGTTCTCCATGATCCAGAAAGGACCAGCTGGGCGTGCCAAACTGTAGCCGGGGCGTCCATATTCTTTCAACGGGAAGATGTGGGTCGCAGGTGGGCCCCACCTGGTCCAGGGGATGGCATTTACATTACCACAACTGGAACGGGCCGCTGATAGAAGAGCTGCAACGCTGACAATCATCCCATATCCGCGTGCTGAGTTGAACATGCCATACTTGAGAGAGAGAAACAAAGTGGCGATTCTGGAGGATCGGAAGGGAATAAGGTGCGCACGGGAAGACTCGCCATGGCCTTCATTCTTAGAGGTCCGGACCCATTCCTTTTCAACTTCGGAGATGACGAGGAGGGAGTTGGACTTCAACGGTGGTAAGTCGAGGAAACACAGGGTTTGTAGGCGTGCTCCTGGAGACACGATCTCAAGCTTGCAGATCTCTATGCAATTTTTATTGCTATGGGTCAGTGCGACTATGTTGTTGTCCGGGTCTATGAGGGACGGCCTATGAGCTGATCTCAGCATAGTATTATCTAGACATATGCGAAGCTTGGGGAATTCGGCAGCGGGTTGAGGACGTGACGTAGTAAAACACTCGATGATGTCACTCACACGTATCACAGCCCCGGTTTTCCACGATACGAGGTAGAGGTAGACGCAACGGCGAGTGTAACCGTGACAATACTGCACCGACACCAGGATGTGGTCGCCTAGAACCTCGATCCCTATCGAAGGAATGCGAACAGCCTGAGGGAAGACCAGGGGAAGAGGTATGGTATGGTTTGTTGAGAGGGGATGGGGTGCCCCGGTAGTGAACTCGAAGAAGGCAAGCACAATTTGTGGAGATACATGTTCGCTGCCCACCGGTGTGCTGTGAGTTTGTCAGGCATTGCACCTAGGAAGACTTTGGGAGATATACAAAACCTGACGGATATTACCAGGTCATGGTCGGCAGCAAAAGTTAAATCCTGATTGTGCATATCGGAGTCTTCCATCGGGATATGGACCCAAGATGCTTGGTTATTCCCGATGGCGGAGGAAAGGTCAAGGTAACCATATCTGCGTGGTAGGTAGGATTCTCTTAATGCTTTATAGATCAAGTAACCGTCCTGAAGGGTAAACCAATTTGAATTCGGTGCTTCCACGTTGATGGGAAACTCAGCGGATTTGTTAAGTTCTAGGTTATTCCATGACTTTTCATACTGGCTCAAAAGTTCGATACGTTCATGAAGTGGGTGATCAGGGGGTAAGAAGTCGTCAACGCCATTGATATAGGTTCGGAGGGTATACTGAAAGTACACGGTTTCGGTTATGATCCTGTTGATCTGGCGGCATGTCAGCTGTGCGGCGCACAAATCTACAGCAGGAAGATAAGTGAGAATACGGCAGAGTAGTTCCGTCGGAAGATCGAGGAAGATCATGGTGCGGACGTTTCTGCTGGCTTTGCCCGTAATGAGGCGCTGATGCTGGCACTACAGGGCGTAATTGGGTGGGCGGGCGGCTGGCGAGATCTAGGTAAGGCGGTATCACAGCATGGCTTCCTGGGCCTATGGGCCCGGACGGACACCATCGGATGTGGGAAGGGATTGTTCCCAGGCTTCACCAATGAGCATCAACTGAACGAAGATGCCGTCACGCCAGGACCTGTTTCTCTTCCAGCCAACGCGACGTTCATCTCTGTCTGGCAGCACTCAAGCCTCCCGACAACAGCGACACGGGCCACTTTGCCAGGTTCACGATCTTGGATCCGAAAAACTTCAAGGAAGACGCGTTGTTCGTTCACATTGACCTCAAACCGCCATGAGCGCCATCGACCGCACACCCGTCTCTGATGTACCAGGTCTGGCATCACTTTTGAGAACGAGAAGGCGTTTGGGCTGGGGCACGGTGTTGAGGCTGAGCCTCTCGCGTTCGAGTACAGGATAAAGCGGCTCTGAGTCGTGGGTGGCGGCGATACAGGCAGTGTTTAGAGAGCGAGGTGAGTTTTTTCTCCTTCCTGCATCCCCTTCCTTCTTTTGATTTGCAACATCTGCGACCACCTTTTTCCGAACTGTCCCGGCTTTGAAGGTCGCCCACAGGATCTGTCTGTCCCCCATATATTTAGCATCTTTCTGTCGTTGGTCTTACGACAACTACACTTCCCCGATCCGATTCGCGGTGGCCACTGGCAATCCCACCATAAGAAGCACGCAGTCCAGCATGCAGCATGTTTCAAAGACCCTCCCACACACTCCGAGTCTCCCACACGCAGCACCGTAATTATCTCCTCAATGCCGGGGAGAATACCACTAAGGGCCGAAACAGGGCTTTTCTCGCTCGCGTCACTCGGTGCGCGTTACGCGGCAGTGGGACATTCATTCAACCCTTCTATCCTCAGCCGCTGCACGTACCCGTATATCGCCACGCGTTCATTTTGCCCATCAGAGTGCGGGTTGAGGTACAGAACCCGATATAATGTCCGTAACCTTATGTCTTCCGCGCTCTTCTCAAATTACTACCTCCACGACGGGCTTTGCGTTGTGCCCGACGGTACATGTGAAGCGAGGCCCGCTGAAAGCCCTGAGAGCGCAAGGTCGTGGTTGAACTAGCATGATACTCTTAACTTCCGTGCTCGTAGCACTCAATTATAAATACTAAAGAAAATGTCCTAACTGGGTTACAGTAGATGGTATACAATCTTTCTAATGCCTTCAAATCATATGCCAGGTATACTGTTACAGATGTAGCAGGAGAAGTTCATGTCTTGGCAGTCCGTAATAGACGTGAGAGCGTGCCCTCGATCGTGATTTTCTTCATTATCGTAGGCTCGGGGGCTATGCAGTGAAAAGATAAACGCATGAGCTTTAGTTAGTCCTATAAAGATAAGGAAATCACGTACGGTCCGTTAGGTTCTCCTCCTTCACCTTGCGCTTGATACTGTCCATCACCTCGCTAACCGCCGAGCGGTCCAAATCACCGCGCGCCTTCATCAAGCACTCCACAAACGCCAGGTTCGGTCCGTACACCTTCGCAAAGGACCAGAACGACAGGAACGCCAAGCTCTTCGACGCCTCGAGTAGCGCCAGCACCATCTCCACGACTTCGAAATACGACTCGAGCTCCTTGGCGGGCTTAAACGTGGTGAAAAACTTGAATACCTCCGCGACGTCGTCCCTGATCCGTTGCGTGGCGGCGGGCATACGCAGCTTTTGTGTGTTCGCGAGCGCGGTGAGGTACGCGACGAGGAAGGCGTCGAGGAGGTCCTCGACGAGCACCTCGAGTAGCGACGCGTTGAGGTATGTCTGGTAGTCCACCATGTAATCCCGCATCGTCTCGACGATCTGCACAATGGTACCGTCGTACCACGGTCCCTGGAAGAGCTGCTTTGAGGCCGGCCGCAGGTCGTTGAAGATGATGTCGATCAGCGTCTGCGTGCATTTCTTCGCAACGTCGAGGTATCCATCGATCCCGTCGTTCAGCCGCTCGTTAATCGTCACGCGGTACTTTTCCGAGACGAGCGGCTCCAGGCGCGCGGAAAGCGCCTCGGAGAAGTCGGCCGACTTGATCTGGTCGTTCGCCAGCGCGATCACATATTCGACCAGTCCGCCGGGGCCCTCCTCCGGACGCTCGGTCGTCTTCTTGAACTCGGCGTCGACGATACGCGTCCACTGGTCCTGCACGCTGCGCATGACGCGGTTCGTTTCCGATACGACGCGCGCGAGAATCATGCCTTGTCCACTTTCCATCGCCGCGTCGACCTGCTGATTAACCATTTGGAAGAGGATCACCGCGCCTTGCATCCCATACTGTCCATCAGCATCCAATTCAGGTGGTTCCGCCCTTGAGGTGAATTCAGCCAACTCCGTTTTCATGAGGTTCGCGCTCCATTCATCAAGCTTTTTGACTATCAACTTGAGGTAATCGTCGATGAGGGACT
>Ga0307510_10003156_pt1 | contig 19110 bp, 22 predicted proteins | sample 12_EM_MG_FD_207224 | JGI IMG/M metagenome (GOLD analysis project Ga0307510, IMG submission 207224) | Populus trichocarpa ectomycorrhiza microbial communities from riparian zone in the Pacific Northwest, United States - 12_EM | ecosystem: Host-associated > Plants > Roots > Unclassified | place...
AGGTTATACCCAAAATAGTCAACTACAGGACCTATCTTCCAATGAGCTCAGGGCAGGGAACAAGGTCCCTGGATTCCCATTACACCATTCAGTGCACAGTGGGAACGTGGTGACAAGGTTTTCACATGAATGCAATTTCCCCTATGACTAGCATGGGCAATTACAGTTCACAAAGGTCAGGGCTTGACATTGGACAAAGCAGTCATTGACCTTGGGGAGGTGGACTTCACACCTGGACTTTCATTTGTGGCGATGTCACAAGTGAAAAAGATATCAGGGTTATTGTTCAAAACTGCATTTCCAATCAACCATTTACAAAAACCATGTAGATCTTCTGCAGATTTAGATGCTGATACTGAACACTGCAGAAATCTACCTTTAGGGCCATTACCAGATATAGATCTTACAGCATATCATGTATAGTATGGGTATATATAAAATTCCTTTGTATCACAATAAATCGGATTTACCATGAGAAAATGTTCGGATTAGGCGAGCTCGACCTTGCCATGAGGGGTACCCTCATAAATAACATTTTTGTCGTCACGGTCGCGACCGGGTTCCCTGACCACATTCCCGTCACCATCGACCAGGATGAAGCCGTCGATGTTGTGCAGGTGAGAGATGGAGACGGAGGCGCCGTTGGACTTCTTGACGATCACCGCGCACTCGGTTGACACCCGTTCACGCTTCATCCGCAGTGCGACAAAGCTAAGGTTCGGAAGGGGGGGTCGTCCTATGATTCTGTAAAGACGTTCTGCGGAGGTTGAGCAATTTCGCTGTCAGACCGCGCTTGCATAGAGACGGAACAATTTGGCGGGTGTTGGATGCTGTGATGTTGGCGAGGAGGGTATGTTGAGATCGTGGCGTGGCCCAGCTGAGGTGTATGTTGCGCAGGCAAAGGAGATCGACTGGCTGGAACCGATCAGGAAAACCGGAGCTTTCCTCGGACGCGTCCAGCACGACATCCGCTTGGGTTTGTAGGTCCTCGATCAGAGGCGAATTTCGGAGGAATTCTAGTAGTTCACCGACCGTGGGGATACGAGGTTCGTTGAACGAGAGTGACAGGTGAGTTAACGTAGGGATGATGAAGTGGAGGAGTGCCAGAATTGATGTTGTAGTCGGAGAGGTGGATTTGTGGCCCCGGCGAAGAACAGTCGCTCGAATGGGGGCGGCGATAGGTCACAGCCGATGCTTAAATCCACGTCTCTTAGTAGCGGGAGAGTGGTTTCGAAAGCGGCGTCCAAAATTTCCGCGATATTGATACCAGGGAACACACGGAATGCGGATTCTATGGGTATGTAATGAATGGAGAATAACTTTTTTGAGGAACGAGGTATTTTTATCGGACTCCGAGCTGAAGTTTACGTCGAGTGGTGTTCCACCACAACGATCGATGTATGCAGCGATGAGATTTTTGTGCATCGTTTCATTGTCCAAGGATGACCAGAGCGGAGGGAAAGCGACGATTGTATTGTGCCAATGACGGCATACATGCGTGGTGAAAACTAGGTCCTTGTGGTCGGTGAGGAAGGATGGAATCAAGGCAAGGATCTCTGGAGGGAGACGATTAATTTCAGGAAAGGTGTTCATCGAGGAGTGGATCGTTGAAAGTGCATGTTTGGCCTCTATCTCCATGCTACGGAGCTAAAAACAGGATATGAGGGCTGAATCGGAATGGAACGAGTAGAGTTGAGCCGTACCTCGCTCAAGTCCGAGGCTAACTTCCCGGAGGCTGTTTGTGCCAACAACTCTGCGTTCAAGGCTTGTAGTAGCTGTTGGAGGGTTGATCCGTGACTAGGAAGTTTCTCATATTGGGCATCCATGAGCAGAGAGAGAGGGGGGTGGGTGACTTTCTCAGCAGTAGGCAGCGAATCGATTTAAATCTGGTCGTGCAAGCCCTGTGAGTCTTCGTGAGTCAAGATTTCTCACGACCGCCATATCGAAAGAGTCCAATGTCGGATGAAACGCCCGATAAGCTCGGCCGGCGCAAACAGTTGCGCTTGGGTGAACCAAGACTACGTCGCAAGCCACAGCCTCGGGACGGTGACTGTACTGGACCGTGATGATCGGTTATTTGGCCCGCTCGTTGGGCGGGCGACGGGAGGAGACGGCACCAGGTGTCCTTCGACATCTCTATGGCTGTCGGTGCACGTCGCATCGTACATGATAATTTTAACGAGTGAGTTTGTGCGCTTGTTCCGTTTAAAGTACAGAAACCAGGCCGTAATCCATGTAGTAGGTCTACCCGCATCCGGGTGGCAATACGAGAAGAGGAAGTGTCGGAATACCGTGACACTTGGCCACAGGAATACCGATGGGACGGAGCAACAGAGATACTTTCAACGCCAAAACGAACGGAAAATCCGGGAAGAAGAAAGTTGTGTGTAGGGTGTGGACAACATCAAGAGGGAAAGAGAAAGACACGCGTATAGAGCAGAAACAAAAAAAAAAAAAAAAAAGAGAGTAGGCCAGGTGAAAGTCCACAGCCATCAGGAAACGGTAGTGTATTTCCCTGAATCAAACGAGTCAGCGAATCGAGGCCAATGGAAATTCTGGGGGGTAGCGAGACTCACAGATACAGACCCGGCGATCGGTTGAACCAGTCGCAAAAAGGGTTCCGGCGGGGCTGAGATCAATTGATCGGACTAGAACGGAAGGACAGTCAGTCCAAGATGCTCAAATCGACCTCGGAGATAACGGACTTGTGTTCGTGTGACCTTTCAACATCAATTGGACAATCCCAGACCTTGCGTCCCAGAACTGAACTGTGTTGTCGCCCGATCCGCTCACCAGCCATCGGCCATCGTGCGAGACGGCGACGGAATATACCCAGTCCTGCGCCCGACGGTTAGACGCGTCACCGGTCAGCCAGTTCAACGCATACCTTGTGACCAATAAAGTCCATCATCGTGCACGTGCTATTGCCCTCGTGAATACTAGCATCCTTCCCATCCGGAGTGTCACGCATTGGCGCCCCCGGCGAGTTCTGTCGACCGCCGGGTCGACTTGCCAAACAGGAAATGTCCCAGTACTTCAGTGTGTAGTCCTCACCACCGCTCACCAACCCATGCCTGTCAGGAGTGAACGCCACACTCCACGCAATGTCTCTGTGTCCCCGCAGAGTCTCCAATAATTCACCAGTGCGAGTGTCCCAGATATATACCACCTACAGGAACTATGTTCAGAATATATCCCAACAAGCGAGTGCAGATCACGCACCCCATCAAAGCTACCTGCGGCTACCAGTCGTCCATCAGAACTGATAGCCATGCTTCCCACACTGCCACTGCTGCCGGTCGTTGCAAGGGACTTTGACGATTCGTCTGTCATATCCCAAATCCTCACCGTATGATCTTCCGACCCAGAGACGATCAATCTCCCGTCCGACGAGAAAGCGAGCGATCGGGTCGGCCCAGTGTGTCCCTTGAAATGGTTGCAGATTTGCCTCCTGGCAATGTCCCAAATCTAGAGCGCCAGAAGTTGTCCTATGTTGAGCATCCGCCTCGAGAATAATGATGACGGCGATAGCGATCGCCAACATGAGAGTTCCAAAACTTACTCGGACTACCCCGTCCTGGGCCCCGGTTGCGAGCAGTTTGCCATCTGGGCTGAAGAATACACTCAAAACATCTCTTTTATGGACCAGGTCACTGTGCAACGATGATGGTGTCAGAGCCAGGGGCCCCATCCACTAAAGGGGGACTGAACCAAATTTTAGTCCCGGTTTTCGTATCATAGATCCGGGCTGTCTTCTCGCATGTCGTTGCCAAGTACTCGCCATCCGCAGAAAATCGAACACAGAGAACATAACTAAACGGGGAAAACGTATCGTCAGCCTGGTGACTCCTGTTATAGAGGTGACCGAACGAATGACGCCACCAACCTGTCGTGGGTGAGGGTGTGAACCAAGCTGACGTCTAGCACTCGTTTGACTTTAGGATTGAACGTTGCAAACCAACCGCTACCCTCCTTTTGAAATTCTCGAGGTAATGTCGATCGGTCAAGATCTCCAAGAAACAGGGGGGACGCGGTTCCACTAGGTTCAGCTACGGAGATACAACAAATCAGTAATCGAGAACGTGGCTCGTTGTAAGCGGTGATATTCAACTTGTGATCGACGCTGTGGAAGGACCTGGGGATGGAGGATCAGGAAGACCCTGGGGATGCGCTGGTTCACCTTGTTCGACATTGGTGGAATCAGGGACCACCTAAAACGTGTCACAGGTTATCATATAAAACAAACATATCTGCTATGTCGGGCACCATACTCACAGGCAGTTCGGTCAGCCTCGGCCGGTTCCTCGGAGCCAGTTGATGTGAACCTTGGCCTGTATACGCACTGTGAGGCTGAACTTTGGATGGGACTGGAATTTGGTTACCATCCTCCTTATCTATCTGGTTCACTGCAAAGGCGTTTGAGGGTAAGCAAGGTTTATGATAACGTCAAGAAATGTACTTGGGTCGATACTTGAGTCATGGCTTGATGTGAAATCCGACTGATAATCACTGTCTGACTGAAAGAAATCATCCGAATCAGGGGGTAGTGGCTGCCAAGCCGTTGAACCCCGTTGAATGCATTCAAGTACGGCCTCGATTGTAGGGCGCCTCCCCGGTTGGGGCAACCAACACTGCTCCAGAATTTCCCAGAGGTCATCAGTGAACCACACCTCCTCTTTCCCCTCCGGTCTCCCTGGACGATCACCTTCGATCACCTTCCTCATCACAATAAAGCCACCATCACCTGGGAAAGGGGGCTTGCCGCTCAGCACCTCGAGTATCACCATTCCTAGTGCATAGCAATCTGACTCCTTTGTTGCTCGACCATCCTCACGGCCAAACCGGACTGGATCCAGGAGTTCTGGACTCATCCATCTCATCGTGCCGGCACTCTTAGGTGTGCTCGAGCTCGTGTGGTATGTAGAGTCCGAGACAATTGCAAGTAGTCCAAAGTCTGCGAGGCGAGCACGGCCGTCTTGATCAATCAGGATGTTGAGCTTAATAGTAAGAAGCGGTTTAGGTGGTAGAGTAGCAATTAGAACTCAAATTCATACCCCCTTCAGGTCTCCATGTACCATTCCCTCGCCGTGCATATACAACAACCCCTGGGTGACACCTTCAAGCTTTCGAGGGTAATTTTATCAGCAATGGGTGGGGTCAGTGCAGGAGTGAGAACCTACAAGTTCAAACCGGTTCGCATCCCTATGGGCCTTGATGAACTCGGTGATATTCCCATTGACCATCCATTCCGAGACCATCGCAAAGAGCCTTTCCCCCATCGTCACTCCCAACAGTGGGAGCACATTCGGATGGCAGAGGCTCTTCCACGTTACAACTTCCTTGCAGAACGTCTACGCGATCGCGGCAATCATCAGCTCTTTGATATACACTTTCGGTAAGCCTTGGGTGGTGACCCACATTTGTAATCTTATTGAAATCGTCCGTCGAGTATACTTTCAGAACCTTGACTGCGACCTTGCGACCTTGATATTCACCCATCCACACGTCGGCATACCCGCCGCTGTATAGTGCTCGCTTCGATTGGTCAAAGCAAAGTGGGATTTGGAATGGGCTCGGGAGCAAAGCGCGGCGGCCACATATCTTGCACAGTGTGTTCACACACTTCCTCTTCAGCTGCGGTCCTAGATTCTCCAATGTCTACTCGGCGTGACGTCAGGTCAGTGAGCCATTTCCCATGGACGGAAGAGTGGGGAAGCACCTCATCGACCACGTCGACAAACGCCTGGGCGTCCTCCTTGCATAGACACTTGACTGCCTCGGCCACAGAGCGGTTGGAAAAGATGGCCGTGATCAAGGAGATGCGCTTATCTATAGCGATGGGCTGATCAACCGAGCGTTTCCATGTCGAGATTCTGTAACCCGCGAACCAGTCAGGCCGAAGATACGCATTTCCAGAGAGGTCGAAACTTACGAGCCGCACAATATTCGCAACGCTTGTGGACGCCGACGGGGTTCCTGATCCCAGCATTGCTGAGTCATCGTCCATAACGCGTCCGTGAAAGTCGGATGGATCGGCCGTGGCGGACGCTCACCGCTGACAGTCGCCAACATAGCCGCGCGAGGTGGTTTGTCGTTAAACGGAACGGCGCCAGTGAAGATCTTTGTTCAGATGAATCAAGTTCTCCAGATATCAATTTAAAAAAGCAACGGACCTCAATCACGACCATCGCAAACGAGAAGACATCCGCCTCCTTGCTGAATGTCCCCCGATTGTCCAAGATCTCCGGTGCAATCCACCGTGTACTGTGCCCATGCTCATCTGGAGCGCTTCGTATCGAATCCAGGTTTTGAGTGACAATGGCCAGACCACAATCCGTGATCATCGCATGACCAGTGATGTCCACAAGGATGTTCGGCTGGTCAGCGGGTGTCAACATGCCAGTGGTAAGCCGATCAAGAGCAATCGCGTACTCCCCTGAGATCCCCGTGAACGACATTGCAGGAGTGGAGGTAATTGACGCCCTTCGCGACATCAGATAACTAGGGAAGGCGTAAGCACGTCGCGCAGGTACGGTGGAAGGGACACCCACGAGACTCAATCTGTCCACGTCTGGATGGTCCGCGGTGTACCCCGTTAGATCCGTTTCCGGCATCCAACCCGAAACGAGTTGCACGGGATCGGCGGTGACACCCAGGAGGGGAACGATGTTCGGGTGGGCCAAGTTTTTCCACACGGCGGCCATTTGGTGAAAGGCCTGGGGATCCTTAGAACCCCAACATGGGGAGAGTGTCATCAAAACACACCATCTTGAACGTTTGCGGGTCTCCGCCGGGGCGCATCCTTACATGTCGGATTCGTATCTTCGAAGTCTCATCATGGACGCGTCCGGAAGCTGGTGGGAGGGTGATGACTGGGAGTGAACTTGAAAGCGTATGGGATTTCGGTAGGACCTCCTTGGTGCCGCAGATGTTCTTCAGTTCGTGCAAGTATTCCTGGAACGCGGGGCTCGCATGATTTGAAATAAACGTCAGGACCTACAACAGTATTGGATACGGATTTGGGAGAAATGGATTGGAGGCTCACACTTTCCAGGTAGTCGACCAGCCATGCCAAATCTTCGCCCTGCAGGTTCGGAACTGCACTCCGATACCCTTCACTGCGAAGGAGGCTGCTGAGGCGCGTGTGGAACTGCGACGAAGTTCTATCGAGACCGTGGAGTTGCTTTAGGACCTTGTGTGTGCTCATAATTGATGTCTGGCTGGGCCAGTGTTGAAGCTTGAAGGGCTTGGTGATCTCGCCTGAACCTCGAGGCTTGAGCGCCAAAGCTCTCAAGGATTATATAAACCGGTAAGCGCCGACAAGGAATGTGTCACTGTCAGGAGAACACGAAGTCGAACGACGAACGACCCGACAACGGCGCGGTTTGGTCTCATACGCTGACTTCGTCTCCACATGGTGCGGGTGCGGCAAGGAACGAAGCTCAGGACCGCGCGCAAGGAATTTAAAAAACAACAAACTACATCTGCTATGCGTAGAACACTGCTACGGATGGCGGTAAAGGCACTACGTCCATCAGCTAGTCTGGCCAAACATCAACGAAAAAGTTTTGAGGCAGAAAACTCGACGTCGCCTTTATCGCTTTTGCATCCTACTAGAGATGAGGCCCGCCGATCGCGCGAGATGCCACTGCGGCTTCACAGGTGTCGAGTTCCCTCGAAGGAGAGGTACGACATGAATAAGCCCTCGTTGGTCGATGGGAATCTACGGTGATATCACCCTCGAACCGGCAAGCCATCTTGTATCTGTTCCCTCATAATGGTCGATGCTTGATACCGTAGGGGGTGGGCACAAAGGAATATACTTTACAGGCCGTCATGAGGAATGCCCCTTCGCGGATGGATCAAGCTTCTCGTTGAAACGCTGGGTACGAAGTCAGCAAGTTCATCTACAATAAGATGACACCTCAGGTTCACCTGATCCTGCCGGTCAACGGGTTTCTGAGCGTCGGCTTCAACGTTTGGTAGGGCTTCTCCGAAGACTCAGTTCTGTTTTCTGTCATAGTCGGAACGGTGTTGACAGGGAGACGTAGAGGGAGCGGGTTGTGTAAAGAGATTCCGATGACAATGAGCGATGTTGTGGATCGGCTGGCTCGTTCCGATGTCGGACCTGGCCGGCCTGATCGTACACATCAGCGGTGACGGGCGTTCAATAGAGTCTCGTATGAATAAGGGGTGTGGACTGTTGAGTCGGCCAATGAAAAGTAGAAGGGACGAGGGTCCGAGCCCGGAGCATTGGGGAGAGTGTCGTTGGTTAGCTCCCTGCAGTATGTCTAAACTTGGGTCTGCCCGCGCTCTGAAGCGTTTGCAGGGGGCAGCGCCGGAGGGAGCCCGGGGACCCGGAATGAGAAGAGGGTGGGTGGCGAATGGACATCTGGGAAACGCGCCTCCGACACAGGGAACAAGTCGAAAGTAAGAGCGGCGGCGCGGTCAGGGAGACGTTGCACCGACGCTCAGTAGGTGGACCGTTTCTTCAGCGCGTTTCGAATGAATGGCTGCACGAAGCAGACACAGTGACATGATGAACGCCCGTCCCCACGAGGGTCCCGACTCTTCCTCACAACCTGCTCCCCCACCGTTTCCTCACAGCTACCTTGAGTTTCGACCATGGCTACCGAGTCCCAACGACCAGAGGGGCGGGAGAATACTGTCTCCTCGTTAAACGCTGCCATCGAAACCATGAATCTCGCAGAGAAGATCTCGAGCATCACGCCAGCCAAAGCTGTTTTCGCCACCGTCAGTGTCCTCCTCACAATGATCAAGGTATCCTCCTCCCCTTCCGCAATAAGATGTCCCAAGCTCACGTGTAGCCAGGAGTCGATGATTAACGCGCTGGATTACGTCGAGCTCGGGTTGTTCTGTTCCGATATCTGCAGAGCCCTCGACCGGGGAGTGGATGGAAAGAAACTGAACGACCTCAACCGGTCGGTGTGCGACGCGATAAACCAGCTGACAACGTGAGTTGGACCAGCGGTATTATAGTTCCGGGTCCTTCTACTTATCATACCCTTGCTCCCAGGACCATCGCGGAAATACAAAATAAGGTTATCAAACAGAGCGGGCGCAATGCGGCCTCTCGACTTTTCCACGCGAGGAATGACACGGAGATCATTGCCGCTTGGAAGTCCGAGCTCAACAGGATCCTCGTTGTCTTCAATGTGCGTTCTGTCCCCTCCTGCTCGAATCTAGCTAACTGTCCACCCTCCAGACCGAGCTGGCCTTGAACACTCACACAATCATTACCGATATCCGTCGGGACATGCTAAAAACTTGTGAGGATACTAATCCGTTGGTGAGCGGGACACGTGTTCCCCACCTTCACCGAATAAATACTGACAATCGTACAGGCTCAGGACAGGTCAGCGATCTCGACTGCTATAAGATTCGGTGTCTCACGTTTGCATGTAGTGTACCCGGGGAATCACCACCCCCACCGCCGAGGATCTTCTTTGGACGCGACGAATTGATCGAGAAGATTGTCGATTTCGCAGAACATCTCACACCGATCACTCTCATCGGTGCTGGCGGGATTGGCAAGACGTCCGTGGCTCTGACGGTCCTCCACGACAATCGCATCAAACGACGGTTTGGTGCTAACCGTCGGTTCATCCGCTGTGACAAATTCCCAGTCTCGCTCGTTCACTTCCTCCGCCAACTCTCCAAAGCTATCGGTGCGGCTGTCGAGAACCCCGAGGATCTGACCTCCTTGCGATCATTCCTGTCCTCGAAGGACATGTTCATAGTCCTTGACAATGCCGAATCAGTGCTCGACCCACATGCAACAGACGCCGACAAGATATACGCGGCGGTGCAGGAGCTCAGTCAGCTGGGGAACATCTGCCTCTGCATCACATCCAGGATCTCTACCGTCCCTCCAGATTGCAAGTGGCTGGATATTCCAGTGCTATCAATGGAGGCCGCATGCGACACCTTCTATCGGATCTACCAACACGGGGAACGCTCCAATCTGATCGACAGCGTCTTGACTCAACTCGACTTGCATCCACTGTCGATCACGCTACTCGCGACAGTTGCTCACCACAACAAATGGGACATTGGTCGGTTGGCCAGCGAATGGAACAAACATCGGACGGATATTCTCCGGACAGACCACACCGGGGGTCTCGCAGCCACGATTGGGCTGTCGCTTGCGTCACCGACGTTTCAAGAACTTGGTCCCGATGCCCGGGATCTTCTCGGAGTCGTCGCCTTCTTCCCACAAGGGGTTTACGAGAGCAACATCGACTGGCTATTTCCCACAATTGCCGGCAGGGAGAACATATTCGACAAGTTTTGTGTTCTCTCTCTGGCGTATCGAAGTGATGGCTTCATCACGATGCTGGCACCGATCCGCGACCACCTTTCCCCTAAGGATCCAGCATCATCTCCACTTCTCTGTTCGACAAAGGACTGCTACTTCAGTCGATTGTCAGTTCGTATTGGACCATCCAAGCCTGGCTTCGAAGAAGCGAGATGGATTATGTTGGAGGACGGGAACGTTGAGCATCTTCTCGATGTCTTCACGACGATTGATGCGGCATCAAGTGGTGTGTGGGGGGCTTGTGAACATTTCATGGAGCACCTTTTTTGGCACAAACCACGGCTTGTAATTTTGGGACCGAAGATCGAGGCCCTCGCAGATGACCATCACTCCAAGCTTGAATGCTTATCCCAACTCTCCAGGTTGTTCCAAACGGTTGGAAATCACGCAGAAAGCAAACGGCTCCTCGCTCACACCTTGAAGCTCTCTCGGGAACGGGGAGACGACCGCCGACTCGCTCAGGCATTGGGGCACCTATCTAGTGTCCACTTGGAGATGCGTCTTTTCAAGGAGGGAATGGAACAGGCGAAAGAAGCATCCGAGCTTTATGAACGGTTCGGTGACACTGTGGAACAAGCACAGTGTTTGGAAATCCTCGCTCGGTTACTCCATTACGACGGACAGCTCGATGAGGCAGAAGAAGTCGCATCCCGCGCGGTCGATCTCTTTCGAGAGAAAGGCACAGAATATCAGGTCTGCGGGTGTCAAGGTCTTCTTGGCACAATATATCATTCCAAGGGCGAGACGAAGAAGGCAATTCACCATCTGGAGCTAGCCCTCGAGGTCGCAACCGCTTTCAACTGGCTCAATCAACTATTTTCGACTCGATTCGCTATGGCGCGACTGTCCTCCGACCAAGGCAGGATTGATGACGCACATGCTCATGTTGAACAAGCCAAGTTGCACGCGACAAACGACAATGACACATACCTTCTGGCCCGTGCGACGTGGCTTCAGGCTGGGATTTGGCACGGACAACATAGATTTGGGGAGGCGAAGTCCGAGGCATCGAGGGCTGTGCAGATGCTCGAGAAGCTCGGGGCCGTAGGTGACGCCGAGCATGCTAGGAGGCTCCTCCAGCAGATCGAGCTTGATGCTCGTGAATCAGATGACGACGGTGAGCTCATCACAACAGTTCCACTTTTCGTGTTTACTGATTCTTCGTTCTCAGATAAGGCCGCTAAACCTGAATCATGGCTTCGACGTTTGCCTCGAGTTCTTGGGATGCAACTCGCCAACACCTCCCTTCACTCCGCCTCGCGTCGAGTTCGTTAATACAGACACTGTCCTATGCCTCCCCATTTTTCCCGCATCGCAGGGATCCCACCTTCTTCATACAACTCTCCCACCCACACGCATCATCTTATATTCGTTTTACCGCTCGTTCGTGATCATATCCGGTGTCATGACCATTTTTAATACGTCTATCTCGTAGCTTATCTATTATTGCACATGTTCTGGTGTACTTTCTAATCGGTAGTACCGGCGACCGAAAATTGGAACGGTGAAACAGTCGTTTGCGTCAGAGTAAACAAATGTCTTGATCCTGGAGAGAGCTGGCAGAGATATGTACGGTGGAACTGGTGAAACTCTAATGAAGGAGCACCATCGGGCGGAGGGCATCGGGGCTGCGTAGCCATGGTTGTACGAAACGGTACAAATGATGAGGATGCAAACGAGCCAATAAGTCATCAGGGTAACTTAACAAGAACAACCTACGCTCCGCCCTCCCTTGTGGCATGCGCCCGGCACATCTCCAAAACCAAGCTATATCACCCACGGAATGTAGCGCTGCTGGTAACATTAGTCATGCCGAAATTTAAAGGTTGAAATCAAACCCGTTGCTAGGTATCTTGAGATCTCTTCAAAGATAGAAACAGTGTTTCTGATCGACATGCGACGAAATGGGCCATGGTGCCGACGTTTTCGAACAGGATTTCGGGCTTCGTACGGGAGTTCGGGACGGTGAAATCGACGCGGTCGAATAACGTTCGTAAACAAGCGAACCACCGCAAACCGATGCCCGCCAGGGAGAAGAACCCGTCCTGCCAAAATCTGATTAGTGTGGATTAGCAAATTTTCAAAATAGCATAGGCGGGAAACGGCTAACCTCCCGCGTGAACGATGCAAACCCGTACTAGATATATGTCAATTCTGGAGCAGTTCCATAGGATGATATCTTTGCGTCCACCTCCAACCGCGTACCCAAGCCCCGCAATACGTGTTGTGCCGCCGGAATCGACCAATATATCGCTCTGTTACATGATAAGTACGCCGTAGAGTATCGGGACGAAGTTCTGATCTTGCCATCTTAAGGCTCCCGTGAATGATACCCAGGACATGGTTGAGCAGAGTGCTGAAAGAGGGCCAGGTTGGCCATCTCATCCCATCAACCCCATCGGGAGGGTAATCCTACAGTTCTGCCCGAGGTTTGAACGCGAAGGGCACGTGAACAGCCCGTGGGCAATTACCAAGGTCACTCCCAAACTTGATAGCTGGTACGAACGTGGAGGGGGAGTTTCCCATCGAGCGGATCAGGAAAGCAAGGGAAAAATGCGAGCTTCTCAACACCGTGGAATTTGTTGCCCCCCCGACACGAACGACTCCTCTCCCCTCGCGATCCCCAACTCTCTACATACCCTGCCACCGTGTTCGCGAGGAACCCCCAACGATCCAAGTCGATGCTTGTCAGAGCAGACACAACAAGAGCTCCGTCGGATATCGCGTTCAAGGTCGTCCATCCAAACCTCTACATCGCCACCGAAGTCCCCGTCAAGACCCCAAATCTAGAGGTTTGGACTATGGGTTCCTCGCTCAATCTTGAATTCCGCCCCGGACCTGGTCGTGCGCGTCGGCAGTGACTGGCTTTCTATCGGTGACAATCGAGTCTCGCGTGGATAAGAGTTGTGGACTGTTGAACCAGCCGACGGGAAGTAGACAGGGCGAGGCTCGGAGGATGCGGGAGAGTGTTGTTGATCCCTGCCATGTGACACGTTGGTCGCTTGTGCCGGGTCTGGACGTGCGGGAGGAGACGAATTTGATTGAAATTCAGGTCGATCTACATTTTGAAACGCGTGCGAGAGACAGGATTACTTGAACCCGAGAGGGTTAGAGGAAGGGCGGCGGCTGCGCGCTCCGGAAATACGGCTCCGATATAACAGTCAGTGGGGTTAAGTCAAAGGTAGGACGAAATCAGGGAGACGTCCAGGAGAAAGCAAAGACTCTAGGCGATCAACCGACCACAGCCACGAATACAAGTGACTCTCTCATGACTAGCAAATACATCCGATCACAAGAGGCAAACGGTGACAAGATGGACGCCCGTCTCTATTAGGGTTCCGACCCTTCCTCACAGCCTGCTCCCCACATCGCTTCCTCGTGTACTACCTTGAGTTTCGACCATGTCCACCAATTCCCAGCGACCGAAGGGGCGAGAGAACTCTGTCTCTTTGTTGAACGCGGCCATCGATGCCATGGATCTCGCCGAGAAGATCTCGAGCATCACACCAGCCAAAGCCGTCTTCGCCACCGTCGGCGTCCTTCTCGCAATGATCAAGGTATCCTCCTCCCCTTCCGCGATGAGATACTCCGAGCTCACGCGTAGCCAGGAATCAATGATTAACGCAATGGATTATGTTGAACTTGGGCTATTCTGTTCTGATATCTGCAGAGCCCTCGACCGGGGAATGGATGGAAAGAAATTGGACGACCTCAGCGAGTCGGTGTGTGATGCGATAAACCAGTTGACGACGTGAGTTGGACCGGCGGTGTTATAGTTCCGGGTCCTTCTGCTTATCATACCTTTGGTCCTAGGACCGTCGCGGAAATACAAAATAAAGTCATCAAGCAGAGCGGTCGCAATGCGGCCTCTCGACTTTTCCACGCCAGGAATGACAAGGAGATCATTGCTGCCTGGAAGTCCGAGCTCAACAGGATCCTCGTCGTCTTCAATGTGCGTTCTGTCCCCTCCTGCTCGAATCTAGCTAACTGCCCCCTCTCCAGACTGAGCTGGCCTTGAACACTCACACAATCATTACCGATATCCGTCGGGACATGCTAAAAACTCGTGAGGATAGTGATCGGTTGGTGAGTGAGGCGCGTGTTCCCCACCCTCACTGAATAAATACTGACAATCGCATAGGCCCAAGACAGGTCGGTGATCTCGACTGCTATGGGATCCAGTGTCTCACGTCTGCATCTAGTGTACCCGGGGAATCACCACCACCACCACCGAGGATCTTCTTTGGACGCGACGAATTGATCGAGAAGATTGTCGATTTCGCAGAACATCTCACACCAATCGCCCTGGTCGGTGCAGGCGGGATCGGCAAGACGTCCATCACTTTGACCGCCCTCCACGACGATCGGATCAAACGACGGTTTGGAGCCAACCGTCGGTTCATCCGCTGTGACAAATTCCCAGCCTCGCTCCCCAACTTCCTCCGCCGACTCTCCAACGCCATCGGCGCAAGCATCGAGAACCCCGAGGATCTGACCCCATTACGACCATTCCTATCCTCCAGGGATATGTTTATCGTCCTCGACAACGCCGAATCCATCCTTGACCCGCATGTAGCGGGCGCCAAGGAAATATACACGACAGTGGAGGAGCTCAGTCAGCTGGACAACATCTGTCTCTGCATCACATCCAGGATCTATACCGTTCCTCCAGATTGCAAGTGGTTGGCCATTCCAATGCTATCGGTAGAGGCCGCATGTGACACCTTCTATCGGATCTACCAGCACGGGGAACCCTCCAATCTGATCAACAACGTCTTGACTCAACTCGACTTGCATCCACTGTCCATCACGTTACTCGCGACAGTTGCTCACCACAACGGGTGGGGTGTTGATCGGTTGGCCAACGAATGGGACAAGCATCGGACGGATATTCTCCGGACAGACCACACTGGGGGTCTTGCGGCCACGATCGGGCTGTCGCTCTCTTCGTTGACGTTTCAAGAACTCGGTCCTGATGCCCGGGATCTTCTCGGAGTCGTCGCCTTCTTTCCTCAAGGGGTTTACGAGAGCAACATCGACTGGCTATTCCCCACAATTGCTGGCAGGGAGAACATATTCGACAAGTTTTGTGTTCTCTCTCTGACATATCGAAGTGACGGCTTCATCACAATGCTGGCACCGATCCGCGACCACCTTTCCCCCAAGGATCCAGCATCATCTCCACTTCTCTGTTCGACAAAGGACCGCTACTTCACCCGATTGTCTGTTCGTATCGAACCCGGCGAGCCTGGCTTTGAAGAAGCGAGGTGGATTAGGTTGGAGGACGGGAACGTCGAACATCTTCTCGATGTCTTCACGACGATCGATGTGGCATCAGGCGATGTGTGGAGTGTTTGTGGATATTTCATGGAGCACCTTTATTGGCACAAACGACGGCTTGTAATGCTGGGACCGAAGATCGAGGGACTCGCAGACGACCATCACTCCAAGCTTGGATGCTTATTCCAACTATCCAGGTTGTTCCAGGCGGTTGGAAATGTCGCAGAATGCAAACGGGTTCTCACTCATACCTTAAAGCTCTCTCGAGAGCAGGGGGACGACCGCCAACTCGCTTGGGCATTGAGGCACCTATCTAATGTCCATTATCAGATGCGCCTCCTCAAGGAAGGGATGGGACAGGCGAAAGAAGCATCAGAGATTTATGAACGGCTTGGTGACACGGCGGAACAAGCACGGTGTTTGGAAATACTCGCTTGGTTGCTCCGTGACGACGGACAGCTCGATGACGCAGAAGAAGTCGCATCCCGCGCGATCGATCTCTTTCGAGAGAAAGGCAAAGAATATCGGGTCTGCGCATGTCATTGCCTTCTTGGCAGAATATATCACTCCAAGGGCGAGACGAAGAAAGCCGTTCACCATTTGGGGGTTTCCCTCGGGATCGCAACCGCTTTCAACTGGCTCAATCTACTATTTTCGACTCGATTCGCTATGGCGCAACTGTCCTTCGACCATGGCAGGTTGGATGATGCACACGCTCATGTTGAACAAGCCAAGTTGCACGCGACCAACGACAACGACACATACCTTCTGGCCTGTGCGACGTGGCTGCAGGCTAGGATTTGGCATGGACAACATAGATTTGGGGAGGCGAAGTCCGAGGCATCGAGGGCTTTGGAGATGTTCGAGAAACTCGGGGCCGCAGATGATGCCGAGCGCGTCAGGAGGCTCCTCCAGCAAATCGATGGTGGGCTCCTCGCGATAGTTCAATATTTCGTGTTTATTGATTCTTGGTTCTCAGACAAGGCCGCTAAATCTGAATCATGGCTTCGACGTTTGCCTCAAGTTCTTGGGATGCAAGCCGCCGAAGCCTCCTCCCCCCACTCTACCTTGGGTAGAGTTCGTTAATACAGATACCGTCCTATGCCTCCCCATTTTTTCCATATTGGGAGGTTTCCCCCTTCTTTTCCTATCTATCTCATCCGCCCATATCCATTGTTTCATATTTGTTGTTCTAGCCTTCGTCCCGTGACCTGTATATTCTGTCTCTTCTCATGCCTGCATCGAACGTCTATCTTATAGATTATTTATGCCTGTACATGTTCTGTGTACGTTGTAATCTGTAGCGCTGGCAGCCGACAATCGGAATGATGAAACGAGGAGGGTCCCACTTTGGCCCGAAGCTTGACCACCACACTCGTCATTAAATCGACTGACAGATCCACCAGTGAGGTACGTGGCTCGGGTAGTATGCTCGGAGTCACTGGGTGGGCTCAGGGTACCATGGATCACCCGGGGGCGGATACAGGGTTGAGTGGGATGACGATGAACCCGGAGGATGGCTCAGATTCAGATGATTCGGACGAAGAGTAGCTAATCATCGTAACCAATAATCCCGTAGATCAATATTAGCAATTTTCGGCTCCCCATTAGCCGGTCTCTTGGTGGCTAGGATCAATAATAGTATCTAAATCCCAATATCACTGCTACAAAGCGGCCAGAAGTAACCCCGCCTTTGATGATTGATCAATAACTTTCCGTCTTACCACGAGACCCCAACGTACTGGGAATAGCCTTTCTTATTGGACTTGGAACGACCAAAGAGTGACTGACGCAAGTATAAGAAAAATCAGCACCCATGCGCATTATATCGCGTACTGTCCGTTGTACCGCTAGGACTGATCACGACACGCTAAGGTATTGGCCAAATCACGAACAATCAATATCTTTCTTTCCCTCCGGTGCGATCACCGCGTGTTGGCGCCGAGGACCCACTCCCCATTCCGCCATCCGAAGGCGAGGATCGATGATTCATCCTATCCGGGCCCAGGTGGGTTTCTCGTGCAAACCCCGATAACGTCTGCTGCATAGCGATCGGTCCGTCCTTCGGATGCTTGTCCCGCTGAGTGAGTCCTCGTCTCACATCCCGTCTGTCTCGTTAGGTGGCCTCCTCTTACTCCAACACCACGAGCAGCATGGACGAAACGACACAATTCGCTCCTCCCTCCATCCCCCTTCCACCTCTCCCAATAACGACAGATACTCCGACGTCAAACGCCTCAACGCTCTGGCAAGAACGCAACGCCCGAGACCACGTGGTTGTCGCCCAAGCGGAGAACGAGTTCGGCCGGCTACAGCAGTCACTTGGCACACCGAAGACCCCCAACAAAGTCGCCTCCCGTGGCCCAGACTCTGCTGACTTGGAAAAAGGTCGCGACGGGGACCGCCAGGAGACCTTCGACCTTCGAGAATACCTCACGTCATCAAACGACGCAAACTCAGCCGCTGGAATCAAACACAAGCACGTCGGCGTCACCTGGGAAGACCTCGAGGTCTCAGGTATCGGTGGTGAACAAAATAAGGTTTGCAATTTCATAAGGCACCCCCGCGTTTTTGTCTCACGCTCACGCTTTGTGTTCCTTAGATCTACGTCTCGACTTATGCAGGTAATATATTTAGTCCATTTTCTTCACGGCTTTCCTCTGACTCTGTGGGCAGACGCTATCACAGAACTCATTACTTTCCCCTTCGTTGTTCTTCGCAACGTTCTCCAACCGATCCTCCCAAAGAGGCTGCTAAGGCCGCCACCCGTTCGAAGAATTATTCGCAAGTGGGTCTCCCACGTGGAGAATATCTTCTTTTCCTTCTGATTTTCTTTCCAGGAACTCCGGTATCCTGCGACCGGGCGAGATGGTTCTCGTGCTCGGTGCTCCGGGATCGGGATGTACCACGTTCCTCAGGGTCATCGCCAACGAGCGTGGCACGTACTTCAGCGTGGCTGGCGACGTCCAGTACGCTGGTATCTCCCACTCAGAGATGCTCAAGCACTACAATGGCGAAGTGGTTTATAACCAAGAAGGTAGGAAAAACGCCATGCCGCAACATGAAACATTCGCTGACCTGCCTGGAAGATGACACGCATATCCCGACGCTAACCGTTGGACAAACCCTCGACTTTGCCCTCTCAACGAAAGCTCCGGGGTCCGGGGGTCGCCTTCCGGGTGTATCCAAGCAAGACTTCAGCGTTCAAGTCCGAGATCTCCTTTTACGGATGCTCAATATCTCGCACACCAAGTCTACTCTTGTCGGAGATGAATTCGTTCGCGGTGTCAGCGGTGGTGAGCGGAAACGGGTATCGATTGCCGAGATGATGGCAACCAGGGCTCGTGTCCAATCCTGGGACAACTCGACGCGTGGGCTTGATGCGAGCACTGCCTTGGATTTCGTCAAAGGCCTGAGGATCATGACGGATGTTCTCGGCCAGACCACCTTCGTCAGCCTCTATCAAGCAGGAGAGGGTATCTACGACCTTT
>Ga0307510_10003157_pt1 | contig 19109 bp, 17 predicted proteins | sample 12_EM_MG_FD_207224 | JGI IMG/M metagenome (GOLD analysis project Ga0307510, IMG submission 207224) | Populus trichocarpa ectomycorrhiza microbial communities from riparian zone in the Pacific Northwest, United States - 12_EM | ecosystem: Host-associated > Plants > Roots > Unclassified | place...
TTTGCAAGAATCAGATGAAAAAAAAAACTTACCAATTGGATGACGACACTGATCAATTCCTTATCTTGGTAGGGCCAAGTGGTCTTGGGGTTAAGTTTTGCAGCTGCTGCATAGCGTCTTACATCACACTATAAAAATGCATGGGTCAGAGACAAATATACTTTGCAAGAAAAAAAAAAAGAAAAGAAAAGAAAACTCACACGGAATCTCATGTACATCAGTTTGCCATCTATACCTTCAAGGCCCATCAAAGCTCGAAGGGTTACTTTCTTCTTCCATTGTGCTGGGCATTCAACTCAGACATGAGCCCTGCAGGTGCCATTAGCCACTCGCTCTCAGACAAGAGATGTTAAGGTCCAAGGGCCTTAAAGACGTGACATGCGTGGGTTGGTTTGGCGACGACTGGGGTTGCTCGACTAGTAGGGTGTCCTCCTAGTGCAACGGCTTTGTATTGCTCAGTGGGGTATCCTCCTGAGGCAATGATCACGTGAGTAGTGTGGTACCAGTTGGCTACACAGTATAACAAGTAAGTCCCCGATGATAAGGGCGACTTCTGAGTGTTCTGTTAGAGGTAGAGGGGAGAGCTTCAAGGGGGTCTTTGAAGCGACTGAGGGTTCAGGCTGTTGACTCTGAGAGTCCTGGGGGAAGCTACAAGTCTTGGATTGAAAACCAAGTTAGGCTTAGGGCCCAACTGTCAAAGTACAGAGGTTTATATACAAATGAGAAGTAATGGGTCACAGGAGTCACAGAGAAATATGGAAATATTTAGTGAGGTGTATCATGACGTGGCAGTCCTAAGTATAGCTTCATCATGAGCTGGCGATCTAAGAATAGCATATCATGAGCTGGCAATCCGTAAAAGGGTAAATGGTGATGCTGCAGAGTGCTGCAGACTGCGGAGTGATGGCATGTGATAATTGACTGCGGAATGGTCAAGTGATCCATCAGGTGACTTGTCAGGTGATTTGGTGGCGGTCCGAGTGGCACATGAGGGAATGAGTGAGAAACGAGTGACTGAGAGCGCGGAATAAATGGCGGAAAATAGCGGAAAATAAAGGCAGGGTCCAGGATCATAACATGACGCCCTTCCTAGAGTGGTCGTTACCACATGACCTAAGGTGAAGAGGGCTGCAACCAGTCGGAGGGAACACAAGGTATTCTGATGTCCATGCTATCTGGGGTTGACTGTCTTGTATCCGTAATTTGTCCTTCCTCCATTGGTGAGTCTTCATCGACTTCACTGATTGTTTGAACTGGGGTTCCATAAAGTCCGGTGAATCCGAAACTAGAGGGTGTTGACACAGCTGTAGTTTTGGGGGAGTCGGGGGGTGTAGGTTGTTCCACGGGGCTCATTGATCGCTCCATTCCTGGATCACTTCGCTCACGCTTGAGTGGCATCTCAACATGTCGTGGTGACTCTTGTCGTTTTCCTGTGATAGGTGAAGGTTGTGAACTTGCCCAACTAGGGGGTCCTTCCCTATTGACCAATGGTTCATCCTCTGTAAGAGGGTGTTTGGGTAATGGGGTGGTTCAAATAGGCGGAAGTCATGGTAATCGCGAGGATGAAGGAATGCTTGTCCTCGTAGCAGGGACTAGGGATGTAGGTAGTGGGATATCTTCTGGTGTGGGTGATCTACTCCATGGGGTTGGAATAACGGGTGTTGCTTCCCTTTGCGGTGGTGATGGGGTGAGTGATTGAGGTAAGGGAATGTTAATGGGATCGTCAACGATCATGGGTAATGGTTCGTAATGTTCCATTGACAAATATTCTTGTCGATGTGATCCCCAGGGGACTAGGGGAAGTGGTGGCGTCACGGCACAAGGTAATTCCACAGGTAATGGGTCAGAGTAAGTGAGCATCGGGGCGAATGGTGATGGACCCACAAGGGGTGGTGATGGTACTATAGGGATGTTTTAGGACAGGTGAATGAATGGTCGAATAACTGGGATTGGTCCGACAGGAGGTGGTGGTGCAGTAGCTAGAGCTGATGATGGTGGCTCTGGGATGACGGTGATGGGTCCTCCTGTTCCTCCTAAGGAATCTGGACTGGGTAGGAATGATGGTGATTTGCTTCTCAATATTCTTTTACGACCTTTGAGGAGGGTTTGAAGTCCTTCAAGGAATGTTTGATCTTTTAGGACTTGATAATGAGGGGAGAGTGTGCCGAAAGGGAGAATAGTTCTTTGTTTGAGGTTTCTTTCTTTTACGATTGCTAGGATGAGTTCTTTTGTGACCGTATCATAGAGTCATTGATGGAAATGATAGAGATAGAGGGTGGTGTTGCTATCCTTCTTTCTGAACGTTTTGGCGACTGAGATGGCCTTAAATTTGTTAGTGAAGAGGGTCCACTTGTCGCTGAGCTTGACCATGTCTTTGATACATTCCTCATGCTTCTTCTTGAGCGATATGGAGGAGGTGGTCTGGGGAAAGGAGTCTGGTGTTGGTGTACTGTTCGGACTGGTTGTCATCCTCTGTTTCTTCGACAGGAGTAGGGGGGTCAGGATTGGTGACATAGAGTGGGGTCTCTTCTGGTCCTTGAGGGGTAGCTGCTGCTTCGTCGCTGCTACTGTTGCTAGTAGTGCTAACAGGGACAATGTGGACTGTGGGGCTTCTGGGGTGATACTGAGGGGGATGGGGAGCAAATGGAAATCTTTCATAATCGACTGGTATCCTGAGGATAGGTTCTTCATTATCAACTGGGACCACGACTGCTTTGTGGTCAATGTCAATGGCATCAAGGGTTGCTCTTGGTCGCCAAGTGGTCCAGTGGAATTGGATGTCGAAGTGTCCACGTTGGACAAAGGTTCCGAAGAAGTAGAGTTGATTGTTGTTGGTATGCATGCGGATGAGGATGATTCCATTGTCGGTACCCAAGGTGAAGACGGTAGAGGTGGTGAATCCTGTGCTGGGGAGTTCGTGGTTGATGGAAGACATGGGGGTAGGGAATGAGGATTGTCGTCTGAGGTTCCAAGGGTTCTTATACTGCTTGGTTGACTTTCAAAGTCCGCTAGTAATTCTGGAGCGTGGAGATCCTCGGAGTTAACCCAGGAATCATGAGCTGGCAAGTATCCTTTCCAGCACACAAGGTATTGCTTCTTCTTCCATCGACCGAATAGTCATTCTTTGAGTATCTGCTCGACTTCCCATTCCAGTTTGCCTTCTAGAATGTCAGGTGGCGGTTCCAAGAAGTTGGGTCCGTGTTGATCGGTCTCTTTGTATGGCATGAGCAGCGATGCATGGAAGATGTCATGGATCTTCCAGGTAGGGGGTAGTTTGATTTTGTATGCGACTTTGGATATTTGGGAGACTACCTTGAAAGGTCTGTATCTCCTTGGTGATAACTTGGGTGTGATGTTACTTGGGAGTCATAAGTTTGTTCCTTCTAACCAGACTTTGGATTTGACAGGGAATGGTGAATGGTGTGGACGTTCTTTGATCCAGGATTCTTGTGCTTTACATTGTGCCTCTTGGGCGGCTTTCCTGGCCTCTTCGATGGATGAGAGTTGTTGTTCAAGGGATGGGATGTCTGTCTTTCTGGTTGGCTGATGTATTTGCAGAGTATAGCCAATGAGTAAGTCGAATGGCGTTTTCTTTGTCGTAGCAGAGGGCCAGGAGTTCTTGGTATATTGAGCAAGAGGTAGCCAAGCGTGCCAGTTGTTCTGTTGAGTGCCACAGAATACGCGAAGGTACTGTTCAAGGGTTTGATTAGTTTGTTCACTGGCTCCATCTGTCTGAGGGTGGTAGGCCGTGCTGATGTTCTGCTGGATATTCAAGATGCGGCATAGTTCTGTTGAGAATTTGGATACGAAGCGGATGTCACAGTCCAAGATTATCTTGTGAGGTATGCCGTAGTGAGGGATAACGTTGTTCAGGTAGAGTAGAGCGACTCCTTCAGAGTCAATTGCTTCGTTACAGGGGATAAAGACAGATGCTTTTGAGCAATCCGTGTCGGTAATCGTGAGAATGGTATTGTATCCTCCTGATAGGGGTAACTTGGTGATGAAGTCCATAGCCACAGTTTCGAAAGGTCAAGCGTTTTCAGCCGGAGTGATTGGGAACATAGGAGGATGAGCAGGGTGGGTGTTGACTTTAGTCATTTGGCAAGTAGCGCAGCCTTTGATGTACTCAGTTACGAAGATTTTCATTCTAGGCCACCAGTAATAGGGTGCGATGAGTTGGAGGGTTTTGGAAATTCTGGCATGTCCAGCAGTTTTGTGGTTGTGAAAAAGGGATGTTACTCCCCTCCTAAGGTCATTGTCTGCCATGACAACAAGTGCCATTCCGTGGTACCAGTGAGTCCTGTCCAGTAGGGATAAGTTGTGAGTTGGTGCCCATTGCTTGAGTGTTTTCTGGTTTTGATATTGTGCTAGCTTGATTTTGGAGTCCAGATTGTCTCCTATGCTATCCATGTTGAATACGCGGATTGAGGTGTGCTGGTCACAGAAATATTGGTCCAGCCATACAGTGACGTCTTTGTTAATTTCATTTGGTCCTTCATAGTCAGGTCGTCTAGATAGTGCATCTGCTCGGTTGGTAGCCCCAGGTTTGTACTCCAGTAAGATATTGTATTGTTTGCATTCTGGTAAGTAACCAGCAACGCGTGGCCCAATTTTGCAGGGCTCTCTGTAGTACCTAAGATTTGCGTGATCAGTATACACCAGGACAGGGATAGTTGTGCCTTTGAGCAAGTGGGACCAGCAGCAGAGTCCTCTCATGACTCTGAGGAATTTGCGGTCATAAATGGGGTAGTTCTGCTCGGTTTGGGTGAATTTTTGGGAGTGGAATCCCACTGGTCGTCGTGGTCCTGGTTTCTGAGTGCCGTCTGGTTTAGTGATAGGGGGGTCCTGTTGATAAAGTATTGCTCCTGTTCCGACCTGCGAAGTGTCGGTCTCAAGCTCGAATTGTTTGTCTGGGTTGGGTCTGGCTAAGATGGGTGCACTGGTGATCAGGGTGATTAGTTTTTCTTGGGCCTCCTTTTGCTTGGGGCCCTATTCAAAGGGTACGTCTTTTCCGGTAAGTGCTGTAAGAGATGCGGCAATAATGCTGAAGTTGGAGCAGAACATGCGATGGTAGCCAGCGACTCCTAAGAATCCACGAACTTGTCATTTGTCTTTGAGTTTGCGTGGGTAGACCCTGAGTCCGGCAACTTTGGCTGGGTTGACAGTAGCTCCTTCCTTGAAGATCCGGACACCTAAAAAGTCCATTTGCGGCTGCATGAAGACGGATTTTGATAGTTTGAGGTGTAAGCCATGACATGCAAGTAAGTCGAATAAGAAGTGGATGATTTCGATGTGTAATTTGAAGTCCTTGAGGAGGGTGCCTATACCACAGTCGTCCATGTAGTTCTGGAGGATGCGCCGTATGTCATGTGTGCCTTTCTTCTCGAAGTGTTCATATAGTTCCTCGAGAATACCATTCATGAATTGTTGGAAACTGGCTGGTGAGTTACTCATCCCAAAGAACATTACTTTGGGTTCAAATAGTCCTTGATGTGATTTGAATGTGGCTTTCCATTGGTCGCCTTCCTGTATGCAAATGTTGTTGTATCCCCAGCAGATGTCGAACTTGCTGAATAGTTCCATTCCTTGCAAGTTTTCGATGCACTGTTTGAGATTGGAGAGTGGGGTGATGTCCTTTCGGGTGACTGCGTTGAGAGGGCAATAGTCGATAATGTATCTTTTCTCCTTCAAGTCTTTCTTAGGGACCATGAAGGTGGAAAAGCCATAGGGGGAGTCCGAGGGTGCAATGTAGCCTTTTTCCAGATTTTCGTCGATGAACTTGTTCTCCACTTCCTGCTCATCTCTTGAGAGCGGGTAGACTTTGCAATTGAAGCGGGTAGGGGTGGTGTCCATGAGTACGATTTTGTGGTCTCCGTCTCCACAAGCTGGTGGGAATTTGTTTGCCTCTTCATCTGAAAATAGTGCCGTATGACGTTTGAATTCTTCTGGGAGGGTGACTTCCTCCTTCCCATGTTCCGATGCGTACTTATGGGCCATTTCGACTGCTGTATGGGTGTGATTAATCTCTACCAGGCCTTCCCTCATTTCTGAAGGAGTGACTCCCGACCATAGAGCGCACGTCTGTGCCTCAAGGATGAGGTCTTCATTGTCTTGGCGTTTCTGTTTGAGCCATGCCTTTGCACGTTGAAGGGTGCTGTAAAGTAGGGTTTCGATTTTGACCTTTGGTCCTTTGAGTTCACTTTTCTCCCAGTCAATATCTGGGTTGAATTTCTTGAACCAGGGGTAGCCGAAGAGCATCCAGTCGCTACCCAGATTAGTGACAAAGAATCTTGTTCTTTCTTTCTTGTTCCCTTGAGTGACTAGTAGGTCGCATGCTTTGGTGATGGTTCCGCTTCGATTGAGGGTTCCATCGACATTGAATACCTTTCTAGTGTAGGGGAGTCTCTTGGTGCCTAAGCAAAGTTTATCCACAGTGGTTTGATCAATGAAGTTTTCTGTTGCTCCAGTGTCGAGTAAGATTGTTTCTTCTGCCATCCCTTGATAGTGTGTGATTGGAACTTTGAGTTGTATTGAATTTGACTTATTTACAAACACACTATCGAGTCGGAAAGCCCTAACTAAGGCAGCTAGTTGAGGGCCCCTGGAAAATCCTTTGGCATCAGCTTTTCAACAAATCCCAGCCTAGCTTCTTTGCTGAAGGAGTCCATATTGTCCCTTAAGTAGTTGGCAAAGTTGTCGAGATTCTGGATATCTGGCATAGTAGGTGCCACATGAGCCCTAACCGGCTCCTTGGGGTTGTTGAGTCGACCGCTGTAGTTTCCGCGGTCTGCTTGTTTCTTGCGACAATCCTTGGCTCAGTGTCCTTGTTTTTCACAGTAGAAGCACAAGTTGCTTCTTATGAGCTCCGCTTTCTTGGCCTCAGAGTGTTGTTGTCCTCCGCCAGTGGTAGCGTTAATGTCTGTGGTGATGGTAGTGTCGACGTCCATATGATATCCTCCTTGAGAGGTAGTATGCTTGTTGTTTCACCAATAGTTGTTTCTTCCCTGGTTGTTGTTCCTCCCATAATTCTGTTTAGGGGAAAGCTTGAATGCTTGGAAGAGTCCCTGATGTGTTTGGGTGAACTTGGCTGCCGCCTTCCATTTGAGATGGGATTTGCAAGCCTGTTCTTCCCACTGTTTGAAGGTCCAGGAGACATCTGCAGTAGGGTCAAAGTTGGGGGAATTAATGATGGCGCTAGTGAGTCCTTTGGTCATAGTGTGCTTCAAAGTTTCGATGGTTCCCTTGTCATCTAGGGGAACATCAGCTTCATGTGCAAGCTGCTTGAATTTGGCGAAAAAGTCGTCAAGACTTTCTCCTTGCTTGAGTTTGCATAACTCCTGGTAAGCTTCGGATCGACGGTTCTGATTGACAAAGGCGTTCTTGAATCTTTCAAGGAAGTTGTCCCAGAGGGTTTCATCTGTCTCTAGGGTTCCGTCGTCCATTTCTTCTTTGAGTTTCTGGAGTTGTTCTTCTTTCCAGGCATCTACACAAGTGCCATCCATGTAGCTGAGTATGGTGACAATCCTGGAGAAGGGTTTCTTCATAGTGTCATTGGCTTGGTTGACTGCTGCCCATAGGTCCCAATTCAGTAGGAACTTGCGGGTTTTGGCTCTGTCTCCATCAAACATAAATGGAGGATTTCCTTTGAGAGCGCCATTAGAGGTATTGCTGATGATGTTAATCCTCTGCATGTCCTGCTGGGCTTGGCCAGTAGCGACATTAACTTCTTCCTGTTGTCCTTCCATTGCGGTTGGATAATCTGGGGTGTTGGGGCAGGTAGGAAGCTGCTGAAGTTCGGTGGTAACTGCTGCAAGAGTGAGAGGGATGCTGGCCTCTTGTTCGTAAAAGATGTGGTTCGGGTGCTGAGGTATGATCTACCAGCCGACGTTTGGACCGTTATATATGCCTCTTTGGTTGGTCTGCCAAGTATTTTGTCTTCTGATAAGCTTGACCCAATAGTAGGTGTTGTCAGCTTCGATGAATTCAATAGGTCGCTTTGCGGGGGTATCAAGGTAGTATCTGGTGTCAGGATGTCCTGGTCCTTGATCGTCAAAGTAAACATCTTCTTTGACGTGTGCTGGGAGATCGTCCTGTTGTCTCCTAAAGATTTGTGTGAACTCGTTACTGAGTTGTCCGTATGACTGGATGGTCGCCACTGTGGTAACAGCTCTGTGTTTCAAGAGCTTGTAGGAAAGCCTAACTTGTGTTAAGGTCCAAGGGCCTTAAAGACACGATGTGTGTGGGTTGGTTAGGTGACAACTGGGGTTGCTCGACTAGTGGGGTGTCCTCCTAGTGCAATGGCTTTGTATTGCTCAGTGGGGTATCCTCCTGAGGCAATGATCATGTGAGTAGTGTGGTACCAGTTGGCTACACAGTATAACAAGTAAGTCCCCGATGATAAGGGCGACTTCTGAGTGTTCTGTTAGAGGTAGAGGGGAGAGCTTCAAGGGGGTCTTTGAAGCGACTGAGGGTTCGGGCTGTTGACTCTGAGAGTCCTGGGGGAAGCTACAAGTCTTGGATTGAAAACCAAGTTAGGCTTAGGGCCCAACTGTCAAAGTACAGAGGTTTATATACAAATGAGAAGTAACGGGTCACAGGAGTCACAGAGAAATATGGAAATATTTAGTGAGGTGTATCATGACGTGGCAGTCCTAAGTATAGCTTCATCATGAGCTGGTGATCTAAGAATAGCGTATCATGAGCTGGCAATCTGTAAAAGGGTAAATGGTGATGCTGCGGAGTGCTGCGGACTGCAGAGTGATGGCATGTGATAATTGACTGCGGAATGGTCAAGTGATCCATCAGGTGACTTGTCAGGTGATTTGGTGGCGGTCCGAGCGGCGTGTGAGGGAATGAGTGAGAAATGAGTGACCAAGAGCGCGGAATAAATGGTGGAAAATAGCGGAAAATAAAGGCAGGGTCCAGGATCGTAACAAGAGAGCTGCTGGGGCCATCAGCCGCTTGCTCTGGGACAAGAGCTTCAGTGGGGACATCAGCCACTTGCTCTGGGACAAGAGCTTCAGTGGGGACATCAGCCGCTTGCTCCAGGACAAGAGCCCTGCTGGGGCCACCAGCTGCTTGCTCTTGGGCTGCTCTGAGCTCATCTCTCGCAGCAAGGAGCCAAACTAAAAAAAAGAAAAATAAAAAATAAATAATGACGCATGCACAAGATGCATTGAATACTCACATTCTAAGAACCTGATATCATCGGCATCAAGACCCGGATCCTGAACACCCAGGACAGGACTGCCCACAGCGGGGACAACAGGGTGGACTGAGGCTGGGACAGTAGCCACAGGAGAGTGATTCCCCTCACCAGGAGCGATGTGCTCCCCAGAGGTGGCACTCTGGGCAGATGATGCCCGGGTCGATCCCACCGTCGTTGGTGGCCCTGCCACAGCCTTCTTCCTGGCTCCAGATTGGGTGTTGCGGGCCATTAGAACAGTGTGGAACAAGTCTGAATGAGTTAAATGGGAGATGGGTGAAGACTGACAACGCACCAATGCCTATCTTATAGGTCATCAAGTGCTGTCTCACCTGCAGCCCCAACGAAAATCCTGCTCATCAATCTGTGAACCTGTGAACCGTCTTGTTGACAAGGAGTTAAGTTGCCACTGCAGCAGGTCAATTGGTGAACAGGATGACGGACAGTCAATCGTGGGCTTGAAGACGGAAGGAACAAGTTGAAGTAAGTTGAACTTTCTTGAAAACGCGCTAACAGTCATGTGACCATGGTGCTGCTGCCTTTTGCGCTCAGCCAAAGTCAACCCTTCACCTCACATGATAACAATCAGTTACAGGAAGGAACTACTCCCTTACACCCTTCATGCTGTCATGGATACCACTTTCTATACATTTTCTTCGGATCATGGACCATGAGCCGTCTGAATTGAGATGGCGGTAGTACTGGCGCTGTGCCACCCACTCTCACCCACCTCCCCCAACGATCGTCTTCGTCAACTTCAAGTCCTTCACAGCTCTCTTGTGGATTGTCCTCTTGCTGATTTGCCTTATATTGTCATTGATGTCAGAGTCGGATTTAATTATATGCCCTTGTTGCAATAATCTAAAGCACCGATTGACAGTATGGTGTCACAAAAAAAGAGCTGCCCAAGCCCAAGCTCAAGCTGAAGTCGAAGCTCAAGCTCAAGCCCCTATAGTGCAGCATGAATCCTTTCCACCTCTCAAGCAGCATTGCATCACCCATTGTCAGGCTGATGCTAGCCCTTCCTCTAGTGGCTGCCCCCAATTGCACGCACCCTCGTTCGACTCTGATCTCCCCCTGCCATTTCTCGATCCACCAGACAACTTGGATCTACCTCAGCCGCCAGGGGATGCATGTACCATACCATCCCGTCACTTTGCTGATAATGTCCTTCTGGATCTTCATGCTTGGACACATCGAAATCCCAATGAAAACAATGACGATGACAAGGATCCTGAAGATGCTCCTGAGAAGGATGCCAACTCAATCGATCGCGGAACTGGTGACTCCTGGAATGAAGAGGACGTCGGCGTGGAAGATGGAGTGGATCTGTGTGAGGCCATCGCCTCGCTTTGGGATATTTTGACTGAAAGGTTCATTGCAGAGGCAGTGGAATTTGGTGAGTTTGCACATTCCTTATTGCATACTTGGTGACTCACCAGCGTTTTTGTGATTCAGGCCAGTCTTCTATCTCGGACTATGACCTGGATGTCCTACGTCCGTTCGTGATGAAGATCAGGAACAATCTAACTGCCTTGGCCTTCAATGAGATGGCATATAACTTTTCCAAGGCAGGCATGGAGAATCTCGCCAGGATGCAATCCCATGTTCGGTTTCTCTCCTGCTTCGAGCCCGTAGTATTTGTATGTTGCATCAATTTGTGCATATGCTATACTGGTAAATACACCAACCTTAACAAATGCCCGAAGTGCAAAACATCGCATCTGGACAAGTCCAGCTGAGCAAGGCATACATTCTCATATATGCCCCTCATCCCTTGTCTCTGTGCGTTAATATCAAATTGCACCTATGCCACTTGTCTCCAGTACTGTGCTGATGAACACGCAAAGACGTCGACTCGCATGCCTGGGATGACAACGGATATTTTCGATGGGCTCCATTATCACTCACTCCTTGGTGAGCATGTTGTTGTTGGAGACCGAACGTTACCTCACAATTACTTCTCGGATCATTGTGATATCGCGCTTGGCTTTGCCACCGATAGTGTCACTCCATTCAAGAAGCGGAAGCATACCATGTGGATTCTCCTCATTTTCAATTATAATCTCCCTCCGGACCAACGCTTCCAAAAGGACAACATTCTGTGTGCTGGTATCATATCTGGTCCAAAAAAGCCATGGGACATAGACTCCTTCATCTATCCACTTATACAAGAACTGCTTGAGCTCGCGGACAGTGTGTCTACATATGACTCCCTCTCAAGCAGCCTCTTCGCCCTCCATGCCTATGTCATCACTGGCTTTGGTGACATTCCCACTGTTTCCATGCTTATGCACATGAAAGGACACAACGGCTCGCGTCCCTGTTGAATGTGTGAGATCCAAGGTATTGGCATCCCGGACTTGCAAAACAGAACCCTCTACGTGCCACTGTCCCACCGCGATCACCCCAAGCCAACAGATGTCGTCAAGTATCATCCGGCGAGGTTACTGCTGTGCTCACATGATTCCTTTATGGTGCAGGCCAAATCAGTGTTGTCTGTGCCCACAGAAATACGGCGAGAGGAGCTTTCAAAGGCATATGGCATCAAAGGAGTCCCTCTCCTCAGTGCCCTCGGGTCCCTGAGGTTTCCCCAATCATTTCCATATGACTTCACACATTTGATCTGGGAGAATCTCATCCTGAACCTCGTCCTCTTTTGGTCTGGTAACTATAAGGGAATGGATGAGGGTCAGCCATACGTCCTGCCTCCAGATATGTGGCAGGTCATTGGCGCTACCTCTGCAAAAGCCACAAAAATGATACCTTTGTCATTCGGTGCGCCCATACCTAACCCAGCAAAGGATAGTTCATATTTCACATCTTCGACATGGTCTGTGTGGTCACTGTTCATCGCCCCCACCATGCTTCAACATCGCTTTCCCAATGAGCGCTACTACCAACATTTCTGCTCCCTTGTTAGAATCCTTAATCTGTGTCTGCAATTTGAGATCAGCAAGGAGGAGATCAACGAAATCGAGTTGGGAATCCGTGAATGGGTAGTAGATTATAAGTGGTGCATTCCTCCTTTCATTTCCAAAAAATCAAAGGTGGGTTCGATTCACGCACCCAGCCTCTACTACCAGCACAAACCCGAATGGCTCCCAGCGTGCCCACTCACAATACATGCCCTGCTCCACATCCCTGACCAAATCAGATGGATGGGACCATGCTGGACAACATGGGCTTTCCCCATTGAGAGGCAATGCAGGTACTTCCAACACATCATCCACAGTTGACTCAACCCGTATGCGAACATGAGCCAACACCTCACTGATCTATCGCAGCTCCGGCAAGTCAAGATTTTGTACAATCTTACTGATGAGGAGCTCGGAAAGCCTCCCAAGCACATCTCTTTGCAAACGAAAAGACTTGAAGATTGTAAGTCACGTCCCGGTACCTTTACCCTAGTCTAAAACCAATTTACCACAGACCCACAATACGAACTTGTGGCTCCAAAGGTTGTAGGTCCCCTTGGTGATACCATACGCAATGTCCTCAAGAATGGCCTGGCAACCCGGTTTGGTGTCAAGCCAAACGTCGCAAGGAAATTTCTTCCGGACAACATTGAGCAGTGGGGCAAACTGCGTCGCCTTGAAGGTGGGGACATCATGCATGTGTATAATATTGTTTCCAAACGCATGGACAGCCATGATGCATCTTTCATCTGTGTGCATGAACTAATTGTCAACTATTCTTGGAAAATAATTTGTTTCTATCTCTGCCCAATAGTATGAGCAACTCGTTGATCAAAACCAGCGACATCGAAACCTTGCTGAGGCATTCAAGTTAGAAATGCTCTTTGGGCAACTTCTGTACATTGTTGTCATCCCCATTCCCCAAAGCAACGAACTTAAAACAAAGAAGGCTGAAAACATCTGTCTGGCCATTATTCGGCAATTAAGACTATTTTCCCCAATGCACATGGGTTGCCGCCAATTCCGCATTACAAGAAGAGGGGGCGCCTGAACCCCGCTGACATCAAATCCATCCAGTGCGTTGTCAGCCGCATTGAAGACTGCAGAGAATGGGGGTTGGTCGACCGCAGTGGTCTGCTGGCACATGCGGTATTTACTGAGGCGGACTAGTCGGTGGCGACATGACCGAACAAGTGAGTTTCCTCAAATGCACTTGCTTGGAGAGTCACGCCGTGAGTTTTGCCAGTGTTCATCATTCATTGTTTGGTACTGTCGCGCATTATTGTTACGCACATCAAGCACTCGCATGCCGACATTTCGAACGACGCCGCCCTCACTCTCCACCCTGCTTACCATACTACTAACTATGCCCTCACATTTTTTTTTTGAAGCCACAACCTGAGCCATCCAATATGGCCAACGCATTGCCCACATCATTGTGATACGCGCACTCACCTGGGCACAAGCTATGGCTGTTCAAATTGCGCTCAAATCGGTGGAGCGGATGTGCCAGCTTGCAGTCGAGCGGGCTGCCAGGTGTGTTTTCATTTGTTTCATTTTGGCAGTTTTGATATTTATGTTGACATTCATCAGGGCAAATGAGATGGTCGCGATCTCCATGCATGAGTTTTTCACCAGCATCGGCGACAGGTCCAACTGCGCATGAGGCGCGTTGGCGGGTGTCATGTCAGCCATGGGGGAGGTTGCCTTTTTCGGCCTTGCAGTCCACTTGTTGGACCAAGTCGTAAGTCTTTCTTTTTTTTTTTTTGTTTGAAACATGTGCTGACTTTGTTCCACACAGCAGGCCTTTCTGGGTGGCAATCATGTATTTGGGTGATAGTGGGGACCTTCCTCAGTGATGTTGACGCACGGGTGGTGATGACGGCAGTGGGGGCAGCAGCAGTGGTGACACGCGGGTGACGGCAGTGGGGACGGTGACACGCAGGCGACGGCGGCAGGGACGGTGACACGCAGGCAACGACGTGCTCATATAGAATTCTAATATATCACAACTCAGCTCATTTTCAGCTCATTTTCAGTAGTTATTCATAGGACTTTCAACTTGCCCAAGTTTGTGTGATTTTCAGTTGAACATCGTTGTAAAATTTCACCAACTTTTCATTGAGAAATAAGACACTAGTTTTTCACACATAAAATGCTTTAAACTTGTTGTGTTTGGACTTGATGGTCAAGTTTGTGCAATTTTTAGTTGAATATCATTGTAAGATTTCATTAACTTTTTGCTGAGAAATAAGATTCAAGTATTTCACACATAGAATGCATGAAATTCAGCTGTTGCACACAAAAATGTATGAAATTCCGACACTTTGGACTTTACAGTGGAGAAACGCTGCAAGTTCTCAAGGAGATGGTAGAAGCAGTTGGTCCAAAGGTGAATAGTGGATGCAAATACCTGTGCCTGAGATGACAGCTGTAAGGTCCGCAACATGAGAAAGAGGTGAAATACTATCAATAAACAATAGATGCTGCCAATTTTATACACTAGATTACAGTAATGGTAATGAATTAAAGTGTACATAAGCCCAGCTAGCTGTAAGACTACTAAGTATCAGATAATCTATAAAGTAGTACTACTAAAGGTAGTATTGACAATCTGTGGAATAGTAGTACTAAACAGAATGGTAACTGTAGGATAGTACTACTAGATGGGACAGTAACTGTAGGATAGTAGTACAAAATGGAACAATAACTGGAGGCCAGTAGTACTACATGGGGTGATAACTGTACATTAGTAGTACTAAATGGGATGATATCTGTAGGATAGTAGTACTATGTAGGGCAATATCTGTAGGATAGTAGTACTAAATGGAATGATAGCTAGAGAATAGTAGTACTAAATGGGATGATATCTGTAGGATAGTAGTACTAGATGGGATGATAACTGCAGAATAGTACTACTAAATAGAATGATAGCTGGAGGATAGTAGTACTAGATGGGGCAATAACCATAGGATAGTAGTAGTAGAGAGGACAATATCTGTAGGATAGTAGTACTAGATGGGGTGATAACTGTAGGATAGTAGTACTAGATGGGATGATAACTGTAGAATAGTACTACTAAATGGGATGATATCTGTAGGATAGTACTACTAAATGGGACGATAACTGTAGGATAGTACTACTAAATAGAATGATAGCTGGAGGATAGTAGTACTAGATGGAACAATAACTGTAGGATAGTAGTACTAGATGAGATGATAACTGTAGGATAGTACTACTAAATGGAACAATAGCTGGAGAATAGTAGTACTAAATGGGATCATATTTGTAGGATAGTAGTACTAGATGGGGTGATAACTGTAGGATAGTACTACAAAATGGGACAATATCTGTAGGATAGTAGTACTAAATGGGGCGATAACTGGAGGATAGTAGTACTAGATGGGGTGATAACTGTAGGATAGTGGTACTAGATGGGGTGATAACTGTAGGATAGTACTACTAAATAGAACGATAGCTAGAGGATAGTAGTACTAGATAGGACAATATCTGTAGGATAGTACTACTGGATGGGGTAATAACTGTAGGATAGTAGTACTAAATGGGGTGATAACTGTAGGATAGTAGTACTGGATGGGGTGATAACTGTAGGATAGTAGTACTAGATGGGATGATAACTGTAGGATAGTACTACTAAATAGAATGATAGCTGGAGGATAGTAGTACTAGATGGGACAATATCTGTAGGATACTACTACTAAATGGGGCGATAACTGGAGAATAGTAGTACTAAATGGGGTGATAACTGTAGGATAGTACTACAAAATAGAACAATAGCTGGAGATTAGTAGTACTAGATGGAACGATAACTGTAGGATAATACTACTAAATGGGATGATATCTGTAGGATAGTATTACTAGATGGGGTGATAACTGGAGGATAGTAGTACTAGATGGGGTGATAATAGTAGGATAGTACTACTAAATAGAAGAATAGCTGGAGGATAGTAGTACTAGATAGGACAATATCTGTAGGATAGTACTACTGGATGGGGTGATAACTGTGGGATAGTAGTACTAGATGGGATGATAACTGTAGGATAGTAATACTAAATGGGACAATATCTGTAGGATAGTAGTACTAGATGGGGTGATAACTGTAGGATAGTAGTACTAGATGGGACAATATCTGTAGGATAGTAGTACTAAATGGTGCAATAACTGGAGAATAGTAGTACTAGATGGGATGATATCTGTAGGATAGTAGTACTAGATGGGGTGATAACTGTAGGATAGTACTACAAAATGGGACAATATCTGTAGGATAGTAGTACTAGATGGGGTGATAACTGTAGTATAGTAGTACTAGATGGGGTGATAACTGTAGGATAGTACTACTAAATAGAACAATAGCTAGAGGATAGTAGTACTAGATAGGACAATAACTGTAGGGTAGTCCTACTAAATGGAACAATAGCTGGAGAATAGTAGTACTAAATGGGAACATATCTATAGGATAGTAGTACTGGATGGGGTGATAAATGTAGGATAGTAGTACTAAATAGGGTGATAACTGAAGGATAGTAGTACTAGATGGGATGATAACTGTAGGATAGTAGTACTAAATGGGGCGATAACTGGTAAATAGTAGTACTAGATGGGGTGATAACTGTAGGATAGTACTACTGGATGGGGTGATAACTGCAGGATAGTACTACTAAATGGACCAATAGCTGGAGGATAGTACTACTAGATGGGACAATAACTGTAGGACAGTACTACTAAATCATATGGTGACTGCAGGATAATACCACTGAATAGGAAGTTATTCATAAAATAGTACTACTGAGGGAGACATTTACTGTGGTATAGCACTATTACTGTATATATTAAATTTATTACAGCATATTATTTCTAACCAATTAACTAACTGTGCCATAGTAATATATAATGGTAGGCTCTCTGATTCTTGAGTAGTACTATTCTATATATCGCTGTCCATTTAGTTGTGTTTATAATTTGTAAACCCTTAACACTATAAGCTAAACCCTAAACTCCCTATACAATTCCTGATTGCAATGCTCTAGGCCCAGCTAACAAGATCATATTCTAAATAATATAGCAAATAAGCAATAAATATATTCCTTCCAGATCAAGGCCAGATAAAGTAAATTAGAGGCTAAGATATTAGGCAGTGAAAGACCATTGAAAGTAGGTTTGACTACAACAAAGTGAGTACAACACAAGCCATACATTAGTATTATAAACTGCTAAATCTAGAACATAGAATTGCATATAGAAACAAGGTTCATCATACAAATTAGCTTACAAATATGTTGACAAATGTTTGCTAAAGCTTATAGGTATGTGGTTGAGCTGATATATAAAACCTATGATTATTTAATATGCAATTCAAAGTGCTACTGTCAGCTATTTATAATAACTGCCCTCACTTTGTGGTCATCACAACTACTTTCAATGTTCTTTTACTGCTTAATCTCTTAGCCTCTGATTTCCTGTATATAGCCTTGATCAACAAAGAAGGCATTCATCTACTACAGGCTATATTGGCAATGGCATTTAAGTAGAGAATTGTATAGGTGTTGTAGCTTTTAGGGTTTCAGGCTGTAAGGGTTTAGGGGTTTAGGGGTTTAGGGGTTTAGGGGTTTAGTGGTTTAGGGGTTTAGAGGTTTAGGGGTTTAGGGGTTTAGGGGTTAGGGTTAGGGTTTATAATACTATTAAATACACAGTTCTCCATAGCATAATACTAATAAATAATCAGAGAGCATCTTATCTAGTAGTATGAATATACAGATAACAGCCCATTTGGTAGTTCTATTCTACAGTTAGTCAATGTTCTTATATTCTAAAGTTATAATCCAATTTAGTAATACTACTTACAGATAACTAGTCATTGAGTAGTACTATTCTACAATTACTGTCTCAATTGGTAGTACTATTTTACAGGTACCTTTACATTCAGTACAACTATCCTCCAGTCATCATCCCATTTAGTAGTACTATCCTACAGTTATCATCCCATCTAGTACTACTATCCTCTAGCTATCATTCCATTTAGTACTACTATCCTACAGTTATCATCCCATTTAGTACTACTATTCTGCAGATATCACCCCATCTAGTACTACTATCCTATAGTTATTATCCCATCTAGTTGTACTATCCTACAGATATCATCCCATTTAGTACTACTACCCTACAGTTATCACCCCATCTAGTACTACTATCCTACAGTTATCATCCCATCTAGTACTACTGTTCTACAGATATCATCCTATTTAGTACTACTATCCTACAGTTATCATCCTATCTAGTACTACTATCCTACAGTTATCACCCCATCTAGTACTACTGTTCTACAGATATCATCCCATTTAGTAATACTATCCTACAGTTATTGCCCCATCTAGTACTACTATCCTACAGTTATCATCCCATTTAGTACTACTACCCTGCAGTTATTACCCCATCTAGTACTACTATCCTACAGTTATCGCCCCATCTAGTACTACTATCCTACAGTTATCACCCCATCTAGTACTACTATCCTACAGATATCATCCCATTTAGTACTACTACCTTACAGTTATCACCCTATCTAGTACTACTATCCTACAGTTATTGCCCTATCTAGTACTACTATCCTCCAGCTATCATTCCATTTAGTACTACTACCCTACAGTTATCACCCCATCTAGTAGTACTATCCTACAGCTATCGCCCCATCTAGTACTACTATCCTACAGTTATCATCCCATCTAGTACTACTGTTCTACAGATATCATCCCATTTAGTAATACTATCCTACAGATATCATCCCATTTAGTACTACTACCCTACAGTTATCACCCCATCTAGTACAACTATCCTATAGTAATCACCCCATCTAGTACTATTATCCTACAGATACTTTTCCATTTTGTACTACTATTCTATAGTTACCTTCCCAGTTAGTTGTACTATTTTATAGATTATCTGATTCTAGTAGTCTAACAGCTAGCTGG
>Ga0307510_10003158_pt1 | contig 19108 bp, 15 predicted proteins | sample 12_EM_MG_FD_207224 | JGI IMG/M metagenome (GOLD analysis project Ga0307510, IMG submission 207224) | Populus trichocarpa ectomycorrhiza microbial communities from riparian zone in the Pacific Northwest, United States - 12_EM | ecosystem: Host-associated > Plants > Roots > Unclassified | place...
CCACGACACCTACCCGAAGCGCCGCGGCATGACGCGCGTGCCCGAGCTGATGGCGGCCGGCGTCAACGTCGCGTTCGGCCACGACTGCGTGATGGACCCGTGGTACTCGCTCGGCTCCGGCGACATGCTCGAAGTCGCGCAGATGGGCCTGCATGTGGCGCAGATGACCTCGCAGGCGCAGATGCGCGCGTGCTTCGATGCCGTCACGCTGAACGCGGCGCGCGTGATGGGGCTGGAGGGCTACGGCATCGAGGTCGGCTGCCATGCCGATCTCGTGCTGCTGCAGGCGCGCTCGCCGGCCGAGGCGATCCGCTTGCGTGCGAACCGGCTGGCGGTGGTGCGGCGCGGGCGCATCGTTGCGCAGACGCCCGCGGCCACCGCGTCGCTGAGCCTGCCAGGCCGGCCGGCCGCTGTGGACTGGACGCTACGCCGATGATCCCGTCGCCAGAGGCCGCGCCGGTAGAATGATTTGGTCACAAACGTGGCATCAGGGACGCGACCAACAATGAAACTCATAGGCTCACTCACCAGCCCCTACGTGCGCAAGGTGCGCATCGTGATGGCGGAAAAGAAGCTCGACTTCCAGCACGAGCTCGAGGACGTGTGGGCCAGCGACAAGATCCTGGCATCCAACCCGCTCGGCAAGGTGCCGTGCCTGGTGCTGCCGGGCGGCGAGGCGATCTTCGATTCGCGCGTGATCGTCGAGTACCTCGACACGCGTTCGCCGGTCAGCCGGCTGATCCCCGAAGGCAGCCGCGAGCGCATCGAGGTGCGCACCTGGGAAGCGCTGGCCGACGGCATCCTCGATGCCGCCATCCTCGCGCGCCTGGAGCAGAACTGGCCCGGCCGCACGGCCGAGCAGCGCAGCCAGAAGTGGGTCGACCGCCAACTGCAGAAGGTGCACGCCTCGCTCGAGGCCATCAGCCGCGGTCTGGGCGACAAGCCGTGGTGCTCGGGCATCCACCTGTCGCTCGCCGACATCGCGGTCGGTTGCGCGCTCGGCTACGTGAGCTTCCGCTTCCCGCAGATCGACTGGCGCGCTGCGCATCCCAACCTCGCCAAGCTCGCCGAGAAGCTGGACGCGCGGCAGAGCTTCATCGACACGCTTCCGCCGACCTGAATCTTCAAGTCTTGACGTTGAAGCTGCTGGCCTGCGCCATCGGCCAGTACATCCTGAAGACTTGCTGAGACGGCTCCTCGCCGCTCAGCAATTCGCCCGGCTTCGCGAACGGCAGCAGGTTCGCGAGCAGCTTCACCGCCTGCTCCGAGTTGCGCCGCACGATGTGGTTCGCGTTCAGCTCGCTCGGGTCGTTCAGGCCCGCGGCCTGCACCAGCTCCTTCAGCGCGTGCAGCGTGTTCTCGTGGAACAGGTGCACGCGATCCGCCTTGGTCGGCACGACCAGCGCGCGGGCGCGTTGAGGGTCCTGCGTGGCCACGCCGGTCGGGCAGGCGCCGGTGTGGCAGCTCTGCGATTGAATGCAGCCGAGCGCGAACATGAAGCCGCGCGCCGAGTTGCACCAGTCGGCACCGAGCGCGAGCATGCGCGCGATGTCGAACGCGCTCACCACCTTGCCGGCGCAGCCGAGCTTGATCTTGTCGCGCAACCCGGTCGCGACCAGCGTGTTGTGCACCAGCAGCAGGCCCTCCTGCAGCGGCGCGCCGACATGGTCGGTGAACTCCAGCGGCGCCGCGCCGGTCCCGCCCTCGGCGCCGTCGACGACGATGAAGTCCGGCGTGATGCCGGTCTCCAGCATCGCCTTGGCGATCGCGAACCATTCCCACGGGTGGCCGATGCACAGCTTGAAGCCGGTCGGCTTGCCGCCCGACAGCGTGCGCAGCTTGTCGATGAACAGCATCATCTCGATCGGCGTGCTGAACGCGCCGTGGCTGGCCGGCGAGACGCAATCGATCCACGGCGCCACGCCGCGCGCCTCGGCGATCTCCAGCGTGACCTTGGGGCCGGGCAGCACGCCGCCATGGCCGGGCTTTGCGCCCTGGCTCAGCTTGAGCTCGATCATCTTCACCTGCGGCTGCAGTGCGTTCTCGACGAAGCGCTCCTCGCTGAACGAGCCGTCGAGATGGCGGCAGCCGAAGTAGCCCGAGCCGATCTCCCAGATCAGGTCGCCGCCGTTCTCGCGGTGGTAGCGGCTGATCGAGCCTTCGCCGGTGTCGTGCGCGAAGTTGCCGCGCTTGGCGCCGGCGTTCAGCGCGAGGATCGCATTCGCGCTGAGCGCGCCGAAGCTCATCGCCGAGATGTTGAAGATGCTCGCGCTGTACGGCTGCGCGCGGCCCGCGCCGATCAGCACGCGGAAGTCGTGCGTGGGCAGCACGGTGGGCTGCATCGAATGGTTGATCCACTCGTAGCCCACCGCGCCCACGTCCATTTGCGTGCCGAACGGCCGCTTGTCGGCGTCGCCCTTGGCGCGCTGATAGACCAGCGAGCGCTGCTGGCGCGAGAACGGCGCGGCCTCGTTGTCGCCCTCGATGAAGTACTGGCGCATCTCGGGCCGGATGAACTCCAGCAGAAAGCGCAGGTGGCCGATGACCGGGTAGTTGCGCAGCACCGAGTGGTGCGTCTGCCGCGTGTCGCGCCAGCCCAGGCCGGTGAGGAAGGCGAACAGCAGCACGAGCTCGCCGCCGGTGCGAAACGCGATCCACGCGAACAGCGCCAGCAGCATCGCCACGCCGCACAGCAGCCAGACGCTGTAGCGAACCGGGAAGAAATGACGATCGAGCTGTTTGAGCCAGTTGAACATGGGCAGTCCTCGCCGAAGTGCGGCGATGGTAGTCCGACCCTGTGACGACTCGATCGGCGGAATTCCCGGATACTTGGTGCAATGCAACATCGATTCTTCCGCATGGCCCTGGTGCTGGGCCTGCTCTCGGCCATCGGCCCGTTCGCGATCGACATGTACCTGCCCGCGCTGCCCGCGATCGGCGTGGCGCTGCAGGCCGACGTGCTCGCGGTCCAGCTCAGCCTGATGGCCTTCTTCGTCTCGTTCGCGATCAGCCAGATCGTCTACGGCCCGGCTTCCGACATGTTCGGCCGCAAGCCGCCGCTGTACGTGGGCATCGTGCTCTTCATCGTCGGCAGCATCGGCTGCGCGCTCGCACCCGACATCGGCTGGCTGGTCGCGTTCAGATTCCTGCAGGGCCTGGGCGGCGGGGCGCCCATCGTCGTGCCGCGCGCGATCGTGCGCGATCTGCACACCGGCGTCGAGGCGACCAAGCTGATGGCGCTGCTGATGCTGGTGTTCAGCGTCTCGCCCATCCTCGCGCCGCTGATCGGCAGCCTGATCATCGATGCGGCCGGCTGGCGCGCGATCTTCTGGGCCGTCACCGCGGTCGGCGCGATCGGGCTGCTGCTGGTCGCGTTCACGCTCGAAGAAACGCGCCCGCCCGAGCAGCGCGCCCAGAGCGATGTGGCGAGCACCTTGCGAGCGTTCGGCATGCTGCTGCGCGACACGCACTTCATGGGCCTGACCGCGATCGGCGCGTTCGGCATGGCGAGCTTCTTCATCTACCTCGCGAATTCTTCGTTCGTGCTGATCGGCCACTACGGCCTCACGCCGCGCCAGTACAGCTTCGCGTTCGCGGTGAATGCGGCGTCGTTCATCGGCGTGTCGCAGTTCGCTGGCCGGCTCGCGGCGCGCTTCGGCTTGCCGCGCATCGTCTCGGTCGCGGCGCTCGGTTTCGCGGTCTCGATGTGCGCGCTGTGCGCGCTCAACCTGGCCGGCGTGCAGAGCCTGGCGCTGATGATCGCGCTGCTGCTGGTCGGCTTCGGTTTTCTCGGCCTCGTCATCCCGACGACCTCGGTGCTCGCGCTCGACGACCACGGCGACATCGCCGGTGCCGCATCGGCGCTGATGGGCACGCTGCAGCTGGTGCTGGGCTCGGTCGTGATCGGCGTGATGAGCGGCCTCGTCGACGGCACGCCGAGGCCGATGCTCGCGGGCATCGCGGTCGCGTCGGTCGGCGCGCTGCTGCTGACCTATCTGACGCTGGGCGGCCGCGCGCGGTCGGCCTCGGTCGCCACGTCCGACGGGCCGGCCTGAGCGATCACGCCTTGGGCGGCGGCACGGCCGCGGTCAGCGGCGGCGCTGGTTCCGGTGTCGGTGTCGGTGCCGTTGCCGGCGTCTGTGCCGGCTGCGGCTCGGGCGCATTGATCAGCATCGTCGGCGGCCGCGCCAGCGTGATGTCGGCCTCCTTCAGGCGGCTCAGCATGTCGAACAGCAAGGCGCTGCGCACGCGCGCGACGATGCGCGGCGAGTTGACGTAGCCGGTCGCGTTGAACATCAGCGTGCCGTTGTCGACGCCGTCGAGCAGCACGGCCGGCGCCGGTGTGGCGAGCACGTCCTCGTCGGCGTCGAAGGCCTGCAGCAGCAGCGCGCGCACCTGCTGCGCATCGGTGCCCAGCGGCACCGGCAGCTTGAGCTGGACCAGGCCGAGCGGGTCGGCCAGCGTCACGTTGCGCACGACCTTGGTGATGAACTCGGAGTTCGGCACGATCACGGTCGAGCGGTCGCCCATCTGGATCTCGGTGGCGCGCACGTTGATGCGCCGGATGTCGCCTTCGACACCGCCGAGCGAGACCCAGTCGCCCACCTTCACCGGCCGCTCGGCGAGCAGGATCAGGCCCGAGACGAAGTTCTGCACCACCGCCTGCAGCCCGAAGCCGATGCCCACCGACAGCGCGCTCGCGACCCACGCGATGCGCTCCAGCCCGATGCCCATCGCCGACATCGCGAGCGAGGCCGCGACCACCACGCCGGCATAGCCGAACAGCGAGGTCGCCGAGCTGCGCATGCCGGGGTCGAGCGAGGTCGTCGGCAGGTAGCGCTCGGCCAGCCAGTGGCGCAGCAGGCGCACCACGCCGAGCCCGAGCACGAGGATCAGCAGTGCCTGCAGCATCGCCGCCGGCTGCAGCTTGAACTCGCCGACGGCCAGGCCCTGCTGCCACTGGCCGCTGCGGCGCAGCAGGTCGGACGGGCCTTCGCCGAACGGCGCCAGCAGCAGCATCAGCGCGAGCAGCAGCAGCGCGAGCCGCAGCCCGGCCGAGGCGAGCACCGCGACCTGCGCAGAGGCTTTGGTGGAGGTCGAGGTGGACGTGGTCGACGATGCGCTCGCGTCCGCATCGGGGTGATCGGCAGCGAGCCAGGCCATCAGAACGTCGTCGATCAGCGCGGCGAGCAGGTAGGCGGTGCCGACCACGACGCCGGCCCACAGCACCTGCTTGATCGCGAAGCTGCCGAACGCGACATACCCGGCGAGCAGGCACACCACCGCGGTGGCGAGCACCAGCCAGTTCAGCCCGGCGACGATGGCCATCCACAGGGGCCGGGCGCGCGCGCCTTCCTTCGCGAGCTCGAGCCGCCAGACGCGCTCGGCGCGCATCAGCGCGAGCACGATCGTGAGCCCCATCGCGAGCGCGACCAGGCAGTTGACGGCCACCGTCATCGACAGGCTCGCGTTGACCTGCACCGCGAGCCGCTCGGCCAGCCAGCTGGCGAGGCCGACGGCCGTGATCTGCAGCGGGAAGCGACGCAGCGTGGCCGCGACCGCGTCGGGCAGCGGCGCAAGCCGCCATGAAGGCCGGTCGGCGCAGATGAGCGCGCTGGACAAGCCGAACAGGAAGCCGTTGAACCACAGGATGCCGGTGAGTGCGCTCAACAGCGCTTCCGTGGGCGTGCTCAGGTGGCCGTTCCAGTCGAGCACGCCGTACAGCGCGGCGGCCACCGCGCCGAAGGTCGCGGTCGCGTGCAGCACGACGAGCAGCGCGTTCAGCGAGCGGCGCAGTCGCCCGGCCGGCACGCGTGTCGTGAGCCAGCGTCGCAGCCTTCGCTGGGCCCACCACAACGCCGAGCCGGCCAATGCCAGTGCAGCGACCGCGCCGAGCCAGACGCCCGCCGGCGTTGCGCGTGCGGACTGCGCCACCTCGTCGATCAGCGTGGCCAGGCGCTGCGCGTCGCGCGGCAGGTCGTCGCGCAACTCCGACCAGAACGGCGCGGCGAGGATGGAGTTGGTGCGCTCGCCGAGCCGCGCCTGGAACTGCGAGCGCCGCAGCGTCCAGGCCTGTGCGGCGAGCTGCTCGCCTTCGACCGTGAGCAGCCGCGCGAGCTTGACCTGGCTGTCGAGCGCGGTGCGGCTCTTGGCCAGCAGCGCGCGCTGGCTCGTCACATCGGGGTCTTCCTTGGTGCCGGGAGTGGGCGTGCCGAGTTCGGTCACGCGCGCCTCGATGCCGGCGAGCTGCGGCGCGAGCTGGCCGGCGATGTCGGCCGACTGCGCCTGCGCCGCGAGCGCGCTGCTGCGCAGGCTTTGCAGTTCGGTGTCGCTCAGCGTGTCGCTGTTCTGCAGCGACTTCTGGGCCGTGTCGATCTGCTGGCGGATGGTGTCGAGCGAGGCGTCGATGTCGGCCGGCGGCTCCGCATGCGCGAGTGGAAGCGCGAGCAGCGCGGCCCACAGCATCCGGCGCGCGAAGTGTGCGAACGAGCGGGTGAAGCAGGAGGCGGTCGTCATGAATGAAACAAGGTGTGCGCGCGGCGGCGTGCCGCGGGTCGCCTCGTTATAACTCGCGCGCCGCCGCGCGCCTCGGTTCACCGACTCAGGCCACGGCTTCCGGCAGGCGCGACAGCCGCAGCAGCGGCGAGCACACGATGATCAGCGCCTGCACCGCGAAGCCCGCGGCCATCACCACAATGCAGGCCTTCAGCCCGGCGCTGCCGCCCACCGCGGACGCGATGCCCGCACCCAGCGCCGCACCGAGCGGCCGCGAGCCGGCGTTCACGGTGAGGAACAGCGCCGAGACGCGGCCCAGCATCGCGGCCGGCGTGACGGTCTGGCGCAAGGTCGTCGAGGTCACGACCCACAGCGCGGGCCCGGCGCCGAACAGAAAGAATGACGCGCCGGCGAGCCATGCGCTCGGCCACCACAGCGTGGCGACCATCACGAGGCCGGCTGCGACCGAGAACAGCGGGCCGACGATCACCGCCGTGCCGAAGTTCATCAGCCGCATCAGCCGCGTGGCCAGCACCGCGCCGACGACCAGGCCGATGCCGTAGGTCGCGAGCGTGCTGCCGATGGCCGCGGCGTTCAGGCCGATCAGCGATACCGCATACGGCACGTAGGCCGCCTGCAGCACGAACCACGAGAGGTTCCATGCCACGGCGGTCCACATGATGGGGCGCAGCAGGTCGTGCTGCCAGATGAGCTGCGCACCCTCGCGCAACTCGTGCAGCACATGCCGCGGCGGCAGCGCGGGGCGGGCGGGCTCGGGCAGGCCGCGCAGCCACACCACCGCAACGCTCGACAGCACCAGCGCCAGCACGAACGCGGGCGGCCCGCCGGCCCAGCCGACGAGTGCGCCCGCGAGCGCCGGGCCGGCCGCGAACGCGGTGCTGCGCGCGATCTCGAGCCGCGCGTTCGCGGCCGGCAGATCGGCCCGTTCGACCAGGGCCGGCACCAGCGACGGCGCGGCGACGCTGAACGCCACCGTCCCGGTCGCGCCGATGAAGCCCAGCACCGCGAGCCACGCGATCGAGAGCTGGCCCGCGAACGCGAGCAGCACCAGCGCGAGCAGCGATGCGGCGCGCAAGGCCTCGGCCGCGATCAGCAGGCCGCGTCGCGAGCTGCGGTCGGCAAGCAGGCCGGCGGGGATGGACAGCAGCAGGAAGGGCAGCGTCTGCGCCGCGGACAAGAGGCCGGTCTGCGCCGCGCCGGCGCCGAGCGTGAGCACGGCCACCATCGGCACGGCCGCGAGGCTGAGTTGCTCGGCCGACTGCGCGGCGAGGTTGGACCACGTGAGTCGCTGGATGCTGGTGTTCGTCATGGAACGCACGATATAGGCGGCCGCGGCTTCACGCTGGCCGGATTCGGCCATGTGATGGTCATGCGCGGCCACGGCGTCGCGTTGCGCGGGCTGTCGATATACTTATCCCCAGCGCTGATTTGTTCCGGCTTGCGGGCGCTCTATAAATTCCGCTAAAGACAGGACGCTGCGAACCCGGTGTCCCGCCTCTTTGGCGGTGCCGGGTTTTTTCATTGGCGAGCATGAACTCAGTCGGTCCCGTCATTCCACAAGCGATGCATTTCGCCGAGCCGCTGCCCTTGCGCAGCGGCGCGACGCTGCGCGACTACACGCTGGTCCACGAGACCTACGGCACGCTCAACGCCGACAAGAGCAACGCGGTGCTGGTGTGCCACGCGCTGAACGCGAGCCACCATGTTGCCGGCACGTATGCGGGCCAGGACAGGAGCGAAGGCTGGTGGGACAACCTCGTCGGCCCCGGCAAGCCGCTGGACACCAATCGCTTCTTCGTGATCGGCGTCAACAACCCGGGCTCGTGCTTCGGCTCGACCGGGCCGATGCAGATCAACCCGGACACCGGCACGCCGTACGGCGCCGATTTTCCGGTCGTCACCGTCGAGGACTGGGTCGATGCGCAGGCGCGCCTGCTCGACCGGCTCGGCATCACGCAGCTCGCTGCGGTGCTCGGCGGCAGCCTGGGCGGCATGCAGGCGCTGAGCTGGTCGCTGCGCCACCCGGAGCGGCTGCGCCACTGCATCGCGGTGGCGACGGCGCCCAACCTGTCGGCGCAGAACATCGCGTTCAACGAGGTCGCGCGCCGCGCCATCGTCACCGACCCGGAATTCTTCGGCGGCCATTTCTATGCGCACGGCACGGTGCCGCGGCGCGGCCTGCGCGTGGCGCGCATGATCGGCCACATCACCTATCTCAGCGACGACGCGATGGAGGCCAAGTTCGGCCGCGAGACGCGCCACACCGGCCTGGCCTACAGCACGCAGGCGATCGAGTTCGAGATCGAGAGCTACCTGCGCCACCAGGGCGACAAGTTCAGCGAATACTTCGACGCCAACACCTATCTGCTGATCACGCGCGCGCTCGATTACTTCGACCCGGCGCGCGAGTTCGGCGGCGATCTCACGAAGGCCTTCGCCGCGGCGCGCTGCAAGTTCCAGCTCGTGAGCTTCACGACCGACTGGCGCTTCGCGCCGGCGCGCTCGCGCGAGATCGTCAAGGCCCTCGTCGACCACAAGCGCGACGTGAGCTACGCCGAGATCGCCGCGCCGCACGGCCACGATGCTTTCCTGCTCGACGACGCGCGCTACCACGGCGTGCTGCGCGCCTGCTTTTCCAACATCGCGCGGGAGTTCGAGGCATGAGCCCGGCGCCGGGCCGCCTCACGGCGGGCGACATCCCCTCGGGGGATCGCTCGTCGACTCCGACCAGCGAGGGGTTCACATCATGAGTGATCGCCAGGACATGGCGCTGATCGCCGATCTGGTGCCGCACGGTTCGCGCGTGCTCGACCTCGGCTGCGGCGACGGCGAGTTCCTCGCCTACCTGCGCGACACGCGCGGCTGCAGCGGCTACGGCGTCGAGATAGACGATGCGAACGTGCTCGCGTGCACGCAGCGCGGCGTCAACGTGATCCAGCTCAACCTCGAGGAAGGCCTTGCGCTGTTCGAGGACCAGAGCTTCGACGTGGTGCTGCAGCTCGAGACGCTGCAACACCTGCGCAACACCGAGAAGATGCTGCGCGAGACCGCGCGCGTCGGCCGCATCGGCATCGTGAGCTTTCCGAACTTCGCGCACTGGCCGAACCGGCTGCAGGTGGCCGCCGGCCGCATGCCGGTGACGCGCGTGCTGCCATACCAGTGGTACGACACGCCGAACATCCGTGTCGGCACGTATGCCGATTTCGAGGTGCTCGCGCGCAAGGACGGGCTGCGCATCCTCGATGCGTTCGGCATCCAGGGCGGCGCGGCGGTGCGGCGCTGGCCGAACCTGCGCGCGAGTGTGGCGGTGTTCAAGTTCGATCGCGGCTAACGGAACTGCGGTGGCCGCGCGCCGGGCGCGTCGTTACTCCTTCTCGTGGCCGAGCAGGGCTTCCTTCAACGCGCGATCGGCCGGCGATTGTCCGACCCAGATGTTCAGCACCAGGCTGAAGAACTCCGCGTCGCCCACCGGCTCGCCCTGCGCCTGGCCCTGGATGTAGAACTGCGTGCCCTTGCCGGGCAGGAAGTCCATCGCGAAGGTGTCGCCCGGGACGAGCTTGCTGCGGCCCGAGAAGATTTCGATCAGCCGCGTCGTCGACAGCGTGTGGCGATGCATCACCTCGCGCGGCGCGTTCTCCGACATGCCCTTGATGAAGAGCCGGCCGAGGTCGGTGCCCGGCAGCTCGCGCAACGCGGTGAACTGCAGTCTCTTGGCGCCCTGCAGCGCGAGCAGTTCTTCGGGCGTGGACACTTTCTTGGTCGTGTACAGCGCCATGTCGTAGACCTTGAAGATCGCGCGAAAACGCGTGCCCGCGCCGTTGAGCTGCAGCTTGGTGCCCTGAAGCTGGGCGGTCGGTTCGAAGTGCGTGCCGGTGGGCATCGCCAATGCGGCGCTGCTCAGCGCCAGCGTGGTCAGCAACGCGGCGACGCGAGCGCGCGCCGAGCGCGAAACGGAAGACGGGAATGTGGACGACGGGATGGACTGCACGGTTTGCCTCTCTGTGGTTCTTGATCTTCATGGGCCCGAAGGCCAACGCATGATGGCGGTGGCTCGGTCGGCAGTCCACTGCGCCGCGCATTGATCGGGCGTGATTTCCGGAAATCCTGCGCACATGGCGCGGCCGTACAACAGCTCATGCCGCGATCAACACCGAGTCGCCGAACTCGTGCGTGAGGTAGCCGCGGCGCGCGAGTTCGGCGTCGGCGCGCGCCAGCACCGCATCGCTCGCGAACGCGCGCAGCAGTTCGCGGTGCGAGGTGCCGGGCTCGTACGTGCCGCTGATGATGGCGTCGACGACGCGCAGCGTGGTGTGCGCGCCCAGGCGCTGGTCGGCGATGCCGTCGCCCGCGCGCAGGCCGTGCGCTGCGGCGTGCTCGAGCGCACGCGTCACGGTGGTGCCGAGCGCGACGACGCGCCCGCCGCGGCGCCGCGCCAGCGCGATCGCACGCACCGTCGCGGCCGGCAGGTGATAGGGCTCGTCGAGCGGCAAGCGCGCATCGAGTTCGGCATCGCCGGTGGACGACAGGCCGGCCGCGTGCGTCAAGGTCGCGAACGCGACGCCGTGGTCGTGCAGCGTGTGCAGCAGCCGCCAGTCGAGCACGAAGCCGGCCGAGGGCGCCTCGAACGCCACCGGCTGCGCGGCCACGCGCGTCCACACGTCCCACAGCGCGAGCGGCTGCGGCAGGTGCGCGTACTGCACCGGCTTGCCGTGGCGCGCGATGCCGGCGCGGATTGTGTCGGCGCTGCCATCGAAGCGCAGCGCGATCAGGCGTGCATGCCCCAGCGTGCGCAGCACCTGCGCGCGCAGCGGGCCGAGCGCCAGGCGATCGCCAGCGCGCAGTGCGGGCGGCAGCGTGCGGTGTTCGGTCGGCGTGCGGTGGTCGCCGGCGCCGAACACGACCGCGACGAACTCGTGCACATCGTCGGGGGCGAGCGAACGCCGACCCGCGAGCCGCACTTCGATGGGTGCCGCGCTGCGCAGGTGCAGGCCGCTCAGGCTGGCCGGCAACGTGGCCGCATCGTTGGCGATCAGCAGATCGCCCGCGCGGAGAAAGTCCGCAAGGCGTTCGCGCGGCGCGTGCTGCAGCGTGCCGTTCGCATCGATGACGAGCAGCTTCGCATCGTGCGGGCGTTGGATCGCGAGCGTGGCGGCCTTCATGCGCGTGCTCCCGTTGGCGATGCAGTCGACCGCGCGCTCGGTGTGCTCGACGTGATCAACGCGAGCAGCTCACGCGCCGCGTCGGCCGGTCGCTTCAGCGCTGCCGGATCGGCATCCGGCACGGCCAGCGCGTGCAGCGGTGTGTCCATGTCGCCGGGGTCGAAGGCCGTGACCGCCACGCCGTGCTCGCGCAGCTCTTCGTGCCAGATGCGGCTCAGCTGCAGCAGCGCCGCCTTGCTCGCGCCATAGGCGCCCCAGCCGGCGTACGCGTTCACCGCGGCGTCGCTCGTGATGTTGACGATCTGCGCCGGGCGGCCTTCGCGCGCTGCGCTGGCGAGCGCGCCCAGCAGTGCCTTGGTGAGCCGGAACGCGCCGACGACGTTGGTGGCGAACGCCGCCTGCAGGTCTTCGCATTCGGTGTCGGCGAGCAGCGCCAGCGGCACCGGGCCGAGGCTGGACGCGTTGTTGACGAGCAGGTCCAGGCCGCCGAGCGCGCCGGCGATCTGCAGCGCGATGCGGTGCGTGTCGTCTTGGCGCGCCACATCGCCGACGATGCCGTGCACGCCCGGCAGTTCGACCGCGACGCGCCGCACGCGCGCCGCGTCGCGCGCCACGAACGCGACCTGCGCGCCGTTCGCATGCAGTGCGCGCACCAGCGCCAGGCCCAGCCCGGAGGTGCCCCCGGTGACGGCGACGCGCAAGCCGTGGAGCGGTGAGTGAAGCGAGTCGTTCATGTCGGTCTCGTGATGAAGTGGTGGATGCGCCCAAGATAGGAGCGCAGGGCCCGGCGCACGAGCGCCGTGTCCGCCAAAGCGGCGCATGGTTGATGCGGCGGACACGCCCGGCCCACAATCGCGCGATGAGCGAATCACCGGCCGCCGCCCAGCACCTTGCCCGCAACCTCGCGAGCCTGCGCCACACGCGCGCGCTGACACAGGGCGCGCTCGCCAAAGCCGCCGAGGTGCCGCGCTCGACGATCGCCACGCTCGAGTCGGGCGCTGGCAACCCGTCGCTGGCGGTGCTCGTGAAGGTCGCCGCGGCGCTCGGCGTGCCGATCGACGAACTGCTCGCGTCGCCGCGCGCGATGGTGCGGCGCTGGCCCGCGGCCGATGTGACCTCGCGCGTCAAGGGCCGCGGCGTGACGATCCGCGCGCTCGTGCCCGAGCCGGTGCCCGACGAGATGATGGAAGTGATGGACTTCGCGCCCGCCGCGGTGATGGGCGGCACGCCGCACCTGCCGGGCACGCGCGAGTTCTTCACCTGCCTCAGCGGCCGCGTCAATCTGATGGTCGCGGGCGAGCGCTACGAACTCGCCGAGGGCGACGTGCTCGCGTTTCCCGGCAACCTCGCGCACTCGTACCAGAACGCCGATGCCCTGGCCGCAGCGCGCGGCGTGTCGGTCGTGGTGCTGGCCAAGGCCGGCGTTTGACCCTGTCGTGCAAGAGGCCGCGAGCCTCGCTATCCTCGCCGCTGCCTTCTCACGACAACACATCCTTCAAGGGAGAGACAGCCCCATGACACACCCATTCCACTGGCTGCGGAGCAGCCTCACGGCACTCGCCGCCGCGTCGTTCCTGGTCGCCACCGCGCACGCGGCCGCGCCGCAGGTCAAGAGCCAGGCACCGGGCTACTACCGCGTGATGCTCGGCGACTTCGAAGTCACCGCGCTGTCCGACGGCACCGTCGCGCTGCCGGTCGACAAGCTGCTCACCAACACCACGCCGGGCCAGATCGACAAGGCGCTCAAGCGCAGCTTCCTGAAGCCGCCGGTCGAGACCTCGGTGAATGGCTACCTCGTCAACACGGGCAGCAAGCTGGTGCTGATCGACACCGGCGCGGCCGGCCTGTTCGGGCCGACGCTGGGCAACCTGCTCGCGAACCTGAAGGCGGCCGGCTACCAGCCCGAGCAGGTCGACGAGATCTACATCACGCACATGCACGCAGACCATGTCGGTGGTCTGGTGGCCGACGGCAAGCTCGCGTTCCCGAACGCGGTGGTTCGCGCCGATCAGCACGATGCCGACTTCTGGCTCAGCGCGGCCAACCTCGAGAAGGCGCCGGCCGAGATGAAGGGCTTCTTCCAGGGCGCGCAGGCCTCGTTGAATCCGTATGTGGCCGCCGGCAAGTTCAAGCCCTTCAATGGCGACACCGAACTCGTGCCCGGCATCAAGGCCGTGGCCGCGCCGGGCCACACGCCCGGCCACAGCACCTACCTCGTCGAAAGCCAGGGCCAGACGCTCGCGCTGTGGGGCGACCTGATGCACGTGGCGGCGGTGCAGTTCGGCAACCCGTCGGTGACGATCCAGTTCGACACCGACAGCAAGTCGGCCGCGGTGCAGCGCAAGAAGGCCTACGCCGAAGCCGCCAAGCGCGGCTACCTCGTCGGCTCGGCGCATCTGTCGTTCCCCGGTCTCGGCCACCTGCGCGCCGAGGGCAAGGGCTACGAGTGGGTGCCGCTGAACTACAGCGGGCTCAAGTAAGGCGAGTGGTTCAGTGCGCCGCCGCGGGCTGCTGCAGCCCGCGCATGTAGATGTCGAAGACCTGCCCCGCGGCGCGCGGCAGGTCGAAGCCTGCGGGGTCGAGCATCCAGTTCTGCAGCAGACCGTCGAACAGCGCGAGCATGCCGATCGCCGCGCTGCGCGGCGAGACGCCCGGAAACAGCTCGCCGGCGCGCGAGGCGCGCCGCAACGCGCGCTCGACATCGGCGAGACATTCGTTGCGCATCGCCAGATGGCGTTCGCGCACCGCGTTCATCTCGCCGACGTACTCGACCTTGTGCGTGGCGATGTCGAACACGCGGCGCAGCTGCGGGTCGGTCGTCATCTTGCGCAGCACCGCGACGAGCCCGACGCGCACCTGCGCCAGCCCGATGTCGCTGCCCTTGAAGCTGCCGACATCGTCGGTTTCTTCGAGCGGCAGCGTCACGCGCTCCATCATCGCGTTGAAGAGATCGGCCTTGTCCTTGAAGTGCCAGTAGATCGCGCCGCGCGTCAGGCCCGCCGCCTTCGCGATCTCGTGCAGCGACGTGCCCGAGACGCCACGCTGCTCGAACACCAGCTCGGCGGTGTCGAGGATGTGGCTGCGCGTGGCGCGGGCTTCTTCTTTCGTGCGGCGGACCATGAAGTATTGTTGCGGTGCGGCAATTGATCGACATACATACAGAGCTGTATGTATACTAACCCGCATGTCGGGCCGGGCTGTGGTGAGTCAAGCCAATTCGGTCAGAATCTTTTCTGTTCGGCGCCAGCGCGCGCCTCATCTCCATCTGAAGGGTTCCGCATGGCTGCGTTGAAAAACGTCGTGGCGAGGTCTGCTGTTGTGGCGGCGATCGGTGTTTTGGCGGCCTGCGGCCAGCAGTCGGGCGGCACGCCGCCCGGTGGCGGCGGCGCACCGCCGCCGGCCGAAGTGGGCGTGATCACGGTCGCGCCGCGCGCGGTCGGCCTCGCCACCGAACTGCCCGGCCGCCTCGAAGCCTCGCGCGTCGCGCAGGTGCGCGCACGCGCCGCCGGCATCCTGCAAAAGCGCCTCTTCAAGGAGGGCAGCGACGTGAAGGCCGGCCAGGCTCTCTTCTCTATCGACGCGGCGCCGTATCAAGCCAGTGCCGCGAGCGCCCAGGCGCAGCTCGCGCGCGCCCAGGCCAACCTCACGCAGGCGGCGGCACAGGCCGACCGCTACAAGCCGCTGGTCGAAGCCAATGCGATTAGCAAGCAGGACTACGCCAACGCCGTGGCCGCGCAAGGCACGGCGCAGGCCGATGTGGCCGCGGCCAAGGCAGCAGTGCAGTCGGCGCAGATCAACCTCGGCTATGCGGCGGTCACGTCGCCGATCTCCGGCCGCATCGGCCGCGCGCTCGTCACCGAGGGCGCGCTGGTCGGCCAGGGCGAAGCGACGCAGCTCGCGGTGGTGCAGCAGATCAACCCGATGTATGTGAACTTCACGCAAAGCACCACCGACGTGCTGCGGCTGCGCAAGGCGGTCGAGAGCGGCCAGTTCAAGCGCGCGGGCGGCGATGGCGCGAGCGTGCGCGTGCTGCTCGAAGACGGCAGCGACTACGGCCAACCCGGCAAGCTGCTGTTCTCCGACCTGACCGTGGACCCGACCTCGGGCCAGATCACGCTGCGCGCCGAGGTGCCCAACCCGAACGGGCTGCTGCTGCCGGGCATGTACGTGCGTGTGCGGCTGGAGCAGGCGCAGGCCGAGGCCGGCATCGTCGTGCCGCAGCAGGCGGTCACGCGCGGCACCAACGGCGACACGGTGATGGTCGTCGGCGCCGACGGCAAGGTCTCGCCGCGCCCGGTCAAGATCGGCTCGGCAGTGAACGGCCAGTGGGTCGTGCTCGACGGCCTGAAGCCGGGCGAGCAGGTCATGGTCGACGGCTTCCAGAAGCTGCGCGGCAACGCGCCGGTGAAGCCGGTGCCGTGGACGCCGGGTGCGTCCGGTGCGGGCGCTGCAAGCGCCGCAGGCGCGGCGGCACCGAAAGCCGCCGAGGGCGCATCGGGCGCCAGCGCACCGGCCTCGGCCGCGTCGAATTGAGGAAACCCTCCCATGGCCCAGTTCTTCATTGATCGACCCATCTTCGCGTGGGTGATCGCGCTGTTCATCGTCGTGCTCGGCGGCACGGCGATCACGCAGCTGCCGATTGCGCAATACCCGTCGGTCGCGCCACCCGCGATCGTCATCAACGTCGCCTACCCGGGCGCCTCGGCGCAGACGCTCGAGGACTCGGTGATCGGCGTCATCGAACGCGAGATGAACGGCTCGCCCGGCCTGCTCTACATCGAGTCGGTCAGCCAGGCCGACGGCACCGGTTCGATCACGCTCAGCTTCGAGACCGGCACCAGCCCCGACCTCGCGCAGGTCGATGTGCAGAACCGCCTCTCGCGCGCCACGCCGCGTTTGCCGGCCGCGGTGACGCAGCAGGGCGTGCGCGTCGACAAGTCGCGTTCGAACTTCCTGCTGTTCACGATCCTGTCGTCGGACGACCCGGCCATCGACCCGGTCCAGCTCGGCGACTACGCGTCGCGCAACGTGCTGCCCGAAATCCAGCGCCTGCCCGGTGTCGGCACCGCCACGCTGTTCGGCACCGAGCGCGCGATGCGCATCTGGATCGATCCGCAGAAGCTGGTCGGCTACAACATGTCGACCGCGACCGTCGCGGCCGCGATCCAGTCGCAGAACGCGCAGGTCTCGTCGGGCACGATCGGTGATCTGCCGAACGTGCCGGGCCAGTCGATCTTCGCGACCGTGGTCGTCAAGGGCCAGCTCGAATCGACCGCGCAGTTCGGCGACATCGTGCTGCGCGCCAACGCCGACGGCTCGGCGGTGCGCCTGAAGGACGTCGCGCGCATCGAGCTCGGCGGGCAGAGCTATTCGACCTCGGCGCGCCTGAACGGCAAGCCGTCGACCGGCATCGGCGTGCAGCTCTCGCCGACCGGCAATGCGCTGGGCACCGCGAAGGCCGTGAAGGCGCGCATGGAGCAGCTCCAGGCCTACTTCCCGCCGGGCGTGAAGTACTCGATCCCGTACGACAGCTCCAAGTTCGTCAGCATCTCGATCCGCCAGGTCGCGGAGACGCTGGTCGAGGCGGTGGTCCTGGTGTTCCTGGTGATGTACCTGTTCCTGCAGAACATCCGCTACACCATCATCCCGACGATCGTCGTGCCGGTCGCGCTGCTCGGCACCTTCGGCGTGCTGCTCGCGCTTGGTTTCTCGATCAACGTGCTGACGATGTTCGGCATGGTGCTGGTGATCGGCATCGTGGTCGACGATGCGATCGTGGTGGTCGAGAACGTCGAACGCATCATGAGCGAGGAAGGCCTGCCACCGAAGGAGGCCACGCGCAAGGCGATGGGCCAGATCTACGGCGCCATCATCGGCGTGACCGTGGTGCTGATCTCGGTGTTCGTGCCGCTCGCGTTCTTCAGCGGCTCGGTCGGCAACATCTATCGCCAGTTCTCGGCGGTGATGGTCGCGTCGATCGCGTTCTCGGCCTTCATGGCGCTGTCGCTCACGCCGGCGCTGTGCGCCACGCTGCTCAAGCCGGTCGAGGCCGGCCATCATCTGGAAAAGGGCGGCTTCTTCGGCTGGTTCAACCGCGGCTTCAAGTCCACGGCCAAGGGCTACGAGAGCTGGGTCGCGCGCATCCTGAAGCGCGCCGGCCGCTTCATGATCATCTACGCGCTGATCCTGGTCGCGGTCGGGTTGCTGTTCACGCGGCTGCCCACGTCGTTCCTGCCGAACGAGGACCAGGGCTACATCATCGCCAATGTGCAGCTGCCGCCGGGTGCGACGCAGCAGCGCACGCTCGAGGCGATGAAGCAGGCCGAAGGCTTCTTCCTGAAGCAGCCCGAAGTGCAGAGCATGGTCAGCGTGCTCGGCTTCAGCTTCTCGGGCACTGGCCAGAACGCCGGCCTCGCCTTCGTGCCGCTGAAGGACTGGAAGGAGCGCGAAGGCAAGGAGCACTCGGCGCAGTCGCTCGCCGGCCGCGGCTTCGGTGCGCTGATGGGCGTGCGTGATGCGTTCATCTTCGCGCTCAGCCCGCCGCCGATTCCCGAACTCGGCAACGCGACCGGCTTCACCTTCCGGCTGCAGGACCGCGGCGGCAACGGCCACGCGGCGCTCGTCGCCGCGCGCAACCAGCTGCTCGGCATGGCGTCGCAGAGCAAGATCCTCGCGGGCGTGCGGCCCGACGGTCTCGAAGACGCGCCGCAGCTGCAGCTGGATGTCGACCGCGACAAGGCGCAGGCGCTGGGCGTCGATTTCAGCGCGGTCAACGCCGCGCTGTCGACCGCGCTCGGCTCGGCCTACATCAACGACTTCCCGAATGCAGGCCGATTGCAGCGCGTCGTCGTGCAGGCCGACGCGCCGCAGCGCATGCAGCCCGACGATCTGCTGAAGATCAACGCGGTCAACGCCAAGGGCCAGCCGGTGCCGCTGTCGGCCTTCGCGACGACGCGCTGGATCAGCGGCCCGGTCCAGACCGTGCGCTACAACGGCTACCCGACGATGCGCATCGCCGGCGACGCCGCGCCCGGCCAGTCGACCGGCCAGGCGATGCTGGAGATGGAAAGCCTCGCGAAGAAGCTGCCCGCGGGCTTCGGCTTCGAGTGGACCGGCCAGTCGCGCGAAGAGCGCCTCGCGGGCTCGCAGGCCTACATCCTGTATGGCTTCGCGATCCTCGCGGTGTTCCTGTGTCTCGCGGCGCTGTACGAGAGCTGGACCATCCCGCTCGCGGTCATCATGGTGGTGCCGCTCGGCGTGCTCGGCGTGGTGCTCGGCACGATGTTCCGCGATCTGTCGAACGACGTGTACTTCCAGGTCGGGCTGATCACGATCATCGGGTTGGCGGCGAAGAACGCGATCCTGATCATCGAGTTCGCAAAAGACCTCGAGCTCGAAGGCAAGAGCCCGCTCGAAGCCGCGCTCGCGGCAGC
>Ga0307510_10003159_pt1 | contig 19106 bp, 13 predicted proteins | sample 12_EM_MG_FD_207224 | JGI IMG/M metagenome (GOLD analysis project Ga0307510, IMG submission 207224) | Populus trichocarpa ectomycorrhiza microbial communities from riparian zone in the Pacific Northwest, United States - 12_EM | ecosystem: Host-associated > Plants > Roots > Unclassified | place...
TCGGCAGAGGAGCTTTGGTTTCATAAGATTGGTATCTTATCTTCTTAGCAAGTTGGCATGGAGAGAGATCTTAAGTTGTCATTAGCTTGAGCGTTGTATCATGTGTTGTAGTGTGCCAAATATTACAGACATTTCTTTTTTGCAGTTTTCCTGTATTCGTATAGCAGTAAAATTTGAGTAACATTATGTGTTGGCGCAATGCTGACTGGCTTGGTGATTCCAGAACCCCACCTCAAACCTTTTGTTGTTGATTTCCGCCAAAACTTGGACCTTGTAGATGATATACTAGAGTAATTGGTATGCGTTTTGTCGCGGCTGATATCATTTTTTTTTAACAGGTAAAAGAATTGTGCATGAATTGTTAATATATATTTTATTTATAAGTAAAATTTTAATATATTTTTTTATTTTTGTTCTACTCGAGTTAACCAAAGTCTAATAATTTTGGTTTTCTGAATTATTTTTTGTTAAATTATATGATCATGAAAATATATATTATTAGAAAATTAACTAGAAAAATTCTTTTTTAATAAATAATGATGGGCTGTAAATAAAAACTCTGCTAATATTATAAAAAATTAGAGGATATTTAATAAAATAACATCTAAATACATTCTTAATTAATTTAATAAATTATTAATATCTTAAATTAATTAGTTTTTTAATCTAAATTTAAATTAATAAAAAACAGAAGAAGTTAGATACACGGCCTGAACTGAATTAAAAAGCTCTAGTATGCTTGAGCTTTTGTATATAATGTTTTGCTTAATTAATTTAAGAATTTAATAAATTATTAATATTTTAAATTAGTTAATTTTTAAAAAATTTAAATATAAATTAATAATAATAATAAAAAAAAGATTAGACACGCAAGTCTAGCATGAATTAAAAGCCCAAGTATGCTTGAGCTTTTTTTATTTATTTTTTTCCTTCGTCTACTCATAATTAAATTAAGAATTTAATAAATTATTAATATTTTAAATTAATTAATTTTTAAAAAATCAAAATTTAAATTAATAAAAAAACCAAAAATGAATTAGATATACAAGTTTGGCCTAAATTAAAAAGCTCAAGTATACTTGAGCTTTTTTTATTTATTTTTTGCATTTGTTCGCTTTTTTTTTTAATTAAGCAGACAACCTATCACCTCTTGATGTCTAGAATCAGGTCACCAATCATCATTGCGGTGGCCGGAAAATCAAGAGGGGTTTTAGGTCTAAGATTTCATTTTTTTCTTTAACGAATTTTCACCTAAAAACACCATGAAAACCAATATAAACCATCTAACAACCTTGAAATACCCCAAAATCACTTAAAAAATAAAAATAAACTAAATAACTAAAAATCAAAATTGAACTCGATTCATTGTTCCCACCATGTTTAGAGAAAAAAACCATTATCATCAAACTCTTCTCGTCGAATGGAACCCTTTGACAATAAACTTGATCATTTTTGTTTTCGGAATTGTGACAACCTGATAACTTTATATTTTTTTCATCGTTTTCCAATGATTTTTTCTTTCCTATCTCAAATTCAAGAACTGGAAAAAAAAACTTTTGGATAAAAATAAAAATTATTGTGAATTTAGAGTTAGTGATGTATTTTTTTATTTTTCAGTTCTTTATCTTTTAATCTGGTATTATTTTCTATAATTTCAAGCCTCATCTATAATTTGAAGCCTAATTCTATCCGACTGGTAATATCTCTGCAAGCACACAAAGGAGCCAAAAATGGACGGGTCTAGCTGCTTTGGTAGCGCATATATATATTCAGTTCCCTTGTCAGGCCAAAATCAGACCATTCAACTCTCCTCGAGGGGGTTGAAGGATTAGATAAAGAATGTGCATTACTAGCAGGGAAGTCCATTATGGTTAGGTAGCGTTTCCTTCCTGTTTCGAGGGGAAAAAAAAAAAAAAAACAGAGACCTTGAATTGTATGTGTGAAACCTGTATAGACATGGGTAATAAGTTCTGTATGAATTCCTTTTCAATTACAAACTTTAATGTGTTTATAATTCTTTGCTTAGAATGCAGTTATTCCTTTCGTGAGTGTTATGTGAAGGATATATTACACTACTTGACAATAGAGGAATCTCAAGTCTAAAGGGAAATAAACATTGTCAATATGCCGTGATATGCTTTTTTTTTTAAAAAAATAATTTGATTTTTTTTTTCATTTGTTAAATTGATATTTTTTTAATTTAATTTTTTAATTAAAAACTTATAGTTGTTCCTAATTTATTTTTTATTTCAATTTTGATTCTTATTTTTTAAAAAAAGTACCTTTTGTTTTGAATCTGTTTATATAATCGATTTTTTTTTAATTTTTTTTGTAATATTCTCAAAATAATTGAATAAATGCACATATTAATACTTATTCAAACTGATTTTTTTTTAATCTACTAAAATTTTGGTAGAGTTTTTCCTATACTTGTAGATCCCAAGTTATCAACTATATCCTATTACACTTCTATACACAATTTCAAGATATGATACAATTATCCTGATCTCATCTCACATCAATGATACTCATCATTTAACTTCAACATTTATAATTATATTCACTATTAATTATGCAACCTAAGGAAAAATAAAATTTAAATCATAAACATCGAAGTCATAGAAACATTATATTAATAATTTTGTTTGTTTATGTCCATGCATAAAAAATAGAGTCTAAAAATCATTAAAACATAATTAAATAAGATTACAATCCATCTCAAAATAGTATATATTAATTCTAGTTTATAATAATAAAAAAAATAAGCAAAAGACTACTCTTGGTATAATTTAAAAGACCCTGAAAGACAAATATAATAATTATATATAAAAAATACAACAATGATAGAGTATTTAATCTTTTAAATTGCCGGTTACACATCCTTATTTTATTTTTATTTAATCATTTTTTTTAAATACAATCATATTATTACACCTTCTTTGACATCTAGTCCACTTTATTTTCCTCAATTCATATATCTAATTAAAGCAATTCCTTTTTGTTTTCTCCGTACTGATGCTAGTGATTTACTGATATCATTAGTCACCTATTCGGGATCAACTGATCAGAACTAGAAATTTATGCTGATATTAATAACTCCAATTGATATCATTAGTTATCTTAACTAATCAATCCCTCTCTAGGTATTTTAAGTCTATTATATGAAAATATCGATGTTAAGAAAACCTATCGACATCATTAGCTTCCCTTTAGGAATATCGAATCAAGTTTAATGGAAATACCAATATTAATATAATCCATTGATATCATTAGTTATCTAAATACTCGAGATAACTAATCAGGTTCTTTTGAATGCCTCAATTGTGTCTCTTTTTAATATTGATGTCAAGAGTCCTTTGACATCATTAGCCTCTCTTCACGAGCAGCTAATCATTTATTTTTTTCATATATTCCCTTTCTTCTCTTATTTTTATATATCATTCATTTATTTACTTACTCACATAATAATATCAGAATAAATGAATAAATTTCACAATAACAACATTAATATAATGTAACAAGGTTATAAGTACTAGGCACTTACCTACTATGGAAGCTCCTTTTCTGGCTCATGTTAATGGTACAACTATCAAGGTATCTCTCGTGAATCAATTTTCTCTTTGTTTAGCACGACCATTTAACAAACTCAATAATATTAATAAAAAAATCATTATTATGTTTAACTTTCTATTCTCAATGTTCCATTTTGATTTCTAACAAAATTAGTCGTATATGATTTAAATTTCTTACCAAAAATCTAAATGATTAACCATACATAACCATTTCATCATTCTTTCATTTGTATCTTCCCTTCTTCATTTATATTCTTATTACATAATATATCATATCTTGAAAAAATCTCCATACTAACTTAAAACATGATTAATCCAACTCTCCTTTCATCATTGTCGGTCAACCCTAAGGAAAAAAATATGAACTTATTGATTTCTATAATTTTTTTTTATTTAGAAACCATTTTTCTTATTCTATTGTCTAACAATTTCTACAAATTACACTAAACTCTCAATTTATTAAACTCATCATCATTAAGAGAAATAACATCAAATGCTAAAAAATCACTATTCACATCATTCATAATACAATTTATAAAAACTATCAAGAAAAATTACTATTCATTACTCTATACATGGTCGGACACTTAGGGTCTCAATAATCTCTTAATTGCTTCATCTATTCATCATAAATTCATTCATTCCTCATCCTATAATGATCTTAGAAACCCAAACTCAAGATAATTTACCCTTTCCCCACATTTCCATCTAGAACCCTTATTCAATTTTGCAAGAATTATAATGAAAATCAAGAAATTTTTATTTAAATTGACATAAACACACTCTAAACATCCTATTGAGTCGTAATTTGAGTTTCGAACACTGACTAGTTTATGTTTTCTTCATGTCTCCTTCTTTCTCTCCTCATTTCTTCACTTTCACCTTCTCCTCTAAACAACTTCTCTCTCTCTAAAAATCCTCCCTAATCTTATTGTTTTCTTGTGTTTAATCCTTCCCTAAACTCTCATTAACCCTCAATCTCTCTTTTCCTAATTATTTGCACAAGAATTAATTTGAGAATTTTTTCATGCTCTCCTCTATTTCTTTTCTTTGTACTACTATCGACCTTCAAAAGAAATAAAAGATAGATGGAAAGTTTTCAAATTTTAAAATTTTTCTCCACAATTCCTATAATTCATTGTTTTGTTGTTTTCCTAATTTTCCTCTAACATTGAATACTCTTCTTTATAATAACTTGGTCCAATTTTCCTTTTCTTAATTTTTTTTAAACAATCCTTCTAATTATTATTTATTTTCATTATAATAAAATCCTTATGATGTCTTATTTATCCAAATTTGTTTTATAAAAATTTTCTCGAGGCTTACAAATTCCATCATTTAATATTTGATTGGTTGAGAATTAGACTTCATGGGTTTTCCATATATGATACTTCTAGTCTAATGACTCGGTCAAGGGTTTGAAAAATTAATGCGATTTGAAAATGTTTTTTTTTTAAATGGGCTTTGTGAATTTTTTTGGTTTTTTTTCTATCAGATTATCCTGATCTCATGACTTGGGTTGCAAGTTAACCCAGGTTGACTTGGTCTTTATTACCTAGGTTACATGTTTCTCTTGTGAAAAATGTTTTTTTTTGTCCAGGTTATCATGATCATTATTTTTATCTGGTCCATTTTTTTGTCATTGCCTTTTTATTTTATATCATCTAATTAAAATAAAATCAACTTATTTGACCAATCAGGCTATGTCCAAAGTCATATATTTTTTTTTACGACCCGTGTCACAATTTTTCTTCTTTAAAACACACCTGCGACATTTGAACATTATTTTTTTATGTTAAAAGAAATGAATTCGGCCTCACAACGTAGCGTGGGTCCATGTCTAGTAAATGAACCTATTTAGACAAAAACAAAACCCAGGTTTATTGATAGGCTCGACTTGAACCCATAGTTATAAGACCCAATCTAGTATTTAAACTGGTCCAAGTAACAGGGTGGTTGGGTCAACCCATGGATGGGCAAGTCAACCTACCGTTGACGGGTCAACCCACCGTTGACGGGTCAACCCATTTTTTCCCTATCAAAACAACATTTTTGTTTTGTAAAAATAAAAGTTCGAAATAAAACCCAAGCCAAACTCCGAGTCTGTAGGTCACCAGGTTGCTCGTCGAGCCAACCTGATTTTTATAACTATACCTGAGCTGAACTAGTCAAACTTTAACTAGAATAAACCCGACTTGCCCATATATAATAGGGTTAAAATCCTATATCTTTGTTTCATTTGGCAACCGATTTCTTCTCCATGTTCTTTCATATGCTAATGTCATTTATTTGAGGAGCCAATTAAGTATTTCTATAGATACAAAGAAAAAACTAAAATGAAAGGGTGTTTTTTGAACAGACAATTATTGTAGTTCTAAACTCATATTTAATATGGATTGTATCAGTAAAATTACTATTTTTCCTTTCTCATCAAAAACACTTGACGCGTTTATAGAAAGGTCTTTTCATATTTTTTGCACAATAAAATTACTAACTTACCTTGCAAGCAAAAAATATTGAATTGATGTCTAGGGGTTGTTTAGATTTTTTATTTTCTAAAGCACAATGAAATGACTATATTGCCTTTAAAATAAAAATAAAAATAACCTTTAATTGTTGTTTAAGGGCTTTTTCATCTTTTCATCCTTTTTTTTTTTGTAATTATCAAGTTGAATGGATGCTTTCATAATGGAATAAATATAAATATTATTTTAAAAAAGGATGGTTAACTCGTGCATGGCAGGTATCAGCGTGTGGGTTGAAGCCATGCCATTTAGATAGCACATGCGGTGTAATGACCTGATTTTTCAAAGCCAAAATTGGTGGAAATTTTATCTTTTATATATATGTATATGTATATATATGTATATGTATATGTATATGTATTTGTCATCACAATACTGATGACTCCCACAATGATATTCAGGGTTTATCATATCAGAATTCATCTCTTAGTATAGTGCAATACTCATGTGGTTTCACAATACAATATCCTCATAAAAGAGAATACTACATCTATACATTCATAATATCATGTTTACACATCCATACATTCACATTCATGTTCCATCACACTTATCGATATAAGTCATTTCAAAAATGTTGAATGACAAGTACACAATTAGTACAATTGTTCCCTACATAATACATAACACCTAAAACATGTGAATATATAGTTCTTCTCAAAATGTATGAGTCGTAGAATGGATTTCCTCATGCACCTTATTGGTGTGACGTCCCTATTATAACACAAGTTAATTTCAAGCATTATGAATAATTTAAAACATAGCAATAGATAACTAAAGGAGTATTAATGTTATTTCTCATTCATGGCCTAAAAGAGTATAATTCTTTCATTTCTCTTTACTTACATAATACTGCTCTCGTGATTTCTTTTATTACCGAGGCTAATTACAATATTCAAACCCAGTCATCCATCTTGGATGCCATTAACCAAAACTAGTTCTTGAACTCAACCCTGTCATCACTCTAGGATGCTTTTAGCCAAAGATAATCGAGATGTTCATCTCGGTCATATTTCTAGTATTCACTATATCACAATAATAAATCATTTGTAATACTCATACAAACATTCCATAACAATTTAACATATACTATATCATAATAGTAGATCCTTCATAATACTTATTTATACATTCCGTAATAGTTTAACAATCCTTATAACACAATATTAGGTCCTTCATAGTACTCATACAACATTCCATAACAACTTAACATTCACTATATCACAATGATGGATCCTTCATAATACTCAGACAAGTATTCCATAACAGTTTAACATTCACTATATCATAATAATAGATCCTTTATAATACTCATACAAGCGTTCCATAACAGTTTAACATACACTACTATATCATAATAGTAAATCATTCGTAATACTCATACAAGCATTCCGTAACAATTTAACATACACTATTATATCACAATAGTAGATCCCTCATAATACTCACACAAGCATTTCATAACAGTTTAACATTCACTATATCATAATAGTAGAGCCTTCGTAATAAATTCACTTCGAAACTAACGTTATACTAGAAAGGGTGGAAGTCACCTACCTGTTCCTCCCGTGGGGTGTCCTTGTCCAGTTGAAGGTTCGATTCTGATCACACCACCTAACACATCAAATGATCAAAATCAGCATGTTTGCATTCAGTAATCACATAACTCATCGTCATGCATATTTCAAGAATACATGTGTTCCACCCATTATACAATCATACAACGAACATCATTATATCAAGACACTTCTTTTTATCTTAAACATGGGTTACTCACAAACATCCTAACGTCTAATCCTTGAGTTTCGTAATGAATTAGGTTAGACTGATGATGGAATCGTCGTAACAATTTAGTCATTTATGATATGGAATTAGTCACCTACCTGTTCCTCCCGTGGGGTGTCCTTGTCCAGTTGAAGGTTCGATTCTGATCGCACCACCTGACACATCAAATGATCACAATTAGTATGTTTGCATTCAGTAATCACATAACTCATTGTCATGCATATTTCAAGAATACATGTGTTCACATTCATGTGTTCCATGTGTTCACATTCATGTGTTCCACACATTATACAATCATACAACGAACATCATTATATCAAGACACTTCTCTTTATCTTAAACATGGGCTACTCACAAATGTCCTAGCGTCTAATCCTCGAGTTTCGTAATGAATTAGGTCAGACCGATGATGGAATCATCGTAACAATTTAGTCATTTCTGATATGGAATTCATCAATAAAACTAGGTTGTTGTTGTCGTAGAAAGTCATCAACGAAAACTAGTTTGCTGGTAACATAGAATTGTCAACAAAAATTGGTTTGTTAGAGACGCATAATCGTCAGCAAAAACTAGTTTGCTAGTAACATAGAATCGTCAACAAAAACTGGTTTGTTGGAGACGCATAATCGTCAGCAAAAACTAGTTCGTTGGTAATACATAGTCATCAACGAAAATAGGTTCACTGGTAACACATAATTCGTCAATGAAAACTGATTCACGGGTGACATAGAATTCGATAGCGAAAATTGATTTACTAGTGACACAGAATTCAGTAGTGAACTGATTCGCTAGCGACACAAAATTTGACAGTAAAAATTATGTCATCGTCGACGCAGAAATCGTTAACGCAAAAACTGATTTGCTGGCGGCATAGAATTCGGCAGCGAAAACTGATTCGCTGGTGACACAAAATTTGGCAGCAAAAAGTGTGTCGTTGCCGACACAGAAATCATTAACGCAATCCAGTCTTACGACTGACGCAAGAAATCATCAATGTACTTGGTCTATTGACTTAGAAATCGTTGATGAAAACTGAGTCGCTGTCGACCTAGAAATCATCAACGTAACCCAGTTCTACGACAAACGTTGGAATCGTCAGTGTACATAGGCTAATGCTAACTTCAGAAATCATTTATGAAAACTAAGTCATTGCCGACCAAGATACCATCAACTTAACCCAGTTATATGGCTGATGTTGAAATCATCAGCGCTTATAGGCTACTGCAAACCCAGAAATCATCAACGTAACTCAGTTCTACGGCTGATGCTGAAATTATCAGAGCACATATGTTATTGCTGACTTAGAAATCGTTGACGAAAACTGAGTAGCTGTCGACCCAGAAATCATCAACGTAACCCAGTTCTACGGCTGACACTGAAATCGTTAGTGCCTATGGGCTACTACTGATTCAGAAATCGTTGATGAAAATCGAGTTGTTACCGACCCAAAAATTGTCAACGTAACCCAGTTCTTCGGCTGACGCTGAATCATCAGAGCGATCTAAGTCGCTGTCAATTCAGAAATCATCAGTGACAATTTGAGTCAACTCCAGCTTTGCTTTTCTCCTTAAACTATGCATAAGATTTATGTTGTGCTTTTCTCCTTTATACCACTTCATAGTTGTGACTTGGACAAATATCGACCACAAACATTTTCAAATTCTATCACAAGGGCATCAACAATGCACAACCAAATCCCAACATGCATATTGTTTCTAGGTTCACCCAACTATCATTCCTCATTATAGAAATTCATCCGTTATATAAACAAAATCAACGCATTATAATGGGATGATTTCTATTTCAGCTTTAACATGCTCCTAAGGGTTTAACAACAATAAAATCTTGCACATACAATCAATCTATCTCATTTTCACAAGTATAGTCACAATAACATGCCACAACTATATCTTCATTCACTTGATCTATATTTATGTAAATTCATCAATCTCATAAAAAAATCAAAGCATTATCATCATCACCAATTCTATTCGAGCCCATATACATTTTTAGAAATCCAACAAGATCACACTCTATACATTTCATCATTTCATTTCACATTTCATGTAAGTTCATCAATCATATGTGAAATCAAGACAATAACACCATCATGCATTTTATTTTGGTTCAAGTATATTCCTAGGAGTTTAACAAGATTATCATTCATGCATTTCATCATATAAACACATTTTGTCTAACCCCTCAATCTGGTCGGTTCTTCCTCTAAGTTTATGTGTTCAAGTTCATTAATTTCTTTTGTTGTTATTTCTGGAATTGTGTCCTCTATTTAGCCCACTATTCACCTTAATTTTTCCCTATAGCCCTCTTTAAGTTACAAGTGTTAGAACTTTAACCATTCTATTAGGGGTTGCTTCCCTTTTTCTGTCCAGAAGTTTCAAGGAATAATTAAGGAGGTGATGTTCTTCCCTTACCTCATGATTTTGGGCAGTCCTAGGGTAAGGTTCGGTGGTTTGTTCTTCTCTTTTTGTTTAGTTTCTTAATTCCCTCATTTTCTATTCAGTCAGCCCTCTAGGCTCTTCTTTCTTCCTTGTTTTTGGTTTTCTCTCCTCCTTTTAACTCACTTCTTACTCAACACTTAAAGAAGGTGGCATGCTGGTTGGTTGGATTCAGTTTCCTCCTTGAAAAGGGGTGTATGTGTTGCAGTAATGACTACTGCCAGTCCTGGAAAAGGTCCAGGTTCCCTCTTCCTCTTTGTTTTCGGTCACTACTCCTTCCCTCTAACTCTCTTCTCACTTAGAACCCAAGGAGGTTTGCATGTAGCTAAGGTTTTGTCAAGTTTTTTTGGGAAAGAGGAAGAGAAGCAAGAGCATGCAGTTGCTACAACCGGTTTTTAGGAAAAGGAAGGGCCACCTTCTCTCTCTCCCTTGCATTTATACCCCTTCTTTAATGAGGTGGAGGTGTTTGGGTGCTGGTCAAGACTGTCCTTATCCCTCTTTTGGGTTATTTTAGGGTTGGTTTCTATTTCAATTCTCCCCTAAGATAGGCTGGTCCCTTTCCTCTAGGTTTTCTCTAAGGATGGCTAGTTTGTCCCCCTAGTATTTTGTTTAGTGTAGGTCGACCTTTTACTTAAATTTTTGTTGGGTTTTACATTCTCCCTTCCCAATATAAATTTCATCCTCGAAATTAAAGGGACTTGTATTAATAGTGCCTCTAGATTCTCATAGCAAATACCACAAAAGTCAACTCCAAGTCATGTACGAGGTAATTCTCTTCGTGAGTTGTTATCTATTTTGACGCATAAGCGATCACCTTTCCATGTTGCATCAAATCACACCTAAGTCCTTTTTTCAAGGGATCATTACAAACTACAAAACCCTTGGTATTTTGAAACATAATAATTTTAATATATCAGTCTATCTGACTTTATACTTAGCTAATCATGCCTAGGATTGTATCGAAATCATGTAATTCTAAGGGCATTAGATTTACTTTTGTTTCATACCCAGGTAGACTAACCCCCACTCCCACATACATACTATATGTTTCTACCCTATTTCCTATCGGAGTTCCAATTATGAACCCTTTTTTTCTATTACATTCACCCCCTTCCCTATTTTGGTGACAATTCTCCTGGTAATAAGTGAGTGGGTAGCACCCAATTCAAACACAAGCACATTGATATTATTCATTAGTAGTGTACCTGCTACCACATCAGATGCAGCCCTAACCTCTTCCCGCATCAAGTGGAAGACCCTTCATGGGGTTTGGTCATTTTGTTCCCTTGGCCTCTCTTGGCTGGAGTTTGCCCCTGATTGGGAAGACCTCACCGGCTTATTTATGGTGACTGACTGTTGGTGACTCTGACTTGGTTGTTTAAAGCTCGGTGTTTGCCTTGTGTTCATGTTTGGGAATTCCTTCTTATAATGGTCTCTTTCATTGCAGTAATGACATCCTTGCCCCAAATACTAACAGTTTCTCCATCTATGACCCTCTTCTCTGCATATCAAACATCGTCCTGGTGAAACAGAGCAGTCTTCTGGGTACCTCTGTTCACACTTCATATAATGAGGGTAATGCACATTCTTCCGGTCACTAGTCCCCTTTGAAGGGTTCGCTCTTGAGTGAGTCTGTCCACCCATTACTCTTCCACTTGATTGTTGGTGAAATGGTACCGCTACTGTCCCCTTCTTCCAGAATACCTCAAACATTCCACTTTTTCCCTTCTTCGAAAGCAGCGGTCTACTAGTAAAATCATCCTCATCTCTCTTTTTACCCATTATGGGATGCCCCTGCTGACCTTCTCCAATACAAGCTTCTAAGGTGCTGCTTCAATCAATTCTTTTACCGTCTTAAACCATAAAATGATTAACCCTTGTCTCAATTCCTATCGAAACCCATCTCTCAACTTCTCAATCATGTGCTCCTCTGTCGGGATATAGTGTGGGGCAAACAACGAGAAGTCATAAAATCTCCTTTCATATTCCAACACTAACATCTCACCTTGTTATAACACTAGGAACTCCTGCTCTTTCACCTTGTGATGGTACCTGGAGTAGAATTGGTTCTCAACTCTAATTTAAAATCTCTCCAAGTCAATGTTTCGGTTACACGTCTTAGGTGGACAGTTTCCCACCATGTCATGGCTTAGTCAGACAGTAGCCGAGTGACACAATTCACCTATAAGTCTTCAAGTATGTTAATCTGGATCATAGTCTTCTCCACCTTTTTTATCCACATCCCCGCTATCTCAGCATCCTTCTTTCCTATATACGGTTTATAGCCCATTTCCCTCATGCTTTTGACAAACCATATAAGTAACACCACATTGTCCGTGGTTGCAACAATTCCTGGGGTTGTTCATGGAATTTGTGTAGCTGGAGTTGCTTGAGTCGTGGAGTCAACCATGTCTTCCATTACTGCCTTGACTATTTGAACTAGAAGTCCTAAGTCAGTATAAGGCGAGGGCACCCCTGTTGGAATGGTTAATGGGTATGCCTCCGTTCTTTCTTGTTGTTCCACCTTTGTTGGGGGCACTTCTTCTGTCCAATTTGGTACCCGCTCTTCTTCAGCTTCTGTGGTTTTCCCCCCACAAGGACTCAGATGCTCATACTAGAGTGTGGGAAATAGTATCATCGAATAGATCCTCATCCTGCCAATCTTGGGCATTTCGACCCCTGTTCCTCCCTTTTATGGAAGGTGGTTCGGTTCGTGTCCCCTGTCGAGTGTGGACCATCCTGAAATAGATCACAACCACATTATTATCATCAATCCTCAGGAACCAAACCAGGCGCTCTGATACAACTGTAATGACCTGGCTTTTTCAAAGCCAAAACTAGTGGAAATTTTGTTTTTGTTTTGTTTTTTATATGTATCTGCCATCATAATACTCATGACTCTCACAACGGTATTCAGGGTTTATCATATCAGAATTTATCTTTTAATATAGTGCAATACTCATGTGATTTCACAATACAATATCCTCATAAAAGCGAATACCATATACATACATTCATAACATCATGTTTACATATTCATACATTCACATCCATATTCCATCACAATTATCGATACAAGTCATTTCAAAAGTGTCGAATGACAACTACACAATTAGTACAATCATTCCCTATGTTGCTACCCAATTTTTTACCCATCTTCTTGATAAAATTTTTGAAAAATCCAAAAATAACGAAAAACAATGAAAATCCAAACAAATATGTTTTTTTTAATATATTTGCATCGTTTTTAGCATTTTCAACATCGTCTCAAAAGAATTTAAATTTTCAAAGGTATTTTGAACGCATTCAACTTTTAACGCGTTAATTTTACAATCACTGATTTTCCTTGTTGAGCCGACGTTAATATTGCTTGTTTTTTTTAAAAAATACAAAAAATAAAGAAAAAATCAAAATTGACAAAAAATAAAGAAGTTGAAGGACCGATGTGTTTTGAGGACCAAACCATTTTGCCTATAAATAGAGGTCACAACACACACAAAAAGTGGGAGGGGGGGCAATTTTGAAACATTAGAGAAAACACAAAAAAAAACCCTAACCCTAAACCCATCTCTTTCAAAGCCAGCAGCCGCCCCCTTCTAGCCATATTTTTTTCTTCTCCCCTCAGCCACGACCTCTTAGCTCCATCACCAGGAGCCCCTAATTTCCCTTTACGAACAACCAACACTCCCTCTATCCTCCCCTCTCTTAGCCATTTCAATACTTCTCCCTTTCCCCTCTGCCAAAAACAAACCAAAACCGGCCGCCCAATGCTTTTGTTTCCCTTTCGCTTTTTCCTCCTTTAGCCTTACCACGACAGAACCATCCCCCCCGTCTTCATCTCCTCTTGCTAGTAGCGGTGTCTCCGCCTCAACACAGCTAACAACCTCTTCATCTCCTTTAACTGGCCTCCAACCGCAACCTAAACGTAACAACTCCCCCTCACAAATCGCCCCCTTTTCACATCCTTCGACCATAAACCTATGGTCTCCCTCTTTCAGCCGACCACAACCTCGCCAGTTCTCCCCCCTCGCTCACCCTTCCTCTCCGCTACTAATAGCAACTCATTGCAGAAAAGATGGAGAAATAAGAAGGGAGGCTGAAGGACAGTAAAGGAGCAGAAAACCGAGAATCCAAGGGTGCCGGTATCCCAACCATGGCAGCGGTGGACGACACTACCGTAGTAGAAATAAAGTAGGAGGAGGAAAGTTGTCAATCCAGCCATCCACATGTCTGGTCTGGCGGCGGCACGTGTAACAAAGCCCGGCTCCAGATTTGGCAGATATGAATAAAGAGAGGAGCAGATCTGAAGAAAGAGAAAGAAAAGCTAAAATCAACTCTTTGTTGCGTTTTTTAGTGTTTTGCAGGTCACCGCCGGCGAGGAAGGGAAGAAGGGAGGACGTCGTTTCAGACCCCCCTGCTTGCCTGGATTTTCTTGCGGTGGTGTGTGAACCCACACGCCGCCAGTGGCGGTGGCGCGTGGAGGAGACGTGCCACCACGTTTTTGCAACCTCAAAGGGCTGCCCAACACTTTTTTTTTTTTGAATTTTTTGGGGTTTATTTTGTAAATTTCTAATTGTTCAATGTACTGCTTGTTTGGTTTTTGAATTTTTATAATTTGTAGCGTGCAAATGTGGATGTAAAAAGAAAAAAAAGAAAAAATATATATATAGTGAAAGTGGATGTGTATGTTTGTATTTTTTATGGATGTTTTTTTATGATAAAATCACAAAGAATTAAGAAGAATTAAATATTTTGATTTGCTCACGGTTAAGGATTATGAACTTACATGTAAGTCATATTTTTAATATATGATGAAAAAGCAAAATCTTTAAAACTTTTTTAACACATCAAATCGTGAAGCAGCTTACCTCAGGTAGGGTGCGCTAGAAGTGCTAATACCTTTCCTAGTCACAACCAGTCCCTTACCTGTGAATCTCTGACAAGACCAGTACACCCTGGTTTCCTAGTAACCCTTCAATGAAATACTAGGTGGCGACTCCTAAGAACAATCAAATGAACGAGAAAAAATTGCCAAACTACGCTGCGCGGGGACGTGCGACAGAATGGCGACTCTGTTGGGGAGGTACTATTTTCTAACAATATTGGACTAAGCTTTGTGTATTTGATGTGTTTAAGTTTTTGTGTTTTGTCTTATTTTGTTAATGTATTTTTCCATACATTGTATAGAATTGTCTTATGCATCACATGTCCTTGAAGGGCGAGTTTATCATATAGATTACATGTTCATACATTTTTCATGCATGCTCCGAGATGAAAAGTAGGTCCCCTACGAGTCTACAACACCCGACTTTGAGCAAAAAACACGAAAGATGAAGAGTGTGCTCGCCGTAACGTCCATTTTCAAGAAGAGTTGGAGTCTCTGAAGACAAGTGTGACTCGCCTCTAGCTTACTCGAGCAAATACTGAAAAATAACTTTGGGAAAGTTCCTTCCAACCGACCTATCATCTTTGTTCAAATCCCAACAACGACTCAACCCGAAGAAATTGGAGGCAAACATGGTCAAGAACCTTAACACAATCCAACATTTCTGCAAAAGCTTTTGTGGGAAGGCTGACCAAAGGGGAATTGCACCACCATTGCAAAATGGAGCCTGTTCTTATTCTGCTAAAAAAATAACTACCTCTATTCGATCATGCCTGCAAAACTTCTTGATTTTTTGTTTCAACCTGTTCCAGTTTTTGTTGGTAATTTGGCTCAAAATTCCACAAGACTTTCCCTGTCAAATGAGCCTTTATTGTTAATAAGATCATGTGTTTATAGCATGCTTTCATTTTTGTTGTTGGTTCATGCAAATAACACATTGAGCATAACTTTTACTCATGAAACCATTACGTTAAGAATCCTTTGGTGTGTTTCCCTTTTCTTCCAAAACTATGCATGATCTCACATGTTCACAAGGATTTTTGGGAATTCAAAGTTTAGTATAAAAATAGAAATCATATTGGTGTTTGTCCAAAACAAACAAGTTCTGGAAATTCAAGTGATTCCTTAGAAAGGTAACCATACACCTAGAAAACCTGAAAAAAAAAACCATGAGGTGACTCCAAAGCTGAGTTTTATTTGAATGAATAATGAGAAATGACTTTGCATACTCGTATGAAAGCAAAGCTTACCGATCTTAAATGCATGTGTTTGAGATGAAGAAAGGCCATCTTTGATAATTCTTTCACGAGGCTAAAATATATCCTTTGCAGCCTCCTTTTGAGCCTAGTAACATTTTTTGGAAATAACATTGGCTAGGATCACACCCTAAATTGGGAGTAAGTGCGAGAGACATAGAAAAAATCTCGACGATTGAAAGTGCCCAAGGAACACAAGGGGGCATAAAAGAAAATTCTCAATCATCAAAGGTGCCCAAACAAAGCTAGGGGCATGAAGAAAAATCCAAGGATCCAAACATTTTGAGCATAAAAAAAAACCAATATGATGATGCTCAAAACCAAATGAAGAAAACAAAAACAAAGAGAAAGAGCCCAAACCTAACACCAGGGGGCACGATAGACCATTTTGGAAAGACAATTCAAAAGACAAAAGGTCAGGAAACAAGCACAAGTGATCCTTAGTCTTGAAATCACTTAAACACCTTTTGAGCTTACAAATATCCTTTTCTTCATAACCAAGAGCCCAAGCCTACATTATGTGCCTAATCAAGCCCTTTTTGATCAAAGACAAGCAATCAAGATTGGTAGGCAATGCTTTCTCATGCGAACCAAATCATTATTCATGCAAATAAAATGAATGCTTTGAAGACTGGTTCTCTGTAACCCTCAAATTAAATCTTAAACCTTGTTGACCAACAAAATGTCACTTCATATTTTCACCAAAAGTAAAACAAAAGTTTTCATCACTTCTGAAAACCTCTCCATAGGAATCACTTGAATTTCTTCAGAACGAGTTTGCTTTGAATCGATGTCAAAATAATTTCTGTGTCTGGAATAGCTTTGAAATTCCAAAATTTCTACATGAAAACAACTCTTTGTCAAACCTTCCTTCACATAGCCTCATCCCCAAAGAAAATCTAAATTAAAGCCTTCCTTCACATAGCCTCATCCCCAAAGAAAATCTAAATTAAATATTTTGTGGCATGATCAAGCTGGGGGGCAAAAAAAATGCATGGTAGGGCTGACTCCATGATTCCCTTCCTAAGAAAAATGTCGGGCAAAATTGAAAACCCTTGAGATAAAGGGTAGAGGACAAAGAAGTATGATGATATCAAGTCCTTCCTAGAGGTTAAGATCATAAGATATGACTCCAGTAAGCAAGAGCGAAAAACCCATCGAAGTTTACTACCAACACTTCAAGTTTTAAGGAAAGAAAGACACCATAAAGAAATAAGAACCTATATTTCTCAGGTAAGTATACATGCATATTGATCATAATGCATTGCTTTCAACATTGCCAGATCGGTGTTTCACCATCACATTTTGGGTAGTGTGTTTTCTAACCCTACCTCTTTTTGAACATTCAATGTTAGTGTAAATGAATGCTAATTTAATGAATTGAAGTGATAAATAAAAAGAGTTTATCCATGAACTTGTTTACAAAACTAAATGGGTATGTGAATTAATAGATATGATGAATGGATCAGAAAGACTTGAGTACTGATTCAGGATATCCTATTGGAATGTAGGAGAAGCATTCATAGTAGCACATGACTTCTCAAGAACATGTATAATAGGAGTTCAAGGTAAGGGTCGCCCCATTGCTTCTTTAAATTGTTAATTTTTTTTTTATATCAAATGTAAGAAATATTATAGATCAAAATGAACCAAGCTGGGGAACCAGCCAGTCCTATATATACATGTACAAAGCAAAATAGAAACTATAGGGAATAGGCTCCCAGAATGCACATCATAAACTAAATTACATAAAGAGTAGCAAGCTACCCAAAAGAAAAAACCAAAAGTATAGCATCGGTTAGCCAAGGAACCTAGTATCCTGCTGGTGCCAAAGATAACCAACCAAAAGGAACTCCAACCAAAAGTTGAACCAACAACTCTCTGTGAAGAAGCTAGAAGCAAATAATGACCACCACCATCCACACTAACTGGAAAACTGCAAGACTTGCAACAACAAAAGACCAAACAAAGAGAGAACCCCAAAGGCCAAAACCACCAGCTACAACCATCCTAATCACCAAAAAACCAGAGCCACAACACTATAAAAGAACCAAAGAGCCATCGGTAGTATCCCTCAGCCAACATTCAAGAGGAAACGGTCCCTTTCAATCTCCTGAATACTGCATCAATCCCCAAGCTCTTGTCTTCAAATATCCGTTTATTCCTTTCCTCCCAAATAAGATATATCGTTATGCCCAAGAAGACCCTTCTCATTCTGGCATCAAGATTGTTTCTCCTAGAGTTTAAGCCTCGTATGGCACTGTTAAAGGTCAACATGCTCCGGCCAATCCTCAGCCAGGATTTAATCTTCCCCCACAAACAAAATGTCCAATTACAAGTAAAGAACAAATTATTGTGCGACTCCTCCTCATGCCGACAAAACACACAAGAGGGATCGGTTGGAATGAAACGCAACCTATCCCGAGTTCGAAGCTTCCTCGGTACAGCTAACCACAAAATGAAGCTGTATTTTGGCATATACCATTACTCTCAAAAACTCTTTCTCAGGAGACTAGAGACTCAGCCGGCCGAAAGAAATCATAAGCGTTAGACAGGAAAGGATCTTCCTCACTATATCCAGCTGCTCATAAAGGCAATACTCGCAGCTTGGCTCTTATAATTCTGAA
>Ga0307510_10003160_pt1 | contig 19102 bp, 18 predicted proteins | sample 12_EM_MG_FD_207224 | JGI IMG/M metagenome (GOLD analysis project Ga0307510, IMG submission 207224) | Populus trichocarpa ectomycorrhiza microbial communities from riparian zone in the Pacific Northwest, United States - 12_EM | ecosystem: Host-associated > Plants > Roots > Unclassified | place...
GTTGAGAGAGATAAAGAGAATAATGTAGAGGTTTTTTTGAGTCGCCTGGGTGACTTGTTCTGGTGGTATAATCGTTTGAAAATAGCTAGATTCCTAGTGCAGGTCTTGATCCGCACGAACCATATTTTTCAAGAGAGGGGATCGGGTAGGAGCTTTATGGAATTTACGAACCAGAGATAACCTGCAACCAAGGCGCTTGTCGTGTACAAGTTTGATACCCGGGGATATGTTTTCGTACACTATAGGATATTTAACCAGCAGAATAATCCCTGTTTTGTATGAAAACATATTCGTGGGTACTTGTGCCGGTATGTATGTCATAGCTTTTGTCCTTGTCAAAAAAAATAACAGAATAATAATATGACATTCTGTTGTTCCTAAGGTTCACTAACCCTAACCCTCATAGCAGCACCCGCACAGCACCATGAGAAACTCAATATGATTGCACACAAGTGCTACGATAAATAGCCCAGGACTCCAAATCCATAATGAATAAATAAATGAACACCTGAGGATCCTGTTGGGATGCTACTGTTCCCTTCCGTTGTCCCATAGGAATGACTTTTCATTCGGTTGTTTATAACGGTTAAGGTTCAAGGGAATTTCTGTGGCTGCCCAACACTCAGTTACTTGGGGGCGACTCTGACTTTTTTTTTCGGCCAGCAGGGCCCTCACACAAAGTCTTAAGTCACCATTGTACAAAATATAATGAGTTATCAATTTACAGGCTTGGTATTTCCATTATAGAAAGAAATAGTTCTTATGCTTCTTGAAACTTGTTGAAATCTCTAACCTAGGCAGTGTCAAGTTATGAGTTCTGAAAATACCTGTTTTTGGTGTAAAATAGCCAACGGCTCGAGTTTTTTTTATCTCCCAACATTTTTACCTGCGAACCTACGCACTGTTTCTGGCGCGCGGTCCTGGAACGTTTGTGTAACGAAAACCGGATCTAGCGGCAGGAGAGTTGTCAGTCAGGCGCAAGGCCTTGCGATCAACCCCGCTCTTCCAAACGGACCACAAGTCAATCAACACCTTGCCCCGAAAAAAAATTCAAAGCGGTGAAAATCGAAAAAATGTCACAAGCTTTCAACAATAACCTTAACTCTTTCAACACCGTAAACTCTTTCAACCACACCACAACCACCTATAACTACACCACCCCCGATGTTGAGTCTAAAATACTGACATGGCTGTCTCTATTAGAGCCGTGGTTACGGCATCGGGATATCGGAGCCCAGCGGGTAGACGGGATAGGAGCCTGGCTGCTGGAAATAAAGGAATTTAGGCGCTGGCGCAATGGCAATAAGGAGGATGGGTCTAATCATGCGACCTTATTCTGCGATGGCAATCCTGGAGTAGGAAAGAGCTGTATCATGTAAGAGAGAATGTGTTTGTGTTGGAAATCAAAGAATGTTATTGCTGATATGTCGTGATAACAGCTCGCTAGTTATAGACAAGCTGTGCGATGAGGCGGGAGAGGACGATACTGCCGTCATATGTTTTTGCTTCGACTTTGCTGCCCGGAATGAGCAGTCACCACTAAATATGCTCGGCTCCCTGCTGAGACAGCTTGTTAGCGGACTGGAGGAAATCCCTAAGCTGGTAATCCAGGTTTTCCAAAAGCAGAAAAAGGTTATTGGGGGTAGAGGACTCCAAGTTCCACAAATCTTGAAGATGTTCCAAACCATCACAGCTACGAGGCGCACGTTTATATGTGTTGATGCACTCGAGGAATGAGTGCCGGAGCACCGAATGGTAGTTCTTGAATCGCTACGACAGATTCTGCAGGGGTCGCCGAATGCCCGCATATTTATGACCGGAAGACCTCAAGTGCGGAGTGAAGCTGAGAGGAGATTGGAACTTTTGTATTGATACAGCCTACGGAAGATGGTGTTGCCCGATATCTGCGTAATAGACTCAGGAACGATGCAACTCCGGAGATAATGAGCGGTACATTGGAGGCAGAGATTATGAAGAGCATTCCAGAAATAAACTCGGAAACGTATGTAGAAACAAGCGCAAGGAAAAGGCTCCCCGAAGTTAATAGCTCACATTTTTGAATCTAGATTCCTGCTTGCTTCTCTCCATATCAAGGCAATCCTACGAGGGACCCGATTGCTCGCCGGAGAAAAGTACTTAAGTCAATAAAGGATGGAGCAGGGTTAGGGGATGCGTACGGTGCGATGCTAGAGCGGATAAAGGCTCGGGATGGGGAAAAGACAAAGCTTGCGGTGGCCACCCTCACATGGATCTGTCATTCGGAACGGCCGCTGCAGGTGGATGAGCTGTGCCATGCGCTGGCAGTGGTTATAGGAACAGTGGATCCGGATCCCGAAAATATCCCCTTCGATGGGTACATTGCTACACTGCTGTCAGGGCTTAATCACAGTCGATAAGGGAGCTTCAACTGTGCGGCTAATCCACCACACCGTTCAAGAGTACCTTTTCGCTCATCCAGGTCTCTTCAGTGAGCCTCACTCGGCCCTTGCAGAAAAACCTGTTTAACCTATCTGAACTCACAGCAGGTCAAGAACCTCACATGCCATTCACTCTTAGACCACGAGAGCATTCCTTTTCTCAAATATTCTTCGAGATACTGGGGAACACGTGCGGGGAGGGGACTCTCAGACCATGCAACGGCCCTTGCACTGGAGCTCTTGCGCGACTACGAAGACCATGTGTCTGCTATATCACTAAGGCAGGTGATGCATCCCAGTTATATCGGAGAGATCTGCACTTCTCTGCACTGCACGGTGCATCGTTCTTCGGAATTGTTGAACTTGTGACACTATTTACCAATGCTGAAGGATGCGAGATCAACCAACAAGATTGCACAGGTAAGTTAATACACCACTTGCGTGGGCGGCAAGAAATGGACATGCAGGAGTGGCGAAACTACTATTAAGACGGGAAGATGTCGACCCCAATCGCCCCGATAAGTATGATCGAACACTACTCGGATGGGCTGCTCTCTACGGCCATAAAGGGGTGGTCAGACTACTGCTGGCGTGTTCCCAACCGTCCCGGGCGGACGGCAGGGCCCTGGCGGACTATAGTCCCGGGCAGGGTGGGTACAGACGGCCGGGCAAAGCGTCCGTCTTTCATAAAGACGGCAGTCCTATGGGTTGACGGCCGGGCCCTGCAGCCTCAGGGCACGTTTACCTACAGACGTCCGTCTAAAAGCCTGAAACGATGCCGACCGTTAAGGGGGGGCTTGACAGTGGGGGAGTGTGCGGCAAAGTAAATGGCGTTTATCTAGAGCAGGCAACGGAACTTTTTGACGGCCTAGCTACAAGAATCTAGGACCGTGGAAAATTCGTCAAACACTTTCGCGCCGTTTACCAGATAACGCCTGAGACGCCACCGTCTAGTGCAACCACTATTACAAATCTAATTTTTAGAAAGAGACAGCCAGTTGAAGGTATGTAAAGAAAACAGAATTGTCGCACGCCCAGCTAATATACTGTCTAGTATATAACTGAAAGCCCGTTTACCTAACCGACTTTCTTTGACGGTCGGCACTGCCTCTGGTTGCTAGACGGCCGTCTATAGGTAAACGGGCCCTTATTGGGAACGGGATCTGCCGGTAGGGCCCGGCCGCCATCCCGACGGATTGACGTCCCCTGCAGAGCCATGGCGTCATCTGCAAGGCCCGGCCGTCACCTGCCAATTTTCTGTCAGGCTTATAAATCGCTAGCACCTTTCACCTCAGACTTTGGTTCCTAATTAAATACTCCGTATGCATGCGCAGGACTGGTGTGAGTAGGATGGCGACAGGATTTCATAATTTCTTTGGCCAATATTCCAATCGTGCCAAAGAGGCAGACGTTACGTTTCTACCACGCGTTGGTCCGCATTTTGAGCAAACCGCAGAATTCCCTACCGTTGTATTGGAAGCAGGCTGGGATGAGTCCAGTACGCAGCTGAGAAGAGATGCCCACTTGTGGCAGATGGGGTCTGGTATAGGTTGTTCTATACAGCTTAGGAATAAATTCAAGTTACGCATTCTTCTGGAATATACGACTAATTTTATTGCGGTAGTAGGGGGAAGGTTGTAACTCTATGTGAGCCAATCGCACTGGGCGACTATTTCATTTTTTGTCACCATTTCTCTTAATCACAATTCCTCCTCGAATAGACCCCTTGTTACTAAATCTCCCTTTTTCACCTCTTTTTCATGTATTCATTTACTTCTTGTTTTCCCCTGCTAGCGATGGATGGGTAGGTTGTCAGATGTATGAATTACACATAGCCTTCTCTCACCATTGCGTGAATACTGAGAATAGTCGTTCCCGGAGCCACCGTCAACATGAGGACCGACCCTAGACTTTTTGATTTCGAGAGGATATTCTAATATTCTTCCTTGCATCAGCTATCACTCGAATCACTCATCCACACCCGAAGACCACCTACCGTTCTACTGAACCCTCCCGAATTCCTCCCAGAATTAATCAGTCGGACTGGGCTTACTTTACCCAGCCTTGCCGCGCCCAATAGGAACCGTTGGATTGGCGCGAAAGCGGCAGGCTGATAGACTATGATTATCTGCCGACTTTTCAAACTTACCGGTGGGGATGCGCCCGAAGCTTGCGCTGCTGAGAATTCGCGATTATCTATACCTATACGAGTACAAGACAACGGTAATCTAGGAATACGCGGTTTTTCCCTATCGCACCCGGCGGGAAACCCGAAGAATACAATTGTATCATATCCTATGAGTAACCGACAGAGTTTGATCATTGGAAAGCAAGGTTGTGAGGCTATCATTGTATCGTCTTACTGGTTGGGCCCCGACTACCGTACCGCATCACCGGTATGATATCTTGTGATATCAGGTTTTTAGCCAAGACTGGGCGTTCCTTAAGGTTGGGTATCCTGAAATTGATGCCTCCCACAACCAAAACCTCCGGGTGAAATTGGAAATTTAACACTTAGAGAAATGAGATAATTGAAGCAAAGCTCCACATAAGAGCGCTCAAAGGTTACCCCGATAATTCCTACAAGCCTCGTTTCTTGCTCGAGTAAAAATCGGATGAGGGGTATGGCTTTAGCTGGCAGGAATACTCTCTCATCTGTAGATAGTACCGTATCATTCGAAAAAGTACTATCAGTGGTGTTTAGCTCAGAGCGAGTAGAACAGGGAGCGGCGGGGTTGGCTCAAGCCTCCAGAAGGCCATCAACAAGGCTAGCATACTAGTAGGAATTTCCCCCCGGCTTTGCTTTTTTAAAAGTGCCGATAACATCAAATGTGCCCTTTTGGCTTGAACACAGCCTCCACACACGTTCTGCAGGCTCAACCGACACAGAGAGGGCTTTTTACCCGAGACTTTGCGGTGGATGTATCTACGAGTAACGTAGCATCCCTGGAGCCAAGAGTGGGGAATTTGCGGCTGGATGTCTTGTATCATAGGTTTAGCTTTGCCGTGGATGTGGTTTAAAAAAATCAAAATGTCCGGCTAAGATATCAAGAAACTGGAAGTTAGGATCGTGGAGTAAGCGAAACACTGTACAGTTAGGACAGCTCGTTCTGTAGCTAGTGGAGTTTTTGGGACCAATGATCCTTAGCGTGAAAAATGAAGGCCTCTCAAATTTTAGGAATCACAAATCTTTAAAAATAGGGTAGTATATTGGAGGCCCAAGTTGTGGAGGTCGTCGTCGTCGACGAATTTGCTCCTGTCCCAGCATCAAACCAAAGAAAGACCTGGACGATAGAATGCTTGGCATATGCATGCCAAGCTGGGCAAGTCGGCTCTGGTAAATCGGTGGATTTTGTGTCCACCCGAGTTCCACAACACCTACAGACGTGCAGAACACGTTTGATCACCATACCAACCCTTGTAAGTCAGCCATCGTGAGGCGCCCAGCCGCATCGTTGTGGACACCTAAAACAGAGAGGGAGTAAATATCTAGTATCCTAGTGTCGGAGGCTTGGATAGCCTTTCTGGAATTTGCGGTAATTGTCATGGGCCGGGTAGCTAGTTTCATAGCCGGACAAAAGGGCAGTCACGGTGGATAAGGGTTTGTTGGTTAGCTAGTGGGAAAGACCTTGTGGAAGGACGGAGCGTGATCGTGGATTTTCCTTCGCCGTTGTCAACAATTTGTTTTTTATCATCGTCATCTTCTTTCTGTGAGCTGAGCATCGGGGTTTATCGAAACCGCCAGTGCTTGTCTTACGTTTTCAATTATCAGTTTTAGTTTCTTCTCTTTTCTCTTGCTGGTGATCTGCACCAGTATCGTTGATAGTCAAGATTGCCAATACCCACAAAAGAACGCCTCCCGTGGAAGACCCACGACACTAGTTCTATTGAGGATTTCTCTTAGTCATCTCATCTTTCTAACGTGTGTTCATTTCTGGTTTTATTTGGCAATTTTGGTTGTTGAAGAGTTGATTTCTGACACCTGAAACAGTCAGACCTTTCAGTATCGCTTAGCTTTGGCGGAAACCAGGAAAATACAAAAATGATACGATCCTTGTGTATGCTTGGCAGCTGCAGCTAGGACTGGCTATGACGCCCTATTGGGATACCGGTAACCGCAAGCGAATCGTTGTGTCAGGGTGTATCGACTTGCCATACCGCGATGTCCTACGCCCGTCAGGGCCCACCAATTTTCTCCTCGCTCGAATCACTTTTAAACAACCAACTTTTGTATGATACCACTACTCGCCGGGCCAACAGGCTCTGATATGTTTTCCGGTTTTCAATGGCCCCCGGAGTACTACACTTGAGCACTGTTGGATAGGCGGCCAGAGCGGGCCTACCTCTTAGACGCAATGCTGCCATAGGGCCGTATTCTAGACCGGAAGTGCTCTCTTGATTAACGGTAAATAAGCCCTGTTGAATCAAGCTAGACGAAGTACGAGTACTGCACAACATCGATTTTACTTGCAAGTTAGTTTGACCCACGGTAACTTGCCATTGTAGTAGATGACGGCGCCACGGTGCATAAACCAAATCCAGAAGTCGGAAACCCGAAGCACCAGCAGTCATGGGCAATGCCGGAGAAAATCAGGGAATACCCAATGACACAAACTTCTTGCTGCGAGGGGGTTTTCTTCTTTCTCAAATGTTCGCCAAGAGTTCCAACTTCCAACCTCAAATTTACTCCTGTGCGGGGCACAGTCACTCTATTATTAGGAAAAATGACGAGGCACATCTAGCTGAATGGTAACAACGAGTACCATCCCGAGTTATAGGGCTCTGTGTTTAAGGACCTGAGGATAACTCATAGATGTAGGAGTAACAAAGCTTTGAAATTAGGGCTAAGCACGTACTGGTAGATTGCCGGCGTTGTGTTGTTCAGGGGAGGTTCATATGCAGAAGTCCTCTTTTTTGACAATAGACCGTTTTAGAGGCCTACGCAAGTCATAAAAACTGTAGTCATATGTTTTTTCTTGCGGGGGGGGGACCCATAATTGCTATGAGGGTGGGAGCTGTCGCTCGGCAAAAGATGCATCTTGGACAATTCGCCCTTGCATTGCTTTTATCATAAGGCTATGAAAAACGGCATATTTTGTGCTCCGAGACACAGGACAAACGATCGGCTACCGGTGCGTCATAGCACTGGGCACCATACTGTCCGAGCACAGTGCATACGGGGCTCTAGGAAAGCTGATTGGACTAGGTGTTTGCCGACAAAGTGGCAAGATAGTTGAAACCCCGCTTTTCTTCAGCCCCGGGAACTCTGTCTCTAGGCCCTGCCGTACTCATGAGCCCACATTCTGAATCTTCTGCCTCGAATTTACAGTCCTCAAAGAAACATCGGAGCAAGGGAAATGTCACGATCTCACGTTGTGGGAAATGTCGAGGGAAATGTCAACTGCTTCAATGAAAACCATAATGTGTTCATCGTGAATAGCTCCGGTGCCGAAGAGCGGGCTGAGATTCTCGCATGGTTATCCCCGCTGGAGCCCCGGATACGGCACGATGACATTAGAACCCTCAGAGTCGAACATGTGGGAGACTGGCTCCTACGAACAGAGGAATACCAGAATTGGTTCAACGATATTCCTGGAGGAGGATCTGATAACTCAGCCTTGTTCTGCTACGGAGATCCGGGAGTCGGCAAGACCTACATTAGGTAAGAAAGCATATCCTCCATGAAGCAAGGGTCTACTAAGAAGCTGTAATGCTTGCTAGCTCGTTGGTAATTGATACGTTAGGCGATTGGGCGAAAGAACGAAATGCCGCGGTTGCGTGCTTCTACCTCGACTTCGCAGCACAGACGGAGCAATCCCCGACTGCGATCCTAGGCTCCCTCCTGAAACAAGTTGTTAGCGGACTAGGAGATACTCCGGAAAAGATCACCAAGGCTTTTCATGAACAGGGAAAGGTGGTCGGGGGCCGGAGACTTAAACTACGGGAAATTGTAGAGATGTTACAGGATATCTCATCCTCACAGCCCACGTTCCTCTGCATTGATGCTCTCGATGAATGCATGGAGGAGCATCGGGCAAGGCTGTTTGATTCACTGAAACAGATTCTGCACAGGTCTCCAAGCACTCGAATATTCCTGGCTGGAAGACCGCATATTCGTGATGAGGTGGAGGAGCATCTTTCTGGGAAGGTAGTGGCCGTACATATAACACCCACGAGGGGTGATATCATTCGATTTCTCCGGGCAAAACTGAAAGCGGATACAAGACCTGACGCAATGGATGGGGACTTGGAGGAGGATATTATAAAGAACATCACAGAGGCGGCTTCTGAAATGTAAGTCGGGAGCACCAATTCTAGAAAAAATATGTAAATTTATGAGCTGACGGATATGTCTAGATTCCTGCTGGTATCCCTAAATATCGAGGCGATCCTGCAGGAAACAACACTCTATCTGAGGCAAAGGAAACTCGGTGCCCTAGCAAAGGGCTTGGGCTTGGGGGATGCATACGATTCAACCATAGGACGGATAAGGGTGCAGAAGGGGGATCAGCCAAGGCTCGGAATGGCCGCTCTCATGTGGATTTCTCATTCCGAGCGGCCGTTGAATGTTGATGAGGTATGCCACGCCTTAGCTGTCGAGACTGGATCAACAGATATTCATGCCAGGAATGTGCCTTCGATCCGGACAGTGTTAAGTTGTTGTCAAGGGCTTGCCGTCGTCGACAAAGGCTCCTCAACTGTCAGGCTGATACATTTCAGCCTCAAAGAGTATCTTTCCGGCCGTGCCGACTTATTCGACGGAGCTCACTCAAAAATAGCGGAAACCTGTTTGACATATCTTAATTTCCGGGCCATTAAGGACCTTTCCCCTACCCACTCTCGCGACCTCCGAGGCGCGCCCTTCCTAAATTACTCTTCTTTACACTGGGGAATCCACATGCGAAAGGAGCTCTCAGATAGTTCAAGATACCTCGCTCTCGATCTTCTCGATCAATACGATAGTCACATATCTGCCCAAATACTTTGGAAGTCGACCGGCGAGCAGTACTTGAATTCCCGCGGGCCATTTTCTGCCCTCCACTGCGTTTCATATTTCGGCATTGCTAAACTTGTGATTGATTTGATAAAGACGAAAAGGGAGGATGTGAACCAAATGGGTAGTGTGGGTCTAACTCCACTCATATGGGCTGCGAGGTGTGGGCATGAAGAGGTAGTAAAATTGCTCTTGCAACAAAAGCAAACTCAACCTGATATGCCGGATACGCACTATGGTCGAACTGCGCTTTCATGGGCCGCTGGGAGTGGGCATGAAGGGGTAGTCAGGCTACTTCTTGCTTCGCGATATAACGATCCCGGGTGCATGGGCTGTCGGTGGGGAAAGAGACCCCAGGTAATGAGTCTACTATTTGGAAAGAAATACGTCAACCCTGACAGGCCGGACGGTGGTGGCCGGACACCCCTCTCGCGTGCCGCCGAGAATGGGTATGATGGAGTAGTGAAGCTGTTATTGGGACGAGAAGAGGTTAGCCCTGATAACCCAGACAGTTGTGGCCTCACACCGCTCTCGTGGGCCGCCAAGAGTGGGCAGGCTGGAGTAGTGGAGCTACTGTTGGGGTGCGAAGAGGTCAGCCCCGATAAGCCAGACGACCGTGGTCAAACGCCGCTCTCGTGGGCAGCCAAGAATGGACATGGCGGGGTAGTCGAGCTACTATTGGGACGAGAAGACATTAGCCCCCACAGACCAGACAACCGTGGCCGATCTCCACTCTCATGGGCCGCCTGGAGTGGGCATGATGGAGTAGTGGGGTTGCTGTTGAAACAGGGAGATGGTAACCCCGACAGGCCGGACAATTGTGACCAAACACCGCTCGCGCTGGCCGCCCGGAATGGGCACGGTGAAGTAGTAAAGCTGTTGTTGGGACGGGAAAACGTCAACCCCAATTGGCCGGATAATTATGGCCAAACGCCGCTCTCGCTGGCCGCCTGTAATGGGCATGATGGAGTAGTGAAGCTACTGTTGGAACAGGGAGGTGTTAGACCCGATAGGCCAGACAATCGTGGTCATACGCCGCTCTCGTGGGCCGCTTGTACTGGACATGACGGGGTAGTGAAGCTGCTGTTGGAACGGGAAGACATTAGCCCCGATAGGCAGGATAATCGTGGCCAAACACCGCTCTTTTGGGCCGTCCAGAATGGACATGATGCAGTGGTGAAGCTACTGTTGGAGCAGGAAACCGTCAGCCCCCGGAGACGAGACAGTTATAATCAAACACCTCTCTCATGGGCCGCTCAGAATAGGCGTGATGGAGTAATGGAACTCTTATTGCGCCGAGAAGAAATTATAGCCGAAAAGGCCAGACAGTGGTGGCCGAACACTGCTCTCGCACGCCGCTGAGAATGGGCATGGTGGAGTGGTGGAGCTACTGTTGGGACGGAAATACGTTAACCCGGATAGGCCAGATAATCGCGGCCGAACACCGCTCTCGTGGGCCGCGGGGAATGGGCATGGTGGGGTGGTGAAGCTACTCTTGGGGCGGGAAGACGTTAACCCCGAAAGACCACACATTTATGGACAAACACCCCTCTCATGGGCGGCTGAGGGTGGACATGATGGAGTAGTAAGGCTATTTTTGGAACGGGGAGACGTTAACGCCGATAGGCCAGATGATCGAGGCCGAACACCGCTCTCGTGGGCCGCGGAGAATGGGCATTGTAGGGTAGTGAAGCTGCTTTTGGGGCGGGCAGACGTTAACCCCGATAGACCACACATTTATAGCCAAACACCGCTCTCGTGGGCCGCCTTGAAGGGGCATGATAGAGTAGTGAAGCTGCGGTTGAGACGGGGAAACGTTAATCCCAATAGGCTAGACAATAATGGTCGAACACCGCCCTTGTGGGCCGCCTTGAAGGGGCATGAGGGGATAGTAATGCTGCTCAGAGCCCGAGAGGCTACGACCCCCGTCTGATATAAGGCTCTAGAGATATATCCCTCTCGCCCTCCCTGCACTTGGCCATCTGCGCCTTTCACAGCATTCGCAGACACTTTACGGCTTTTTTGACCCCTCCTCGAATTCTTATTCGACCCCTCTAGGGCAATGAGATGGCCTCGTGGACATCACTGTTTCTTAGCGCCGGGGATCCCATGCCAATATTGGGATTTTATGCTGGGTGGTTTGGGGTACGTGGGGTGCGTTTTTTTATTTTTTATTTTCGATTTCCCTTTTCATTTTCTAGCGTTTCGGATGCTAAAGTTGGAAGTTTTCTTGCATAAGTCCTACATTCTATCGTTCTTCTATTTTTCTGTTCCCTTTGGCAATAGAGCGGACTCAGGTTAAGGCGTAGCAAACAGTATTGTGGTACATAGCACCCCTTTTAGGGAATCTTTCAATATTGTCTCTTATACGTCTGTACAATAGGAAGACAAATACAACGATCCAGAATGGCTAATCAGATTTATGGCATTCCTTTCTTGTACGCTATCCCTTTCCGCCCACCGACAACAGAGTATGCCTGTGAGGTTAAGCGGAATGGACATATGAAAAGGAAACTAAAAGAGGGGAAACAGAGTTAATAAATATCGCTGACCCGATGGAAAACACGAAAGGAAGCTCCTTGCGAGATCTCCATATTACCTAGAGATGGGGTGTTCTCAGGCTGCAGACTAAGACTAGCCACAAATGGAGCAACATTTTTCTAACTTCCTTGAGATCTGGGGGGGGGGGCTCGTTTGTAGTGCTATAAGATTTGGCAGTGGTAGAAGTAGATATGCACCATATGAACCCCCCCTCCAATCCTCTGGCTTGGGTATTTCTATCGAGAAGGCGAAGTGATAAGACCTATAATGCTAACTATATAAATTCAATTAGGTTACCCCCATCTGATTCTTTCCAATTCATGGCTATATACTTGAATGGGAGATTTTTGGCAGGGGGTAATAAACTTACTCTAACAATCACAGACACTCGCCCGACCGTTCCAACAAGAAGTTTGTTGTTCATCCCTGCCTCGGTTCAGCTTTCACGGGAATGCAACATCTTCTAAAGGATTCAGTTCTGAGCTTAACTGGTTCCTAGTTCTCTAATCCCCTTACCAAGCTTGACCGCATGTCTTAGACATAGCATGAGGGGAGGAAATTGGAAACAATTTCCTCAACGTGATGAGTGTAGTCGTCGGACTACTAAAATACTATAGAAACTTGAATAATTGAGCCGTGTGCTATGTTGTTGGACTTTCCTCTCGTAGTAAGTTCAATAATTCTTTTTTTTCTGTCCTAGAAGGGGGGAAGGGCTGTGTTTTTGCTGTTTTTTGCCCCCGTTTTAGAGAAGGAAATTCTGGACTTGATACCACATGGTTCAATTATTTGAGTTTTTGCGGTATGATATGATAATAATTTATTATAATTTATTATTATTATGATAATAGTATTATACTACTAGCCCGAAACACGGTGGGTTGTCGGGGTCATTTGATCGGGCCGCTGCGCTAAGCCCATTTCTTACCTCTACCAAGTCTCCCCTCCCTAGCTTCAGAGGGCAGACCCCCACCACTGGCTGGACGCATGCATCATGATGCATGCAACCCGGGAAAGGCGGGTGGAATCCGAGCAAAGGGAAAAAAAAGGAAATTTTATAATATATGCCAAACGATCTGATGGGCACCGTAAAAACAGAAACAATTGGGCATCGCGCAAGGACGTTGGAGTTGCCCCCCCAATAAGGTCTGTTGTTTCTAGCCGGGGCTGAAAGAGAATCTCTCGGTGTGTTTGCTCCCCCGAATCCAAATGGGAAATCCCGTACTTCCCAGCGCCATGCCCAATTATTTCGGTTTTTAAGACGCAGTAAAAAATTAGAGTTAGAAAACACTAATGCGGGGCAAATTCTGGACAGTTGCGTCTAATAAGTTTCCGTACGGTCCATAGCAACAACACAACACCATAAGTAAAATTAATTCACAATGCAAATGTCTAGATAATAATTCAGAAAAAAATGAGGTAATTGAAAATGTGAAAACTTTTCTATTACCCAGCTCTGATAATTTTATACCAATAGTTAGAGTATGGAGAAGAATATATTTTATATTTAATTATCCAAATACAGTATCTAAAAGCTATAGGATATATCAATCAATTTACTTTTAAATAGTTGTTTACTTTGCTTTTAAAAAGAGGCTTTAAATCCTCAATATAGGGTCTTTGATAATATGATAATTGATTGTATAATCAGTGGTAACTTAAGCTAATAACTTTGCAGAACTGATACTCTAAGATGTAAAGAAATACATACTAAGGATACAACTCCCTGAGATTGAATCTGATACTGTTAGAACAAAAATGGTAGTTGGTATTTTTTGAGTATAAACTACTAAAAGATTTATCAATTATGAAAAACCTTAAATCAAATGTATATATTTTTCCAATGAACTTTAATTGTTGATATTCTATTTTCTCATAAGATACAAGTTAAATTATAACTTAACTGATAATTATGTTACATATTTTAAGGACCGGGTCCTTAAAAATGAAAAGGTGAGAGTGGTTTTTGCCGTTGCTATGGACCATACGGAAACTTATTAGACAGCACTGTACAACCCGGAGAATTAAGCCACGGGTACTTTGAAATATAGAGAATCTGAAAATCTAGTTTTTATTTCCTGGTGATAAATTGTTATTCTAATATAGAGGTTTAAAGATTGTCTATTTCATATATAAAGTGTGGTTTTTCATAGGCATGGGGAAGTCGAAAACCCTAGAAGAATTACAAAATAAACTAGATAGAAGGATAGTATAAGTCATAGATATTCAGAATAACGAGGTTTTAATTTTCTTCATAATTATTTTTGAAAGCCACATTGATTAAAAAAGAGGTAGAAAATACAGGCAAATTACATACAAATTGCATCAATTTTACCAGGTAATATCTACCTACGTAGTTGGCCTATAAACTCAATATCTTGGAATCCCTTTGACAATCATATCCTAAGATATTATATAAATTTTCAAGGTAAATAAAAAAGTTTTACATACTTTGTGCATTGATCATTATCAAACTATCAAATGGTTTGAATAAATTCTTATCATATATTTATTTTGCTATAATAACTTATTTAAACTGACACTGAGTTATTAGCTTAAGTTATAAGTTCTAGGGAGTCTAACAGGAATGTTTACAGCTAGGTTCAATAAAAGCTGTTGATCAGATTCTATATTAATTGCCTTTAGTTACAATCAATAATACTCTTTATATTACTTATTATAATCAATATACACTCCAAACTATGCCCCATACTGTCTACTCTAGTCCACTAAACTGGATCTTTTTCGCAATTGACTTGTAGTTAGCTCAATGATTTGATTTCAACTAGTTCATGATTAATGTACAGTTTTTTAGCTAAATAGCTATCATCTTTAACAACCTGTATGAAATATAGAAGACTATATTTATCTGACTTCAAACTTCATATACTCACTTCAGATATCATCATAACCGTTATTCCAAGATATTGAGTTCATAGGCCAACTACGTATATAGATATTACATGGTAAAATTGATGCAATTTGTATGTAATTTGCATGTATTTTCTGCCTCTTTTTTAATCAATGTGGCTTTCAAAAATAATTATAAAGAAAATTAAAATCTCATTATTCTAAATATCTAAGACTTATACTATCCTTCTATCTATTTTATTATGTGATTCTTCCAGGGTTTTCAATTTTTTTATGCTTATGAAAAACCACACTTTATATATGAAATAGACAATCTTTAAACCTCTATATTAGAATAAGAATTTATCACCAGGAAATAAAAACTAGATTTTCAGATTCTCTATATTTCAAAGTACCTGTGGCTTGATTCTCAGGATTGTACCTTATTTATTTGTTGTTAGAATCAAATGTGGATTTGATTTTCCAATGGTTGCTATGGGTGAGCCAGATCCCTGTTGTGAGCCGTATCCCCATAAATTACGTTATCCAGGGGTTGTCACTCGATAATTCTGTTCTTTTTTGTGTTCCCCCCATGCCTCATGGAGCACAAATACCAGTATCACAATGGGCTTTAGGCATCCCATTTCTGCGAGGCGGGAGGTATGGGACTCTGCAGCCTAGCTGAAATGTGGAGTTACTTGTACAAAGACCTACTCTGGTATGGTATTCTATTACTCTAACTTAAGTTTACGGGATGCTAGAAGTCTTAATTATCTAGAAGTGTTCACCAGGAGGTGACCCCGTACCCAGGCTCCCCACAAATTATCACTGTTGAAATTCTCTGTATATTTCCTATGTATATTGAATACACTACCGTGTATTCTTTAACTTAGTTTGTGTTTTGGCTCAGCCTGTCCACCGCTTACATTACTACACCTAAGATATATATTATAGTGTTTTATTGTTTATTTCAGGATAATATCTCGGGATTTAAGATGTGCTTTCCAATCAGGTGTTTACGATTTTACTGTTGTTTATGCATCTCTTATGCACCATTCTTGGTCATGATATTGCTAATAATCGCTCCACACCCCTTTGTTTTCATGCACGATATTTGGGAATTACTTGGCTGGATTTCAGGGTCAAACATGTTCGCACCTATGTTTCTTGCATTGTTTTCCCTATATTTCTCTTGACCATATGAAGGCGCAGTTTTCTATAAATAAGGTTCTACAGAGCACCTGGCTTAGAAGAATTAAGCACCGGAACTCCTACCAATCCCGTCTTCGCCACCTCGCTAAGCATGCCTCGCAACCCCCCTTGTACTTGCGAAGTATTATCCACCTAGAATAGATTGTGCCACATTCACATATTGAACAATTACCAACAACGCGACAGGCGACTCGGAGCCTATCGTCCGAGAGGGAAAATTGATGTATCGCTAGCAGCCGGATATCGCATCACAATTCCACTCACTCTCCAGTGACCAACAAGTGCATTATTGAGACCGAAAGGCTGAAGAATACTTCCCGCAGGCAGCCCAACACTGCCCCAATGACACAATCCATTAACAGATCACCAGGGTTCGGAATGGTCCGCGGAAGACCGAACTAGACCAGCCTGTCCTGTCGAAAGTCAAGTCTAGTCTAATGGTGTAAATTAGACTGCCTGGACAGTCAAGATTTTCGGACCCGACTTGGCCTGGACCAGTCCGACCAGGCCCGCCAAGCGATCGGATATGCACAGCCCTTTTTAACAGAATTACCATCCCGTTTTGCTTTTTACTATTTTTGTCACAATTTATTGTGTTCGAATAAACCTTTTCTTAATTAAACTCACTGTTTCCATGGATTATGCTGTGGGGTCATGGGGGGTCGGGATGGAGATAGTGCCTCGTTTAGATTAGGGGCAGCAAAGATAGGTTCACGAGTATTAAATCTTTTCGGTCAACCAAGTGAGTGATATTACATGATTATACAATATTTTATACAGACTGGTCTGGGACCAGTCCAGACTAGACTTAACCACCTGAGTTAGTCAGGTCCAGTCATTGACATCAACCTGGACTGACAACCCTGGTCCTGCCTCCAAGACTTGACCGGTCGGACTATTCAGAACCCTGCAGATCACCCACTACTCCAAGTATACCACTGCACTAATCTCCCAGCCTCTCGCTTTCTGGGTGGGTGGGTGAGATTAGATGTAGTGTTCGTTACGGGGCGGGGCGGGGCGGGTTTTCACTCGGCAGGCCCCGCCCTTTCAGCGGCCCGGGGGCGATATTCTTTTGGTTATCCCCGCCCCACCCCCGTCCAGGGCCCACCCCTACTCATTCCCTGGACGGGGCCCCGTTTGTCACCACCAAATTTTAACAGGGACCCGTCTGGGGGGTAGGTGGGGCGGGGACAGGGGCAGGGAATGCCAAAAATTACGCCCCGCCCCGGGCCATTGGGCGGGGCGGGGCGGGGGAAAGGGCCAGGCCCCGTAACGAACTCTAATTAGATGTCCGGAAGGAACCGCCGAGTGCCAACTGAATAGTGCAGAGAACAACTCTGGCGGTACTTAAAAAGAACCTGAAAAATTAAAGTAGTACCTAGTAGTGGGAGGTCCTGAATGCGCTTGGTTGGGGGTTTTTTTTCCGTTTTTATTCTGGTGCCTGTTCTGCCATTGCGAGCCTAGCCATTGGTTTCCAGCTCTCGGCACCTAATCTCCCCCCAAGTATTGTAGCGATGTTCAAAAAAACTGAACCTACACACGACGCGGGAACCGAGAGGTATTACCCGCGCTTATTCTCTAGACGCTACTGGCTAAATCTACTCTCTAGCAAGACTAGGGAACGTGCTTTGAGCATTGACCAATCTATAAAGACTCGGAAGCCCACAATTCGAGGGATGAATGCCGATCGTAAACATTAGCCTACAATTTAAGTCACTGCCATATCATACCTTCTTCCTCGCGAGCCAGCCTGCTACTAATCTTCTCTCGCTCTGCGCACCAAAATATGTAACTAGCCGCCAAAGCTGGTTACCGGTGGTCGTGATCAGACAATTATCATAGACGGCCCTCGTGCACCTAGGACCCAGATGCATATAACCACAGCTAGATGCAGCCCCAACTAAGTCATTATGCCTCTCCGAGGTCTGCACGAACAAGTAGTTGTATCTGCCTTGTCGAATAGCACTGGATACGTAGCTCTGGACTATTGTCTGATAGCGCCGGAGCTGGCTTAGCCCACTTATTCTTCTGCTTCCGCTAGACATATATAACGAGTGATAGCGCATGAAACATGTTTGCATCAGAGATCTGCGAGCCGCGCTTTCAGACTCTGGGCGCTATGCATTCCCGGGTTGTCGGCCTGATTGTAATATTGGACGTGGTTACGATAGTTCTTGGCAAGATTTACATTAGGTGTCATGTGGACCTGTTTATATCCATCAATGCATGAGCAGCGCAGTGATTTGCTTTGTTTAACGAGGGCTCGGTACTGAACTCTATGTGCGCACCTGATGCTTGGGGGTCGTTTTTGTGGCACCAAGGCATGTAGTGCAGTAGTAGTAGTGGCGCGGCTTCGCATACCGGTACTATTTAACTTATTGTGAGAGGAAGCCAATTGATTGGCTGAGTTGCTAAAACAGGCATGGGCATGATGATACGAAGTCTGATTGGAATTTATTGGGTTGGTTAGAATTGTTGCCTTTTGATAATGGATATTGAGCGAAAACCTATTTCAAGATAAATTTAGGATGCTGCGCTCGAGCTCTAGGCTCTCCTTTTCGCAGAGAAGGTCCCCCCTACAGCCCGGGCTTCACTAATCACTATATATAGACTGTCAGCGGTTATCAAAATTGGATCCCAGTGTATGATCAGAAAAGAAAAAAGGCTTCACTAGAACGAGCGGGAGGCTATAGTGAGGTAATACATATGGGAGCAAGTAGGGAGGCTCGAGGCCTCAGGTGGGGCTTTGCTAGTCCTATCGTACGAGAGTAATAAGCGCGCAAAGCACTGATTCTATTTTAAACCACTGAGAATTGCATTAAACATCTAAGATGTAAGAAACACCTCCTTTGAAATCTACCAGCAACTCCGAGTCGGGAAGAGACACACTGCCCACCCATTAACTTCCGAAATCGGGCTTCCAGTAGGATAAATATTAGTTCCCAAGTTTACCTTTCATGAAATACCTAGCTGGCGCAGTGGTTAACACTCCTGTGCACTTAGCGGGAGCCCAGGAGTTCAATCCATGCTGAAAATCAGTTATTATTGAACGATCCGTCATTTAGGGCAGGAGAATTAAAAAACTCCTGCC
>Ga0307510_10003161_pt1 | contig 19092 bp, 24 predicted proteins | sample 12_EM_MG_FD_207224 | JGI IMG/M metagenome (GOLD analysis project Ga0307510, IMG submission 207224) | Populus trichocarpa ectomycorrhiza microbial communities from riparian zone in the Pacific Northwest, United States - 12_EM | ecosystem: Host-associated > Plants > Roots > Unclassified | place...
TCCTATTTCTGCTCACCTGCCTGAGTTTAAATATGGCACTGTGACAACATGTGATAATTTGTGTGATGGATGTGACCACTAAACTACTGATTTAGTAGGCATAATATAACAAATTTCCAAAAAAAAAAACACAAAAAGCGTGGGAAAAATACAACAAGGGTGTTTTTCAACGTATTCAGCCCCCCTGATCACGATCCCAATGTCCGATTTCCCCCCAAAAATCAGGTTCCAGCGCTAGCACATTTGTTGTCTTTTGCTGTCCCGCACTGTACCTTTCTGAGCTTGACCTTGTTTTTCAAAGTGGAGTTTAACGCCAAATCATTGTTTACTTATCTTCATGCTCGCCCCTGCCTCTCATAATCGCACCTTCTGCGCCTGAATGTGATTAATGCACTCTCGCGTTCCCATCATTTATGTAATAATGCGGAACGCCTGGTTTTGAGACATCATCATAGTATAAGGCTCAGTTGGCATTCCCGCTACTTGCAGTACTGTGACGTACTGTTCCACTATGTACTTATCTCTTCACTCCTCAGTATTGACTCAGCAACTCCCAACACGCCTGCGCCGTCATACCTCAACGAGCTATTCCGACCCGCCGATTCTGGTGTTGTTTATAAAGACCCTGACGATGTCGAAAACAAACTAGACCCATATAGGTATCATCGAGGACTTCGAGTTTTCATTGATTCATCGTCTATAAGAGCTCAGTGCAAAAATGCCTTTCTGATATTCGAGGATAGCAAGTTCGCAAATATTGGCGATTTCCTCAAACACTTCAGGTCATGTTGATAGTTAGTTGTGGACTGATTTCATGCCTTTTCAAGGCAGTACTGTCGCCCTGCAATACTCCCAGGGCCTCGGGTGTGCACAAAATCCCAACATGGTCGCACATTACCAATGCACACCCTGTACCAGGTTGACCACTGTAGGCCTCCCTCTGCGTCGTGGCCTTCTCCTTGCCGAGATGTCAACAGCAGGTGCTCTGGTGCGTGGTATCTATACAGGGGACGCAGTTTGAATGGCGCACGACGCGCGCGACTTCGTTACCGGGTTCATAGCACAGCGCCGCATGGAAGGCATCGGCCTTCGGGAGGGACAAAAGCAGGACGATAGTGAAGACTTTCTGGTCCCGAACCCGGCATAGGATTGGACGTTGCGGGTGATGGTCTGGGTCAACAGTATCGTACCCCCGAGGTGGCCGTCTTGGGATGTGGGTTGTGACACCACCGCCGTTGGAAGGAACCTTTATGAATGGCGACCCTAGAAACATGGATATCGGTGAGACCCAGAGGCAGGCAGGAAGGCACAGGGAAGCAGGGTGAAATGCTCACCTCAACAATTGAACTCGAGAGGGTGTATAATGGGCCAAAGAGGATGTATCTCGAGCTGTAATCGATAATAAAAACACATATGCCGTGTCACCACGGGAACGAGTGGGATACACACCATCGATACAAACCACATGCAAACTCAGTACTCAATGGCCGTGATATTAGCTGCCAGTGGGTTCGTAACTTAACAGCTCGCGGGCGCTTACATGTATATTTAATCAACATGGAACCTTTTAGGCAAATGAACTTTACGACTGGTACAGGTGGCGGTGTAACGTGTAACCCTAGTGCTACTTCCCGCGGTACTGTGACATACCACGTACTCGTCTCCTCTTCACTCGAGTAATATTGGTTCAGCAAAATCAAATGGGAACTCCTGTGTCGTTTGCTCACCTCAACGAACTATTTCAACCCGCTGAGGGAGGCCCTGCACAATATGAAGGTACGTCTGGGAACATGCAGACATTGTCCCTCAAAATGACCCCGGCCACAGCCCAGAACGAGCCAGGGAAGAAGATGTGGACTGAGTACATGAAGGAGGCCGAAAATTACGACAACCGTGATGCCGAGGCCTGGAAAGGCGATTCAGACGGTATACTTGTGTTTGTACGTCCAACTCTACCAGTCCCGCTGTTCATCACCATGACAACCTGGAAGACTGGTCTTTTCTCCGCAACAGTTGGCGCATTTATCATCGAATTTTACAAAAAATTGTCACCCGATAGTGGCAATCAGACAGTAGACCTTCTTTGCCAAATGTCCCAGCAACTTCCCAATTTCACGACAGGCACCTGCACCCCACCGCAGGCAGGCCAATCATTTTCCCCCGGTGCAGCCATAATCTGGGTCAATTGCATGTGGATGATGAGCCTCATACTTAGTCTGACATCGGCCCTGTTTGCGACATTGGTCCAACAATGGGCGCGCAGATATGTCCAAATGCCCCAAATCCCAAGCGATCCGAATCACCGTGCGCGCGTCCGCTCATTTTTGTTCTTCGGCACTCGGAGGTACAAAATGCGCATTGCAATCGAGACGGCCCCTACGCTCCTCCACTTTTCAGTCTTCTTGTTTTTTGCCGGCCTCGTGATACTCTTTTATTCCATCAACAAGGCGGTGGCCATCGTTATCTCTGTATCTGTCGGCATCTTTGTCGCGGCGTACTTCGTGCTGACCATTCTTCCTTACATCGAACATAGCTGCCCATATCGTACCCCGATGTCAAACATATGGTGGTATATATCGCACCCGTCGCTCTTTTCGGGTGCCTTTTGCTTTCGTTCCCTCTTCACCAAACTTCATAGCTGGTTTGTGCCGTACAATCTAGGCGAAGTTCGTCGCCGTAGACAGCACATCCTCGTTCCGCTGTTGAAGTTCTTCGAAGATGCTGTCAAGAAACATAAGACGCGTCTCAAGGACGGCTTCCGGGAGACCATTGTCCGAGGGGCACTAGACACGTCAGACAATGTAGACGTCAAGGCGCTCACCTGGTGGCTCCAACTTCCTGCACTAGCTGAAGAAAGCAAAGCTCAGGACATCTTGGAATGCATCCCTAAAGAGACGATCGTCCAGCTCATGGCCGGCCCCATCGAGTCCGGAAAACTCGTTTTCCGTGAACATCTCCTCTCTCTCCTACGAAGCTGTGGACCAGGCTCACTCGCCGGAAAACTGGACGAGAAGGAACGCAAGGCCCGTCTGCTTGTGTGTCTGCATGCTATTCACCGCATCTCCCACGCATCTGTCGATCAGAAATTTGATGTCGATGTCGTTGATTTCGTGCGGAGCAACTTCGCAAATATGAGCCTTATGCGAGCAATGTGGGCTGATAGTGACGTTGGAATCCGTACCACTTCTCGCTCCATTTGCGCATTGCTCGCAAGATGTCTCCTGAGCAGATTGCAGCTCGAGGGGCCCGAGCTCGGTTGGCTGCAAGACGTCACTGGGGAACCATCAAACACGATATTCAACTCAGACGGTACCGCGCGGGACCGTATGAACCTTAAGGCCTTCGTTTACGGTCTCCTTTTAGGTCAGGAGGGCGACCTTCCGACGGAACATGCTACTTCTTTCACCGAAACACTCGCAATTCTCATGGAAGCAGGAAGTCAGAGACCCTTTGATAGGACCAAATTCCAGGATCAGCTTTCTGCTCTTATTGGACGGATAGAGCGGGACACTACTGAAGGCAGTGGCGAAATAGTTGATAAATTACGCCGGATGTTCGCAAATTTCCTCCTCGCACCTGCACCTGCACCCGCACCCACCCCCACGCGGATGTCCACACCTGCACCCTCGCCCTCGCTCTCGCCCTCGCCCACGTCCACGCGTGCACCTACACCTACACCGGGACCCTGACCCGCGCCCGCAGGAAATTGAGAAATCCTGTTATACCCGCCCACGAGTCGCATTCCCAGTCATACTGAATCACAACAATGCTCATGTAACAGCATCCATAGTCACCACCTTCTCCCTCCCCTGGTCCCTTGTTTCCTTACCCAGAGGCATTACGACGACTCTTACCACTGTTTCCTCGGCATCGCGCCTATTCCAGTGCGATACGACATGCTTCTCTCAAGTTCCAGTCCCTTTTTTCGCGTTGACGTGTATCGCCGCTTACTATAAGACTACGCCACCGTCCACTATGCGATCATCGACGCTCCCCTGACCTCCTGGTCCTTTGAGCTCCATTGTTGAAAAATCTCCAATTACTTGGGTCTTGAAACGTAACATTCCCCTTATTCTCCAAACCCCGGCACGTTTGTGTGAGGTTCTCGCATCGGTGGTTGCCGAGTCCACGCGCCTGTTACAACATATAGGAAGGGAGAACAATGCCCGCATAGTAGCCTATTGGATTATCGGCAGTCTTACTATATAGTAAGAACACAAGTCCAAGAGAGAGAGAGAGAGAAACCTCATCGCATGGGGGAGTGAATCATATCGTGCTGAAGCGAGCGCGAGGAGGGAACAAACGGCCCGGGCTGTCGGCGTGTTATGCCAGTACTAGTGGTAGTGCTAGATTCTTCATAAATTTCGAACTTACTATTTCTGAAGGTCACCGGTGTGCTTACTGCCCATCTTCGATTCGAATGATCACTCTAGTTTCGAATACCGACCTGTGTATAAATTTCTCCGCAGGTCTCAGTTCAACGTACCTCAAACCCCTGTCTGCCCTTCCAGGGCTCTCGTCCTACCTTTCTGGGCTTGACCTTGTTTTTCAAAGTTGAACGTTGAACACCAAATCATCGTTTCCTCATCTTGATGCTCGCCCCTGCCTCTCATAATCGCACCTTCTGCACCTCGATCATATCAATGCACCCACGTGTTCCCATCATTTATATATTAACGCGGAACCCTGGGTTTGGGGCATTACCACAGTATACTCGTCTTCCCTCCACTCCTTAGTATTGGCTCGGCAAATTCAAATGGAACCCAACATGCCTGCGCCATTTGCTTACCTCAATGAGCTATTCCGACCCACCGAGGGAGGTCCTGCACAGGGGTATACAGAACTCGAAATGCCTCTGGCCACAGCCCAGAGCGAGTCAGAGAAGAAGATGTGGGCTGAGTACATGGAGGAAGCCGAAAAGTACGACAACCGTGATGCCGAGGCCTGGAAAGGCGATTCAGACGGTATACTTGTGTTTGTACGTCCTACTCTACTGATACCGCTGTTCATCTCAATAACAAACTGGAACTGGAAGACTGGTCTTTTCTCCGCGACAGTTGGCGCATTTATCATCGAATTTTACAAAAAACTGTCCCCCGATAGTGGCGGTCAGGCAGTAGACCTTCTTTGCCAAATGTCCCAACAACTTCCCAATTTCACGACAGGCACCTGCACCCCACCGCAGGCAGGCCAATCATTTTCTCCCGGTGCAGCCATAATCTGGGTCAATTGCATGTGGATGATGAGCCTCATACTTAGTCTGACATCGGCCCTGTTTGCAACATTGGTCCAACAATGGGCACGCAGATATGTCCAAATGCCTCAAATCCCAAGTGATCCGAACCATCGTGCACGCGTCCGCTCATTTTTGTTCTTCGGTATTCGGAGGTACAAAATGCGCATTGCAATCGAGATGGCCCCAACGCTCCTTCACTTTTCAGTATTCTTGTTCTTTGCTGGCCTCGTGATACTGTTTTATTCCATCAACAAGGCGGTGGCCATCGTCATCTCCGTATCTGTCGGCATCTTTGTCGCGGCGTACTTCGTGCTGACCATCCTTCCATGCATTGAACACAACTGCCCATATCGTACCCCGATGTCAAACATATTGTGGTATATATCACACGGTTCTCTCTTCTCATTGGCCTTCTTCCTTCGTTGGTTCCTCAGCCGAATTCATTGCTGTTTTGTGCCGGATAATGACGGCGATATAACCTCCTCCCTTCAGTCCATCCTTGTCTCGCTGTTTGAGTTCCTCGAACATGCAGTCGAAAAGCATAGGGAACGTCTCAAGGCCGGGTTTCGGGAGACCATCGTCCAGAGGGCGTCAAAAGCGACAGACGACCAACTTCAAGTTGAAGACGTTGAGGCACTCGGATGGTGGCTCCAACTTCCTGCGCTGGCTGGAGAAAACAAAGCTCAAGGTTTCTTCGCATGCATCCCCGGGAAGACCCTCGCTCAGCTCATGCTTTATCCCACTGAGCCTGGAAAACGAGATTCCCGTGGATATCTCCACACCCTTTTACGAAGCTGCGAACCAGGCTCACTCGCAGTTGGACTCAACGAGAACGAACGCAAGGCCCGTCTGCTGGTGTGTCTGCACGCTATTTACCGCATCACCCACGACTTCGTCAACAAGAATTCCGATGTCGGTGTTAACTTCGTACGGAAAATTTTCGCAAATATTGGTCTCATGCGTGCAATGTGGGCTGATAGTAATGTTGGCATCCGCCTTACTTCTCGCTCCATTTGTGCATTGCTTGCGAGATGTATCCTGCGAAGATTACAGCTCGAAGAGCCCGAGCCAATTTGGTTACAAGACGTCATTGGTGAACAACCAAACAGGATATTCAACTCGGGCATCGTCACGCGGGATCATATGAACCTCAAAGCCTTCGTTTATGGCGTCCTTTCGGGTCAAGAGGGTGACCTTCCGACGGAGCATGCTACCTCTTTTACAGAAATACTGGCAATTCTCATGGATACGGGAACACAGCACCCCTTTGATTGGACCAAATTTAAGGAACAGCTTTCTGCACTCGTTGGACAGATACAGCCAGTCACCGTTGCAGACAGGAGCGTAGTTGGAAATTTACGCCGGATGTACGGAGATTTCCTCTCCGCATCCGAGTCCGCACCAGCACCCACACCAGCACCCGCACCTACTCATGTACCGGAACCTGCACCCACACACGCAGTAAATTGAACACCCCAATTTCCCTCGATCGATATAATATTCGATGCCCACAAGTCATGTTGGAACGTCTGCCAGGTCATCCGGAAACGCCACTATGACCATGCCACAGTATCTATAGTCACCACCTCCATGCGCCTACAGTCTTTTGTTTCTCAGCCCAAAGCCCTTGTGACGACTCTCGCCACCCTTTCCCCAATATCGCACCTTTTTCAGTACCTCAGGTTCTAGTAACCCCTGTTTTACATTGACTTCTATCGTCGTCACTTACTGGAATTGTGCTACCACCCGCCGTGCGGGCATCAGCATCAGCTCTCCCCGTTGAAGCAATATACCTGATGAAACAAATGAAACAGCGAGATGCCAATCAGACTTGAGTAATGCGATCCCAATCGAGTGCGTATGGATGGCAGCCGTGCCTGAACACTGCACACCTGAAATGCGCTATCGGAAGGGATCCATCCGACTCCATAGGTCCGATTACCGTAATTAAGGAGTTGGCCACTGTAGGCCTCCCTCTGCGTCGTGGCCTTCTTCTCCTCGCCGAGATGTCAACAGCAGGTGCTCTGGCGCGCGGTGCCTATACAGAGACGCAGTTCGAATGGCGCGCGACAGGCGCGACTTCGTCATCGGGTTCATAACACAGCGCCACATGGAAGGCGTTGGCCTTCGCGAGGGAGAAAAGCTTGGTACTGAAGACTTTCTGGTCCTGACACCCGGCATAGGATTAGATGTTGCGGGTGATGGTCTGGGTCAACAATATCGTGTCGCAAATAGCGCGCGCGAGCGGATCGATTAGATATCACATGGACACTGACACCCTACATTCCTGAGCATTGACCGTAGCTTAGTTGCACACTCGTTTAGTTTGGCACCCCAGAACTTTATTCATTCATTATATAGCGTAGACAGTTGGCCTTTGTACCCTCAGTTCCCGTGCTTACCCACGCGTTCTGAGGCCCAACGCGTGCCCGGAATTCACACTTTTAGACTCGTTCTTTTCTACATATCGTACCCCCAAGGTGGCCATCTTGGGATGTGGGTTGTGACACCACCGGAAAGGGCATTTATGGTAGCCCTGGAAACATGGATATCCGGTTAGGTCCAGAGGCAGATGGAAAGGTACAGGGAAGCAGGGTGGAATGCTTACCTCAAACGCTTGAACTCGAGGGTGTATAATTGTCCAAAGAGGATGTATCTCGAGCTGTAATCGTTAATGAAAAAACATCTATCATCACGGGAACGAGTGGAGTGCATACCATCGATACAACCACAAGCAAACTCAACGGCCCCTGATATTAGCTGGGGTCGTAGCAGCTCGCGGGCGCTTTTTACATGTATGTTAGTCAACCTGGAAAAAATAAACTTTATCCTCGGCTCGACACGACTACTGTACTGTCGTACAGGTGGCGGTGTAACCCCAGTGCTACTGCGACATTCCACGTACTCGTTTCCTCTTCACACGACTCGGAGTAATATTGGTTCAGCAAAATCAAATGGGGACCCCTGTGGCGTTTGCTCACCTCAACGAGCTATTTCAACACCCCGAGGGAGGTCCTGTACAATATGAAGGTACGTCTGGGAAAGCAGACATTGCCCCCCAAAATGACCCCAGCCGTAGCCCAGCCAGGGAAGAAGATGTGGACCGAGTACATGAAGGAAGCCAAAGAGTACGATAACCGTGACGCAGAGGCCTGGAAAGACGATTCAGATGGTATCCTTGTATTTGTACGTCCTACTCTACCAGTCCTGCTGTTCATCACAATGACAACCTGGAAGACTGGTCTGTTCTCCGCGACAGTTGGCGCATTTATCATCGAATTTTACAAAAAATTGTCCCCCGATAGTGGCGATCAGACAGTAGACCTTCTTTGTCAAATTTCCCAACAACTTCCCAATTTCACGACAGGCACCTGCACCCCACCGCAGGCAGGCCAATCATTTTCTCCCGGTGCAGCCATAATCTGGGTCAATTGCATGTGGATGATGAGCCTCATCCTTAGTCTGACATCGGCCCTGTTTGCAACATTGGTCCAACAATGGGCACGCAGATATGTCCAAATGCCTCAAATCCCAAGTGAGCCGAACCATCGTGCGCGCGTCCGTTCATTTTTGTTCTTCGGCACTCGGAGGTACAAAATGCGCATTGCAATCGAGACGGCCCCTACGCTCCTTCACTTTTCAGTATTCTTGTTTTTTGCCGGCCTCGTGATACACTTTTTTTCCATCAACAAGGCAGTGGCCATCGTCATCTCCGTGTCTGTTGGCATCTTTGTCGCGGCGTACTTCGTACTGACCATCCTCCCATGCATTGAACACAACTGCCCATATCGTACTCCGATGTCAAACATATGGTGGTATATATCGCACCCATCGCTCTTCTCAGGCGCCTTCTGCCTTCATTCCCTCTTCACCAAACTTCATAGTTGGATTGTGCCATACAATTTAGGCGATGTCGCTCGCCACAGACAGCAAATCCTCGTCCCGTTGTTGGAGTTCTTCGGAGCTGCTGTCGCGAAACATAAGCAGCGTCTCAAGGACGGCTTCCGGGAGACCATTGTCCAAGGGGCGCGAAAAGCGTCAGACAATGTAGATGTCCAGGCGCTCACCTGGTGGCTCCGACTTCCTGCGCTGGCTGAAGAAAGCAGAGCTCAGGACATATTGGAATGCATCCCCAAAGAGACGGTCGTCCAGCTCATGGCCGGCCCCATCGAGTCCGGAAAACCCGGTTTCCGTGAACATCTCCTCTCTCTCCTACGAAGCTGTGGACCTGGCTCACTCGCGGTTAGACTGGACGAGAAGGAACGCAAGGCCCGTCTGCTTGTGTGTCTACATGCTATTCACCGCATCGCCCACGCATCTGTCGATCGGAGATTCCAAGTCGAAGACGATGTCGTTGATTTCGTGCGGAGCAACTTCGCAAATATGAGCCTTATGCGGGCAATGTGGGCTGATAGTGACGTTGGAATCAGCATCACTTCTCGCTCCATTTGTGCGTTGCTCGCGAGATGTCTCCTGAGCAGATTACATCTCCAAGGGCCCGAGCTCGGTTGGCTGCAAGACGTCATTAAGGAAGAACCAAGCACGATATTCAACTCGGATCCTACCACGCGGGACCGTATGAACCTTAAGGCCTTCGTTTACGGTCTCCTTTCAGATCAGGAGGGTGACCTTCCGATGGAGCACGCTACTTCTTTCACCGAAACACTCGCAATTCTCATGGACGCAGGAATTCAGAGCCCCTTTGATAGGACTAAATTCCAGGATCAGCTGTCTTCCCTCATTAGACGGATAGGGCAAGACACTACTACTGAAGGCAGTGGCGAAATAGTTGATAAATTACGCCGGATGTTCGCAGCTTTCCTCTCCACACCTGCATCCGCACCTGCCAGTGTGCACACGCCCACGCCCTCGCCCTCGCCCTCGCCTGTACTTGCACCCACATTGGGACCCGGATCCACACCCCCAGTAACTTCAAGTTGAGAAATCCCGCTATGCCCACCCATGACTCGCATTGGAGCGCCTCCTAAGTCATACTTAAACATAACAATGCCCATGACACAGCGTCCATAGTCGCCACCTTCTCCCTCTCCTGGTCTCGTGTTCCGATCAGAAAGGCGTATTGGTGGTTATCGACGATGATACCCCCAAGAACACGCCACCCCTCCTCGTTTTCTCCTTGTTCCCCTCGCGTCCGACTTCCATTCCTATGAGTTCATTAACACTCCCCGCTTTGACGGCTCGTCCCGTATTGCCCCGCTTCCCTTGCTCCGGTTTGAGGCGCTGAGCGCCCCTCGGCAACGTCGGTGCCATGCGATTGCTTGCATTGTTCTCTATCGCTGTCTACGTTACTATACTATTTTGAGCCATCGTTTTCCCTTTATTCTACGGTCATCGTGCCCTCCTCTGCCTTTCGTCCTGCACCTCTTAAGACTCGATTCCGTTCACCGAACTTTGATCCACTTAGATTACGATATTCTCTTCGTTTCCCCTGTATGCGCGTACAACCATGCTTAGTCTCGTTGCTATCGGACGGCCCGGGTTCTCAAAACCTCCTGCGTGAATGTATCAATTCTGCTTCTTCCTTCGCCTTGCCTCCAGTTTCATCTATGGATTATCTGACATCAGTCTCAGACAACCGAGCTGGACTCGCATTCCGAAGCTTCCTTCTTGCCTTTTCGTCTTGCCCTTCCTCCGTTCTTATTACCCCTTATCCGCCTTATCTCTCGCGGCATTCCACATTCAGAAACCTCACCCCCCAATGTTTCGACACCTGGCACCACCTCAATGTGCCGACAGTCGTTGGTTCCTTACTCAAATTCCTCGCGCTCGCCCTAGTACGATACATTTCGCTTCCCCAGTTTACAAAATCATAGGCCAGCGTTGCGCCATGTATTCCACTGTGTTGAAATCCGGGGTATCTTTTGCAGGCCCCGCTGATCCGAGTTCCATGCGCTCTCGTTTCAATACCCTGTCACGCTCGATTGTCTTGCTTTCGCCATCCACCTCGAATTGCACAGCGGCCTAAGGTTCTACATTTCCTTCTGCTTTTCGCCTCTCCTCTTCTTCTTTGGCTTCCATCTCTTCTGCTTCTACGACCTCAATGTCCAGTGGAAAAGTCAAAATAGCAGCAATACCAGTAATTTGGTTGAGTTCTGTACGCAAGCAGGATCATTAAAGGTCGTGATTCATTAATAGCATGATACCCACGTTGTCCACTCTCGTGCATGCTAGAAAATATGAGTACCTCCCCTCTTTTCTCTCGTACATCCTCTACAAGTGAAACAAATCGCTTCCTGACTTCAGGATTGCCCGCTCGGAAGAGCTCGTCAGAAATGAGTAGCGTGCCAACGGCCCCCCTATCAACAGCAAGTGAAACGTGATCTGGGCCATACCATGCTCGCTGCTCATCAGAGGCAAGCATTTTGAAAAAACTGGTGGTGAACCAAATATATGTTAAGGATCTAGGACGTAGCTGGTCATTTGTACTCGTACCTATCGAGCATGATGCCTTCTCTGGCAAATTTGGTCTCCTTCAATTGGGAAACAACCTAGGAACAAAGTAAGCGTAAAGAGCATTTTCATGTAAATCAAGGAGAAGCACGAACTTCGGGGCTCTTCAACACCTCCACTAGACTATGCACGTGCGGACTATTCACATGCACGCGCATGAACTTCTGCCGGGAACCCAGCAGCGCTTTGTTCCCTGCCTGGGTCGCTTGCGTCATGATATAATCGAAGACGGCATCGCGCACCCACCCAGGGCTTGCAATGACGATCGCACGAAGGGTGGGGTTCGCGTATGGAATATGCCGCAGGAACGACTGGTAGAGTGTGTCATAGAAGCGCGCGAGGCCCTTCTCGTGGGCGGTCGCTGAACCAGCACGCTTGCGTGGGACTGGGACATCGATGCGCTGGAGTACGACGGTCATATGCTGGGAGAGCAGGCAAAACGCTGCGGTGCCTAATAACATCCGTTACGGGAGGATATCAGCATTTTTCCCGTGCATCACCGTACCGACCAGTAGTAGTAACGAGTAGTAGAGAGGGGTAGAGATCGTACCTTCACCACAGACGACGGCGCCGACCTCAGCCCCGCGTCCAGGTTGTGACGCCTCTTCGATCCGCTCGAGGGATATGCTGTCCCACTCTGGCTTCTCGATCCGCACATCCCGGTTCGCCTCTATATCTAGCGTGTGGAACGCACCCATCTTAACGTGCTGGTTCTCCTCTACGACGCGTCCCGTAATCTGCAGAGACGCCGTCGGCTCGACGGGCGGCGCCGACGTAGCAGTGGGATCGCCGGCGGCTCCTGCAGTTGGAGTTATTGGTGGGGTGAACTCGATTCGAGTCACTTGAAGCGTTAGCGTTGTGCGAACGCGGTGCGACTCTGAGGATCCCGTCGCGGATACGCTTTGCACACGGCTTCAGGAAAAGAGTTAGAACGTGCGAGCGAGACGGCGATTATGATTTAAAAGCGGCACACCGTATTGCTGGGGCGCGTACGTTATCTCCCTAATCCTGACGCTAAATCCAGGTCTGGGTAGTGGTACGAATACGCTTTACCTCTCGAATGAGGTTATACAGATGCCACATGTCCTCGTCTTCTTCTGGACGCACTTTTACATATCCCTGGACACTGTTCGGCTTTAGCACTGCGCTGCAATATAAACACGTACTGAGCCTTTGATGATGTGCTTACTGACTATCTTCATGACGATTTAGAGTGAGGGATGACGACTTCCTTTTCTGGCTCGGCTATTGGAGCCTTGCTTTGCATCACCCCAGAACCATGTCCACTTTTGACGACAACTCGTCGTAGGTCTTCGCGCTCACACCCACCACAACACTGCATTCTCATTCTCATATTATCTCTTTCCTTAGTAGTTCACGCCCTCAAAATGCAAAGATCGCCAATCTGACCTCTCAGCTCCTCGCGTCTTCCTCTTCCTCCAGAGCCGCATTCCGTCACTCAGACTCAGGCGTCGATGCCCTCGACGATGACGAGCTGTTCGCAGAGCTAGAAGCAGAGATTGAGAACGAAGACGGATCACTCCGAGAACAGGGCCTCAAGGACTTACAACGCGAGTACGGCAAACCGTCACTATTTGTTGCTGTCACACCCATAATCTAACAAATAACTGATTTGCCACGCCTTTTTTTTTTGGCGCGTGTTCAGGATGGAACGCTTGAAACAGATGCGAGAAGACATGCATGGAAAGTATGCCGAACTGACTGACGAGAAGGATATCATCCGGACGAGTGCGTAAGTTCTGTCCTCGTGCTTATATACATACACCGGGTTGAGAGCTTACTACGTCCGCTGCGCTTATAGGTCTGAGCCTCTGTGTATAATCCATTTCTACCATAGCAATTTCCGCCGTTGTGCAGTCATGGATAAGCATCTGACTGTATGATTTTCTCCATCACCACTTGACCTGTGCCTCTGATCATATAGTTCAGGCCCTCGCCCCGAAGTACTTCAACACGAGGTTCTTGCGCGTCTTTGTAGAAAACGTGCCTTTCCTTGTAGAAAAGCTGGGGATCAAAGTCTTGCCTTGTATCGTCTGCTTTATAAGGGGCGTCTCCAAAGACAGGCACGTGTAGAAGCTAACTGCGCATATCTTGCTCCTTCTAACACATGGAAAGCAGAATCATTGGCTTCGAGGAACTTGGAAACGTGGATAGTTTCAGCACCGCTACCTTGGAGCTTCGGCTTCTGCATACGGGTTCGGCTCTCTCGCCATCTAAGTATAAGTATGACTAACATGGGACGCAAGGTGTTATCCAAAAAGATCCCCTCGTGCCTGTTGTCAACAATGCACGTGCCGTGGTAGCCCAAGGCACCCGCCTACGCCAAAATCGCCATGCTGATGACGACGACGAATTTGACCTTTGAGCGCGACCATACATACCGTCTCTGTTTATCTTAACGACGACCTCCCAGCGCTGCGCCTGATCACCAGGACGACGCTGTCTGCTGATAAGGTTCAATGAAATGGTTCATGTCCTTCAGGATGCGCCGCATACTGTTCCTGTTCAGCTCAGCTCTAGTGCTTGCTGTACCAGATCAATTATTTCCTCGAACACGAGTGCATCGTACCATGCCTTGGTTTCCTTGCATATTCCGCAGTGTGAGTTTCTCGAGGCCTGGTTAAAGGAAGTACAAATGTTGGGGTGTATCAGGAGGTACTGTTCGTCCCCTGCTGTCATTCCTATACAGTGAACCTGCAAACGAGACCCAATTGTCCATCATCACACATCAATGTAGGATTCGATGACCTCTTCCAAATCAAGTCACAGCAAGCGGGGCTTGAGAGGCAGTCGCGGTCACGTGTGTATCAATTGTATGACGTCAACGATCCACGGTATTATCAAGGAACTAGACTGGAACTAGGTAGGAACTCATCCGCTCTCCTTCATCTTGTTAACTATGGCGAAACGTGCTTCGTCACTGCCAACCCCGCCTTCAAAGAAACCACATCTCGAACCCTCTTTCAGCGTCACTAATGTCGCATCTCCCGAGGCCGCTGCAGCTGCTGATGCCGACCCCCCTTTGGGGATACTTCTCCGAACATTGAAAGATGTTCCCTCAGAGTCTCCGAGGACAGGGGACGCCGTGGCGTACTGGATGAGAATGGAGGACATGCGAAGTGAGAGCAACTTGCTCTCCACCCCTTGTCTTCTCAAATATTGTCGCTAGTCAGTGATAATCGTGCGCTCGCCCAGGCGTCCGCCCGAGCGCAAGAAGATCACGTCCCACTTCTTGTCTTTTTCGTCTTGAGCCCGCAAGACTATGCCGCACACGATCGAAGCCCCCGTCGGATTGATTTTACTCTCCGAAATCTCTCTGTCCTCAAGGTCTGCTCCTATTTCTCTGTTTTCTCCAAGCGTAGGGCATATTCGGAATCTTAACTGTCTAGGATTCTCTCGCCGAGCTCAATATACCGCTTCACGTTTCCCTTCATTCGCAACGCCGAACGCTGCCCTCACATGTCATCTCGTTCCTACAATCAGTGAATACCATTCGGGTGTACGCTAACATCGAATATGAGGTTGATGAGCTCCGCCGTGACATAACCGTTTGCAAGCTCGCAAAGGACAACGGGATCACCGCTACTTTTGTCCATGACAAGCTTATTGTTGAGCCAGGCTTGCTTTCTACGAAGCAGGGTAAACCTTATAGCGTAAGTCCTCGTAGGTTCGAGCAATGGCACCAGTAAATCCGGATTACTAGGTATATTCTCCATTTCAACGCCAATGGGTGTCCGTAATAAACACGGACACGGACAAGTATCTAACAGAGGCGACAACTCCCGATGCAAACTCTCCATCCGTGAAAGACCATCCGGTTTTCCAAGAGCTGTTTGCTAGAGAGATTCCTTCTCATGTCGACGGTTTTGAATGTCCCGATAAAGATAAGATGGCCCTTGTCTGGCCCGCGGGAGCAGGTGCTGCACGCGAGGTGCGCTTGATCGTACAGTGAAGACACCGTATCTTATGCGCTGAAAACAAGATGCTACGCCGCTTTCTCCGCACGAAATCGAGGAACACCCATTTAGGCATCGCCGATCCTCTAGAGGAAGGTGCAGAAACGTCTGAAAAACGAAGCCGGGCAATGGTCTACAATGAACAGAGAGACCACGCTGACAGGGATACTACAAGCCGTCTAAGGTAAATGAAGAGGCATGCGCTAATGATTAGCGCTCATGACCTTCTCAATAGCCCCTACCTTGCTGCGGGTGTTATCTCCGCGAGAGAATGCGTTCGTGCTGCACTCGAATTTCTAGGCACAAGGAAGGTGCAAACCAATCGCGACTCTGGCGTTGGAATGTGGATCCAGGAGATCGGTAACAACCTTTCTTGTCGCCCATCTCTGCTTTGCTTAAGTATTACTTCTTCCAGCGTGGCGTGATTTCTACACGCATGTCCTCGCTGCATTTCCACGTGTTTCAATGGGGCTCCCGTTCCAGAAGAAATACGCAGACGTGCGGTGGGAGTCAAATCCAGAACATTTTGAAGCTTGGACGACGGGCTGCACGGGAGTGCCCATCGTGGATGCTGGGATCCGACAAGCTAACACGATGGGTGTGTTACCCAACTTGTCCACCAGGAAATTCTGACCCAGAAACCCGCTATTTCAGGCTGGATGCACAATCGCGTACGCATGATTGCCGCGATGTATTTGACGAAGGACCTCATGATTGATTGGCGTCTGGGCGAGAGAGTAAGTGATACGAAATTTCGCCTGGAATGGTGAACGAACCACCCCTCCCCCCTCCCACCCATAGCATTTCATGCAACAGCTCATAGACGGCGACCTTGCCTCGAACAACGGCGGTTGGCAATGGAGTGCGAGCACTGGCACGGACCCGCAACCATATTTTCGCATCTTCAATCCTTACTCCCAGAGCGAAAAAGCCGACCCAAGCGGCGATTATATTCGTACATTTGTACCCGAGCTTCGCAACGTTTCCGGACTCGAGGTACACAACCCTTCGGCCAAGCTGGCGGATAAGGTGGGTTACCCAAGACCGTTGGTCGATCATAGGGAGGCACGGGATAGGGCACTCAGGCGTTACAAGAACCCCGGGTCCAAGTGATTGCGCCTTGTAGCTTGTGACCTTGTCTCTAATTATCAAGGATTTGTGGCGGCACGCCGGTCTCCAAAAAGTCATGGTTGGGACCACCTATCCGACCGGAAATTCGTAGCTTGTACCGCCCGAGGTGCTACTCATAAATCATAGTCCGGTTGTAAAACTTCGCAACAAGAATATATACTTGCCGATAACATTGGTTGGAAATCATAAAGCACCAATGATCGTGGATTTGCAGGGGGAAAAACAAACTGTGATGCATGTGATGTCCGAAGAACGCCTAGCCGTGCCCAGTATACATCTCGTGGCTCAATTTCACAGTCCGGCGGCGGTGCATGGGCCTTTGTGTGGTGTGATCTTGCCATATCTGCTTATATCACTGGATAAGATACGTTCTGTTGTGATTGATGTGCCACAATTTGAAAACGCCCGTGGTTGTCAGAACCGCCTTTGGGACACTGAGATATCTGCAAGGGTACAGTATCACATGTGTGTAGGAAAGTCGTATTCTTCGCTCCGGATCTGGCCAGAAGGCCCAAAGCCCCAAGCTTGACAGAACGTGTCCGGGTTTGTGGTGCCGACGACGATAAAGGGTGGGGTGCCCGCTCTTAATTTAGATGACGGTGTTCGTACTTCTCAACTTTATTCGTCGCCCACGTTTTTCCGGATCAGTGTTAGTCGGTGAGAATTACATTCTGGGCCAAGCAGACAGCGGCGCCGAGACAGATGCCATCAATTGTGGGGCAGCAGGGATCGAACAACTTGAAACCTCGTGTTATTTCTTGATGGGTGTGTTTACGAGCTATTACAGTGGCGGAGGTACAATCGTATCGGAGCTGTTTCGAGCCAGAGTGTCTGATTTAATCTATCTGCAAAGGTCACTAGGGAGTGGGCAACGTGCCCGAGTCCCCCGCACAAGGGTGAGGTAGAAAGGATAAGGTAACCAACCTTTATGCAATCGTAGACATAACGACAGACGGAATGTATAAAGGCGCTATAAAATGAGTTGTGGGTGTTATAAAGGTGCCCTTGTCAGTTGGGTGCTGTGGCCCAAGTGTGCCATCTTGTTCTGTGCTGTGCTGCCTGCATCTGCATCGCATATGAAATTGAAATGGTTCCGACACGACAGGACCAGTTGAGGAGTGATCGCAAACCATACATACAACACGTGATGCGCCCCTTGTAAACTGCACTATTCCCGATATAGAACAAAGAGTATCCCCAATCTGCTTCCGTCAACTCCCACCCATTCTAACGGGAATATAAGCCAGCGGGGCGTGTCCCTAGCATGTACGCACCTTTTTTTTCACCCACCCTGCCTCAGGAGCGACAGGAAAAGCGAGAAAAAGCTACACACGACACAACACAGAGACACAGACCCCACACGCACTCGCCAGAATGTCCTCCTCCTCAAACGTGCAGGCACCCTTCTCCCTATTCCCCACGTCCACTGCGGCGCCGTGCGCCTTTGGCCTCTTCGGCCAGCACCCGCGGGACACCCACGCGGCGTACGAAGACCTCGCCTCGCTGATGTTCGCCCGCCCGTCTCCGTCATCATCATCACCGCCCTCGCGCGAACGCGCTGCACAGAAGGAAATGACGTCGAGCGCCACCGGCAGCAATTCGCTGTCCCTCGTCCAGACATTGAGACTCTTTTTCCGCCTATAATTGACGTGGAATCTCTCGGCATGCACGCGGATGTCCATCACCCATCTATCATCATCATCACCACACCACCACCACCCATCGCATCTGTCAATAACCCGTCGCCGCCGCCGCTGCCACCACCACCATCTTTCAACGTTTAAAGTGACACAGCGCGCGCCATCCTTCACTCTCATATTCTCGACACTATAACGTCCTCGGTGCCCCCAAAGCATCTCCTGTCGCGCGTCGAAGACACTTTAGACGAGACTGCCGTCCCCTACCAACGGAACCACGCCAAAAGGTCGCGGTTTACGGCAACTCTGAAACTCCTACGAACACAACCTCAATACAGAAGAAACAACCCACTATCGTTATGTTTTTACTTTTTTTTGGTCGCCTGAACTTCATTCTAAATAGGCATCATGTCGTTCCTTACTGTCATGTATCCTGTATATCCTCTTCCCATTGGACCGCCCATATTTCTAATTTAGGGATAATTCTGTATTATATCACATTAGACCACATAAAATTTGAAAAACCCGTGTATTATCACTTTTTTGGAATTATCGAGTGCTTGTTTCCAACGTCAGAGGCAATAAATAACTGGGTTAAATATCAGGGCAATGAAAGCGTAGTGCAAATTCCAGGTAGTAA
>Ga0307510_10003162_pt1 | contig 19090 bp, 17 predicted proteins | sample 12_EM_MG_FD_207224 | JGI IMG/M metagenome (GOLD analysis project Ga0307510, IMG submission 207224) | Populus trichocarpa ectomycorrhiza microbial communities from riparian zone in the Pacific Northwest, United States - 12_EM | ecosystem: Host-associated > Plants > Roots > Unclassified | place...
AGGTGACAGCACTACCGAAGAAATAAGTTAAGCCAAATCGCCACCTCTTTCGTTGGGTCCTAGAAATTTCATAGACCCATTTCGCCCCCTGAATCATCACGGAACCGCATCCACGGCGAAACTAAGTATCAACAAAACGCATCATGGGGCGAAGAGCAAATATGCAATCGTTTGGTTCCGGTAGTGTTAGCAGTGGGAATATAACGAATAGCTACAACAACAGTATCACCCTAAACAACAAGGCTATCACTGTCAACAAAACGGACGAAGATAGCCAGATTAAGCAGTGGCTCTCACCACTGGAGCCTCGTCATAGACATCACACTGTGCAAGCCGACCGGGTGAAGGGTGTGGGAGGTTGGCTTCTGGAGAGGAACGAGTTTCGGGAGTGGAGTGGTAGTCAAGGGGCGCCGAAGGATGCCGTCTTATTCTGCTACGGCGATCCGGGTGTAGGGAAGACTCATATCAGGTCCGTGACAAAGCTCTCTGTAACAAGCGGACATCACTGACAGTCAGAAATATTAGCTCCTTAGTTATTGACTGGTTGTGCGATCAAGTTCGTGATCGAGATATCGCCGTTGCTGGGCTGTACTGCGATTATCTTGCCCAGAAGGAGCAATCCGCGGTGAACATTTTGGGCGCAATCCTCAAACAGCTTTTAGAGAGAGATGGAATCCCTGAGCCCTTGCGGCAGGTTTTTCGTAAGGGGAAGAGGGGGTTTGGCGGAAGGGCTCTGCGACTTCTAGACTTGGTAGGAATACTCGGGACGACAATCGCATCATTACCAGAAGTGTTCATTTGCATCGATGGCTTGGATGAATGTCTTCCGAAAAATCGACGAGAACTTCTTAAGTCGCTTAGGGACATTGCACTGGCTTCGCCGACCACGCGTGTGTTTCTTTCCGGGAGACCACATATTCGGGACGAGGTCGAGGGGTATTTCACCGAGGCGGTCATGATAGCCATCGTTCCTACGATTGGGGATATTAAGGGATATCTGAAGATGAGATTAGACCGAGATCCCACCCCCAGCGCGATGGACGATGATTTGAGGGCCGAGATTCTGAGAGTGATTCCAAGAAAGATTTCGCAAATGTGAGTAAAATAATCAATCCAGGCCTTGTTGGACATTCGCTGATAACAGAATATAGATTTCTTCTCGTTTCCCTTAACATTGACGCGGTCCTGGAAGAGGTCACAATCCATCAGAGAAAGAAAAAGCTTGACGAAATGGTCCAAGGGAATGGTCTTCAGAGTGCGTACTCGGCAACCCTAGCACGAATAAAGGATCAGAAGGGCAGCAGGTCAAGACTCGGGATGGAGGCACTAATGTGGCTATCACATTCGGAATGGGCCTTAGGCGCTAACGAGTTATGCGATGCCCTGGGAGTAGAAATCGGGTCCACAGACCTGAATTCTCAGAACATTCCTACAATAGAAACACTGCTGGGATGCTCCCAAGGGCTCGTAATAGTTGAAGCATCCTCATGGACTGTCCGTCTTGTACACTACACTCTTAAAGAATATCTATCCAATAATACCGACTTGTTTCACATGCCTCATTCGATGATTGCCGAGGTTTGTTTAACATACCTCAACTTTCAGAGCATCAGGGACCTTCCGCTTACCCATGATTGGATCGAGCCCCCGACAACATTGCTTGAATATGCCTCTCATCACTGGGCAGCACATGCTAGACGAGAAATCGCGGAAAGTGTGAAGGTGCTGGCACTGAGGCTTCTCGAGGGATTCGATAAGCATATATCTTCTGTGATACACTTAGACTATGAAAAGAAATACCTGGATTTGAAGTTTAGTATGGTTAACTCCACGGGATTTACCGGGCTCCACAGCAGTGCTTATCTTGGAATGGTTGAGATTACAGCTGCCCTATTAAAGATGAAGAAATGGAATCTCAACGTAACTGATCTAATGGGTAATACGGCAATCTTGTTGGCTGCTAGAGGAGGGCATGGGGACATTGTGAAGATGCTTTTGGAACAGGAGGATGTGGCTCCCAACACTGCGGATCGATACGGCCAAACGCCTCTATCGCTGGCAGCTGAAAACGGATATGAGGATGTGGTGAGAATTCTTTTAGGGCAGGGGGATGTCGCTCCCAACACTTTGGATATCTGGGGCCGAACGCCTCTCTTCTGGGCAGTTGAAAATCGTCATAGGGAGGTTGCGGGGAGTCTTTTAGAGCGCAGGGATGTCACTCCTGATACTGTGGGTAGGGGCTGTCAAACACCTCTCTTGTGGGCAGCTCAAAATGGATATGAGGATGTGGTGAGAATTCTTTTAGGGCGTGGGGATGTCGCTCCCAACACTTCGGATAACTACGGTCGAACACCTCTCTCGTGGGCAGCTATAAATGGGCATGTGGGCACTGTGAAGATGATCTTAGCACGAGAGGATGTCACTCCCGACACTATGGATAAAGACGGTCGCACACCGCTCTTGTGGGCAGCTGGGAGTGGGCATGAGGCCGTTGTGGGGGTGCTTTTGGAACGTGTGGATGTCACGCCCAACACTGCGGATAAAAACGGCCGAACACCTCTCCAGTGGGCATCTGGAAATGGCCATAGGTGTGTCGTCAAGATGCTTTTGGAACGGAAGGACATCACTCCTAACACTGCAGATAAATGCCTTCAAACACCTCTCTTATGGGCGGCTGGGAATGGCCATAAGGGCATTGTAGAGATGCTTTTGGGGCGAGAGGGTGTCACCCCCGACGCTGCGGATGAAGGCGGCCGAACCCCTCTCTCGTGGGCAGCTGAGTTTGGGAAAGGGGGCGTTGTGGAGACGCTATTAGAACGGGAAGATATCACCCCGGATACTGCGGATAAAGACGGCAGAACACCTCTCTTGTGGGCTGCGGGATATGGGCATAAGGGCACTGTGGATATGCTTTTGAAGCGGGAGGATGTCACTCCCGACACTCCGGATAACGGTGGCCGAACGCCTCTCTCGTGGGCGGCTGGGAGTGGGAGGGAGGGCGTTCTAGAGATGCTTTTGGGACGGGAGGATATCACTCCCGACACTCCGGATAACGGTGGTCGAACACCTCTCTCATGGGCAGCTGGGTTTTGGAAAACAGACGGTGTGAAGATGCTTCTGGAACGGGAGGATGTCACTCTCGATACTCTGGATAAGGATGGTCGGACACCCCTCTCGTGGGCAGCTGGGAGTGGGTCTAAGGGCGCTCTGGAAATACTTTTGGAGCGGGGGGATGTTACTCCCAACACTGCGGATAAGGACGGTCGGACACCTCTCTTGTGGGCTGCTGGAAATGGATGTACGGACGCCGTGAAGATGCTTTTGGACCGGGGAGATGTCGCTCCTGACGCCGCGGATATATACGGCCAGACACCTCTCTTATGGGCAGCCAGAAATGGGCATGAGGGAATTGTGAGGATGCTCTTGGCACGAGGGGATGTCGCTCCCGACACTGCGGATAATGATGGTCGGACACCCCTGGTGTGGGCAGCGGGGAATGGGCGTGGGGGCGTTGTGGAGATACTTTTGAAACGAGAGGATGTCACTCCTGACACTGCGGATAATGACGGTCGAACACCTCTCTCGTTGGTAGCTGAGTTTGGGGCAGAGGGCATCATGACGCTGCTTTTGACACGGGAGGACGTCACTCCTAATACTACAGATAAGGACGGCAGAACGCCTCTCTTATGGGGGGCTGGAAATGGGCACGAGGGTGTTGTGAATATCCTTTTGGAGCGTGGGGATGCCATTCCCGACACTGCGGATAAAGACGGTCGAACACCCCTCTTATGGGCGGCTGGAAATGGGCATGAACACATTGTGGAGATCCTTTTGGAACGGAAGGATGTCACTCCCAACTCTAAAGATAAAAGCGGCCAAACACCCCTCTTGTGGGCAGCTGCAAATGGGCATCGGGGTGTTGTGAAGATGCTTTTGGGGCGTGAGGATGTCACTCCCAACACTGCTGATAAAGATGGCCGGACACCTCTCCTGTGGGCAGCTGGAAATGGGCATAGGTGTGTCGTCAAGATGCTTTTGGAACGAGGGGATGTTGCTCCCAACACCGCGGATAAAGACGGCCGGACACCTCTCTCGCAGGCGGCGGGAAACGGGCATGTGGAAATCGTGAAGATGCTTTTCGATCGAGCAGACATCACTCCCAACATTACAGATAGGGATGGTCAAACACCTCTCGGGTGGGCAGCTAGAAATAGACATAAGAACGTCGTGAATACGCTCTTGGAACTGCATGATCTCTCTCCCGCTACTACAGATGAAGGTGGTCAACCGCCTCTCTGGTCAATTAGGGGACGTGGACACGCCAGCCGAGTAGAAATGCTCCCCGAACGGTGCAGCGTTAGCCAGGACATCGCGGTCACGGATCCCACCAACCAAGCAGAAGTTGCACGGACTTCTGGAAATCAACATGGACGAGCTCTAAAACGGGGATTCGAGGATCGCGGTTTTATTCCTCAGGCGCCCGGTAGCAATAACTTCACAGGTCTTTTCCTACCTGAAAGCTCCGAGTCGTCTCAGCACCCCTCTAAGAGGACCCGGAGGTCTTGACATTCGCGGCCAATGTTCGTCACTCAATGAACCCTCGGGCCCGCAGTATTGCACTGTCGCACCACCAAACTTCAATCTCGATTCAGCCTTCCTAGACCTTTTTTATTTTCTATACCCCCCCTTCACTTATTACATATATCCACTCACCAGTCTCAATGTATCCTATCATCTCTTCCCTTTACCTTTAAGGGCCGTAAGGCGTAGTGCTTATACAATACCAGTTTTCGTTCGGTGTTTGGTGACTTTCTTTCTCTTTCGTCTCCTTCATGGCGTACATTTTATGGAGTATTGGCGTAGTTTTCACTATTGTTCATGTTTCCTTACTTCTCGTCTATTTGTTTCTTTGTGTTCTTCATATTTTGTGAGAAGCAGAGGGGGATCCTGTTCCGCGGCATGGTGGCTTTTTGTTCCCCTTTTTATATCTTTTCTCTTTTCCTTTTAATATCTCCCCATTCTGATTACAACCGACTTCGCCGGGCTTTCTAGAGCCTAGTATAGCTTGCACTGTAGTTAGAATTCTGTAGAATAGACAATTGGTTTCTCATCCGGTTAAGGACATCTCTGGTGCAAACTTTCGAGCCTAGCTAACTTAAATCACCAACTGGAAACGATTTTCTCCCTGTTTACCTGGTGCGAAATCATTGGCCTGATGACGCCTAGCTCTGGCAGTGTGGGGCCCAGCAGGAAGCTTCCTTTTGGATTTTCAATTAGGTTAGAGATGTTTGTTGCTTCCAGCTTCGTTCTATCTTTTATTCCTTTTGTTTTTTTTTGTTTTTTTTATTTGTTTCTCCTTCCTTCATCCTTCTGTCTCGGCAGAGTGGCTGGTGATGGCCCGTTGCTGAGGCGGGTCTGGGTGAGGTGAAAAGGGAAAGAAAAATCAATAGTTGACTTACCAGATCCCCAGATGCATTATTTCTTTGGGTTATAAGTGCGGAATAGATTTTTAAAGGGTCTAATGAAGGGGGATAAACGGTCTTATAATTGTTAGATTTGACGGAAGCAGGGAGTTGTTAGAGACAAGCAAAGCGGATAGCTGAGGGCCAAAGCTAGACGGTCGCGTTAGTGATTTCATTTGTTCTAGAGCTGAAAGGACCGACGGAAAGTTTTACTGTTGTTATGTCTTTTCATTGTATTATTATTATGGAAGTACTGTGCACAGACAAATGAGGGCATACAGGAGGGAGGCTGATAAGTGTAGGAGCAGATGAAGTGACTGAGATGGTTCTATTATTCTTATAATATTTATGGATTGATGTTTGGTTAGTTTTGGGGAGCGAGAGAATGAGGTTTTAGATTATACCTACCTTATAGGTTAGCCTACTTGACAAGTTGTTCGGGCGTTGGACCGTTGGGCTCTTTATTTCCCTCAACGATAATTCCATGGGGGAGATGTGAAGAGGGGAACTTGACGACAAAAGAAGAGCAAAAAGTGGACAGGGTGGATTATACTCCCCAAACCATGACAGGACTCGCTGCATTAATTCCACTCCCGCCTGTATATAGCTAAGCTCACATTTATACAACGTTTAACCTGATCTGAGAATGTTTTGTCAGCCCTTACTCTGCCAATATGATACAGCAATCATCTATGAAATGATACTGATTAGAAGGTAGAAAAAGGACTAATAACACTAAGAAAATGTAAAAAGGATCAAGCAGGAAATAAGCATGAAAGAGCCAATAGCTATTCCAAGGAGAAGTCTGGGGGGAGGAGGGGAGGAGGGAATGAGGATTGATAGTGAAAGGAAAATCGACGGAAGAGACCGAGTGGCGCTTTGGAGTACTGTAAATCAGGTGAGAGATGCTCTGGAACTTTGTTGGATAAAATCGCCTTATCGAGTCATGTAATTGGGCAGCACTCTTAGTGAGGTCATAGTGTAGGCATATTAAGGTGGAAGAATAAATTAGCTGAAGAAGGGACATTTCACCAAGCTTTGCAAATCACAGCATGATTCCTTGTGATATCGACAGAGTCAGGAAAGCTCTTTCTGCTATATACCTCATACTAGTTCCTGTAGAGATAGAAGCTACAATATTTTGTCGGATTACCTATCCCATCGTTCGTAGAAGGGACAAATTTGTCCCTTTTGCTGACGAGTACAACGCCACCGCCACTCAAAATTTGAATCTTTTTCCTTCTGACTCTAGACTTGGCTGGAACCAAAGGGAAGTCCAAAGGTATTTGAAATCATAATTGCAAATGATTTAGTAGCTGTGGTGTGCAGTGACAAGTGTTTATAAAAAAGGGTACTTTTGGTGAGGATTGTGTGCGCAAGGAAAGGTCCCTGGACTTTAGCCCACAATGACAGCCAGGCAACTTTGACCCCGCTCCATCAATATCTCCTACCCTGAGATCCTCCCTGAAGACTCCGCTTCCCATCATCCAGAAGGCAGTCAGAGAAAAACATTGGTAAAGACAAGGCCTCAGCGCATCACGAAATATCACTCGCCACCCCCGGGCAATGCAAAATCAGCACCTTCCTACCCCATTATCCTTCCAGAAGTCCCATTATACTGCCCCCTCCGTCACCCCTACCCTTTGCATTCTCCAATCAATCATCTTCCATCCTCTCTGCTATCTCTCAACAGTATTGAGCCTTCAGATATTGTTAATCTCTTCTTAACTGAAGAGCTTTTCCTTACTATGTCATCCAATACCAACCTGTATGCTCAGAAAAAGCGTTCAGAAGCTCTGCCTGGTGTTGGAGGAAGAGTTTGGCATGATGTAACTCCTAGTGAGCTTCGGATTTGAATTGGGATTATCATTTATATGGGATTGTTCTCTGGTAAAAGTACGGCAGCAAGAGAATTCTGGCTTCACCATTAGCATCATCCTACCCATGATATCAGCAAATTTATGAGCCAAACTCGGTTTGAGTAGATCAAGGGGTTTTTCCACCTATCTAATCCTGAGGAGGACCAGGCAGAAAGCAGTTCAGGTCCTCGCTTATGGCACCAGAAGGTTGATCCTATCGTAAATCAACTACGCCTATCCTCACAACGCTATTGTCTACCCTTCTCTAATGTAACAATTGATGACGCTATGATATTATGTACTGGCAGGTCAATCGATACATATAAGATGCCTAATAAGCCAATCGAGTTAGGCTACAAGTTTCATTGTCTGGCAAATAGAGGTTACATTGTAGACTTGCTTCCTACCTCAAGCAAGTTTGGATTGGATCCAATTCCTGGTATTCCTGAACTTAGCGATACTGGCTCAGCTGTTTACCACCTGACAAGCACTCTTCAACAGCTTGATCGCCAGCGTGCCTGGAACCTCTATGTTGATAACTTTTACACTAGCTTTCCCCTTTTTAAAAAGTTGAGAGAGATTGGAATCGGTGCTGTTGGCACCGCTCGAACAAGCTCAAAGGACTTTCCTCAAAGTTTAAAAATACTAAAGGAGGTTTGGTCAAGGTTGGGGTATCGTAGCAAAGGTGGGGTCGTTAAGGATGGAATCGGATTTCTCTTGTGGATGGACAACAAGCCGGTAACGATGATGACTTCAATTCATACACTGCGAAACCGTGCCTTGGAGGTTTACACAAACAGAAGAGCTCCAAGACGATCTAACCCACAAGCCGCTACACAACACTCCCAAAACTCCCCAGTTCAAGTTAAAGAAATACGTGCTGTTATTATTGACTACAATTACAATAAAGGAGGTGTGGACATTGCGGATCAATACCGCTATTACTATGACACTCACCTCACCACCTACCGTATCTGGTTTCCAATGTTCTTCTGGGCTCTGGAGACATCACTTATCAATTCTTATCTCATATACAAGGATACCGGGGGTGATAGGGAGGCCGTTTCTCATAAAGGCTTTTGTCTCCGGACAGCCTGGGAGTACATCTCCAGTAATAAAAGAAGCATGGTAGGTGTGGCTGAGAGTTCAAGTAGCTGCAGCCCGAATGGCAATCAGTCCAACCTGCAACCTCGCCAACATGTCAACGCTGAACTTCCAGCAAAGCGTCGTGAGCTTGCAGCACACCTACCTGTCACTCTTGAGACCTGTAGGGATTGCTACCTCTGTCGCTGGTGGAAAAAGACTGGGCTGGCTGCTGATAGTATGGGTAGTGATTTACCTAAATCTTGGTGGAAATGTAACTATTGTGATGTACCTTTATGTCAACTGCGTGAACGAAATTGTTTTCTTGATTTCCACTCTATTTAGCCAATTTTTCAAAGCCAAACGAATACATTTAAATAATAACCAACATGAGAGTATGAGAAACTGATGAGTACAGAGAAATAAGAAAACTAAAACCATCTTCGATGTGTCCACTGTCGGAGGCGGTGGGGGATGCCGCTGCCCTTGTCGCTTGAGATCGTTGGCACCGATAGATCCCACTCCAAGGCAGGTGGTCAAGAGGCTGACCTAATTGCCTGCCGTTCGGTGGCCAACGACCTCCCAATTCTAGGCAGGCTATCTTACCTTCCCGCCGGGGGCTTGCATGAAGTTCCTAAGGGTGGTTACCTGTGGAGAATGTTGGGACTAGCATTCTCCTCCTTCATTTGCTTTGAGCCGCTTGGGCTACATATAGGCACCGATGGTGGTGGAAGTGATTGGTGGTGAAGTAAAGGTATTCAAGTCTATTTCGGTAGTGGTGAAATGAAAGGCTTTGTGCTCCAGGGGTAGTGCAGTTCTCCGGATAATGTTGAAAAATGCTAATCAAGGAAGGGATTTCTTTGTGGCGGGTATTGGGATCCGGCAGCATCTGTGTTCCTCTGGGGAGCAATCTCCTAGTCTGAATAGTATTTCCCTGGGAAACTAGCAGGAAGACAGAACCGGACCGGATAAAAAGATTTTCTCCGCCCCATTTTCGGGACATTTTAGGACTGCAGGTTTAAGAGAGGACCACGGGCCTGACCAGGTGAGACACTATTGTGCCATTCTCGTACATAGATGATAAGGGAGAGTGGTGTGCTGCGGATTCCCTAAGAAGGATGGTGGGAATTGGCGGGAATTGGCGGGATCTGCCGAGATCTGTCTGGGTCTGCCAGTATTTGTGGAGATCTGTGGGCATCTGTGGGCTCCGTCTGGCCTCACCCTCTGAGACCTTCTCAAAGCTGGTTGTGGGACCTACAGTCTTCCCCCTCTTGAACCTCCTGCCTTGAAGTCAACCGTAGGAGTATTCAGCTGTTATTTTCTGGTTTGTTGCAGTGAATGTTGTCTAGTAGGAGCATTATATTGACCAGTTCCTCGTGTGTATTATAAACACTAGCTATCCAATTGCGTGATGTACTGCTTGTAAAGTGTATGTGGTTGTGATTGGTGCCTTCCGTCTCCATCAAGCTAGCTTCAGCCTCAACAAGCAGGAGAAGGATGGGCAATGTAGGACAAGGGACACAGAAAACCGTTCCTGGGAAGACTGTACGTATCCTCTGCTTTCAAGAGGGATTTAGTGATATGGCTGCTGTAGTGGTCAAGCAGCTTAACGCAAGCTAAGTTGTGCAAATGAAGAGTTCATGTTTGCGTGCACCTGCCGGAAATTTAGGTAACTTGAGCAAGCTTCCATTGTTGTTGCATGCTCGGACCACTGAGGCCTTGCTTTTGCTGAGTAGTGGACAATGATTCCATCTTGTTATTTGCTTTCGCATAGTAGGGAATTTTAACAAAGGCTAGTCTTGGGTTGGTGTAGCAAGCTGGCTGGGCGTATAGTAGAAAGTTGGGTTGAGGAGGGGGTCAATGGCTGCTTGGAGAACAGCTGTGGGATCAATGTATCATCCGGGGCATCCCGCAGGGCCTGGTGGGGCGACTGCCACCACTCCCTGGAGGAGACAGGGCGACAAAATCTAGTCCACCCTCGTACTTGAATTCCCAGGATAGCCATCATTACCAAAGCAATGACGACAATGACTCTCATGACCTGGGACATCTTCGGCTAGAGGTAGGCAGGTGACTACATAGGAATGCTGAGGACAGCAGAGTATGGTGGGGGACAGAGGAAAATATCTGAAAATTGCAGAAGACGGTGGAGGGTAGCGGGGGACTGCAGGCAATAGTCGGGGATGACACAATGACGTCAATCCTAGTCCTTGGCTCTAACATGGCGGGCAAGTTCAGTAAGAGATGGGAAGGGGCCACAAATGTTGTCTGTTCTCGTCCTTGCCCCGGATGGATGGACTACCCCGTTGCAAACCCTGAGTAGAAGAGTGCCAGCTGGCAGGGGAGATGATAGAGAGTTCTAATGGGCTAAATACGTAGTCTGCTGACTGGGGGGAAGCTGTTGCAGGATGAATGTATCAAATGATATAGCTGATTGTAAAAAGCATGATGTTGCTAGAATTGTGGCCTGCTGGCAGAAGAAGTGATAGGAAGATATATGGGGGGAGAGGGGTGGTCTGCTGACCGGAGAAGTGCTGCGCCATCAGGGTGGTAGGATTATTGCACTCAGGGTGTTCTGCTGGCACATGGGTTGCTACAGAATCTGCCTTCAGTAGATAGAGTGGTGGGTGTAGAAAAATATACAGCAAGGAGTATTATGGAAAAGGAGATGGAATCTGCTGACTCGTGGCTAGAGGGGAAAACTGAGAGCTTTCAGATATTGTTGAAAGTATTGTGAATTGCAAGAGCTCTGCAGATGCGATTCTGCACGGATATATTGGGCATATGTGGCAATATAGCGCTCCATAGAATCAACACCATGACTTCTCCAGGTAAGAACACAACATCTCCAGTTTTGTTGCTTGTTTCCATCGATAAGACCTAGGGGACTCTTTTTTCCCATTTTCCAGTCGATTTCAGGTAATGCTAAACATCATTTCTGGGGTTCTGAGGGGTTGGTGGCAGTGTTCGCAATGGTCCGGGGCCTCTATAGAGCCTTGCTATTAGGACTGCCTAGAGCCCTGGGCTGGATGCGACGGCAAAATGCGGTCTGCCCCCGTCCAGGAAACCTCAGGATGGCCATGTTTGATGAAGCTCTGGTTTCTGTGCAGGGAATATGCCGTCGTACAGGCACTGCAAGGACCCAGCTATGATCGGAGCTGTCGTCACAAGAACGATCTGGGCCAGTCGCTGATATGAAAAGCTGAGATGTGTTCGATATTCGATGTATATGACAAGTGTGTTCGCTGAGGAGTAGGCGTTGATCATGAGGAGTGATCATCCAGAGAAAGGAACGCAGCTCAGACTAGATACAGTTTGTGGTCGCCCGCAAAGTGGGCTCCTACCACACAACACCAGTGACCGCCGCGTGGTGTGGTCAATAACCCTGCTCACACCTACGAGTGTGCCCTAACAGAACATACCACGATGGGGTTACTCCATCAATCTTGTGGAGGACGACTGGCGTAATTGGGGTTGGCTTCCGAGCAGTGATGAAACATTTTTCCCAGCGAAAGATGAAACATGTTTTGCGGAGGATGGCGGGGAGTCCTGTTGAGAACATTGGCTGGTGGGAGGGAAGCGTGGCTTGAAATTTCCCGGTCGTCGTAGTATTGCCGATGGCACTTGCCCAATGTAGTACAAGAGGGGCTGCTTCAGCTGGCATAACTCGAGAGTGGACTGCTCTTAGGGTCAGAGTCTAAAGAATGAATAGTACTATTTGGGTGCTGAGTCGGGAACTGGCTGAAGAATGTGAAAAAGGAGTAGCAGCCATCACTAAGGCGATAGTAGAGTGGGCAAGGTGCTGGCGAAATTGAGATGCGATTCAGTATCCAATTGTGATTCCTGACGGAGGTATAGTTTTTGGGCGAACATGCGGTCGTACAAGTACCACGATGGCACCACTATGAGCTGAACTGTCGTTGCGAGAAAGACTCTGGTCAAATGCTGATAGGAAAGCCGAGATTTGTTCGATATTCGATGTATATAACAAGTCGGTTCACAACAAAATGTAACCATGAGGGGATTGCTCCATCACTTCCCGCCTGATTGTGTAGGCTCTGGGCGATGTACTGAATCTAGAAAGCTGCTGGTAGCCACTACGATGGTTGGTATCTTGCTGAGAAGTGCTAAGGGGAGCTGCAATCAGGGATTTCTGTAGGAGTCGCTGTATCGGAGTGTTTCATTTTTGAGCTCAGGAAGTGCTAGGTAGGGCTTCCACCTTGCTATAGGCTATGTGGGAGATAGAGTCCTGTCTGTATTGCGAAGTGGTATCTATCGGAACGTTGTGTGCATGATGGATTCTCGCATAGAGTCAGGTCGTTACAGCTGTCGCGCTGTGAGTGTTGTAGTGAAGCCTATTCAATCTCATTTATCACGCATTTGTGGTCCAGCTCTTCCGTGCAGATTCAAATCTCAAGCTGGTATTCCATATCCAAAGTGATTCTTTGACATTCTACCATTATCCCTAGCTGCCGCTATTATTGCAGTGCCTGACGCGTCTCAGGAGTCATCATGAACATTCCAATCTCACACCAGTCCCAAATCTGTGCACTGCCGGCGGAGTGTCCTCTTCGTTTCGCCCATCGTAACAGGTGTCTAGATTGTCATTCCAAAATGCGAGCCGGAGGCGAATCTAAAAACAGAAGTCTGAGGGGAAACAAAAACCGTGATCCTGAGAGAAAATGAAAAATCAGACCAGGAGGGAGAGGAAAAAACACGTGCTGGTTGGCCATAGGAAAACGAAAAACGCGAGCTGTAGCGAGCTTGGAGACGAGAATGCGAGTTGTAGCGAGCATCGAGGTTCTCCACCCCTGGGAGTCGGTGGTTCTATGTGGTGGTTGCTCTCCGGTCCGTGCATCTTGAGCTATGACCTCTGAACAACCAGGCGAAAACCTCCTCCAAAGACCTCCATACAGTTCCCCGTAGCTTTGCCCAATTGGCAATGGGTTGTTCCAACCCGACATCTAATCCTATTTCTTATTTCACACTATTTTCTCTTTTCTTGATTTTTAATTAAATTAGTTGTGGTTGTGAGTTGGTTGCTGGAATGCCAAGAATTTCGCTACGAATGATGGGATAGGGTATGCAGTTAATGTTGTTAGTCACTGGCACTCCACATATGGCATGCTATTTGAGTTAGGGGTGACGCAGATTGTTCTATTGTTATGGGTTACTTGGAATGTGCTGGAAGTTTCGGAGCGTTGACCTATGTGACACACTGATAGCCTTTTGCGCTAAGAAAGAAAAGAGAGATGATGAGATAATATGCTATAGTGGGAGGAATGGTGTGACTGTGAAAAAGAGAAAAGGACAGATTGCTTTGTATTGCTTTTGTGTGTTTAAAACAACTCCCCTCACCCCAGATCGCCTAAAAATAGAGGTCACGGAAATATAAGTCGGTTGTTGATATACTTGTGCCATCTCGCCGGACACTTTCCTTAGTGTGTTTCAACAGTTAAGAGGTTATGCGGATATGAAGTTGTCCGGATATGTGGGTATGCGGACAGACAGATGTGCGGCTAGGAGATATAGAGCATGAGGCTTTATTGCACAGCGATGGGCACTTAGTAGTGGGTTGTTTTCACATGTTATTCCACCAGGCATAGGGCACTGCCTTCTGGTTTTGTTGATACTCATTGTTAGGTATTAGGTATCTGGTATTTAGTTTCATAATATGGCCTTTATGCCGTTTGTCCTTAGAGATACCGGAGTTGACACATTGGTATGGCTTAGGCATTAGGGATCCCGGAGGGTCATGGGACGCCAGGATCCCTCCAGATCGAGATTGCTAGGGGGTTTAGGTTTTGTTTGCTTAGTATGCGGTGTTGTTTAGACGGAGATATATATCTGACAGCCTGTCCTTGGCTAGCGGAGGGAGTAGAGAATTAGCCCACCGTTCTTCCATTTTCCGCTGTGCATAGAGCCTATTGTGATCACACCTTTGTTCTTTCCTTCTTTCGTGCTTCCCTTGGTCTCCATCGTATTTTATACTCATCGAGACCGCCGGGGGTGGCACCAGTACAGGACACTACAGAGCGGGGCCCGGGTAAGTTGTTCGATTTATTAAGTCTATCTCATCCTGGTAATGGATTATATAGGCCAAAGTGGGGGGCTAAGCCCAATATATCTATCTTATTATTATTAATAGTTCTTGCATTTGTAAAAGGTTGGTTGATCATACTTATTTTTGATGTCTGTGGAGTGGGGCCACGGGCTCAGCGCTCTAGCCTGGAGTGAGAAAGAATGGTTGGAAAGAGCCAGTGTTGGTACGTGGTTTGCACGGGGGCAACCCGGTGGTAAAGCTGGCATTTATTGTCGATTAGGTTTACAAAGGGCGTCGGTACTGGAGTCTTACAAAGTTTCGTTCTTACTTTGGGCACCATTTCCTACAACCTACAGAACTTTCCTGTTTTAGGCCATGGATTTTAGCTCTCTCATTTTGGGGGGGGGCCAATGTGAAGCCCTGCCGTATAAGTTAGTCATGAGCGAAAAATTTGAGAAAGTTTGACGACTCACAAACTGATGACATTTCGAAATTGATAATATGGAGGGGCCTCTTGAATAAGAGATTGATCTGGGTGCATGGAGACTAGCAATCCGGAGGGCCTCTGTTGAGGGACCGCAGGAGGTGCGACGTTGGACTTAGCTAGAAAATGTTGTGGGGGCTTGCTGCTAGTAAGTAAAAAGAAAGTGGAATGTTGGTCTGTGGCATAGGATAGCGGCTGTGGTAAATGGCCACTGCAACACACCACTGCTCTGGAAGACACTGTGCGAGTCCACGCTATGCGAGTGATGTCACATGAATCTAAATAATCCTGTCCTGGTTATCGTCTTTACTGCAGTATTGGATAGTCCGACTGGGATAACCGTGCCCTGGGTAGTTCCCAAAAAGGAGAATGTATGAGGGTCATAGAAATAGTGTTGGAGCTGAATTTGGCTGCAAGAAAAGAAGAGTTGAGTTTAGGACAGAAACCCCCCCTGGTGTTAAAGACTTTATAGGACAAACTTATATAACTAGCAATGCTAAACTTTACAAACTGAGCGAGATGCAGCTGGTTAGCTACAGTATACCCATTGCAATCACGTCAAGCCCCACTAGTGCCACGGGATCGCGGCGACAAATAGACAACATCGGGCGATGATTCTCAAACACGGTGATCTGAAAGAACGAAATTTGAAGGAAAAGAAAAACAGCAAAGAGTCTTGAGGCGGATCCATGCACCATCGAAGGCTGGTAGTCAAGTATCGGAGCAAGAGAAAATGGGGATGTTATGAGATGTGACATCTCCGTTCGTTTTGAGATTTCTGGGAGTGAATATACCTTTAATAGCGCCAAACCCACAGGACTACTACATCTTTCTGGAGTTGTAGGAGCGTAACTAGGCCTTTGCATCCGTCCTGCAAGATGTAGGTGATCGTTGTTTGACCGCACATGGCTTGAATATTGGAGTTGACATCTCCCCTCTACAGAAGCATTCCCACGAGAAGAGGGGGTGCCCAGCCATGGCAATATCCGGAATCGTGGTTGAAATCCTTCCGCATTCGTAGTTGTTCTACTACTCCCATTAATCCCGTCCGGGCAGCATCCCTGAGGATATGGCCCACGTAAGTTGGTATGTCCAGGCTGATTTCTTCCCGTGCTGGTACTTGCGTCATAGCACCGGCTTACAGGGCTCTAGCGGCCTGTGAGGTCGACGTTTGGCCTAGGGCATTTTGGGCATTGGATCTGGTGTCTCCCAACCGGAGGCGTAGCTTCACTTATCTCCTGTGCCCCCTACTGCCTTGGTGAATGCTATCTCACCGTAGGTATTTGGCTCACCATGGTTGATATCTTATGGCTCAACCGTAGTTTCGCCCCTCCCCGTGTGTATTTCTGGCAGCACGCAGGAATGGTCGGTCGCTGTTTGTTCGGCTTAAGTTAGTCTTATCATCGAAATATCAGGGAATTTTCTTCTTGTTCCGGCCACAGCGCACTCGGGTCGCCGTGATATATGTGCTATCAATCATGAGGGCAGCTGCCTTGCTCATTGCATCTGATGGCCTGGTAGCTGGAGGCTGAAAAAAGTGGCAAGGGTTGCTGTGTAACCAAGGTAGAGGGGCAATGGCCAAAATTTGTTGGCGCTCCAAGCGTCCTACGCTACTTGTTCTCTCCTTGGCTGTTTGCGAAGTTATCAAGCATCTTACCATGTTGATAACAGTGGCGGCGGGAATTGGTGTGTGTGTTTTGGTCCGCTTTCTCTGTTCCTCATAGGCTTGATGTAAATTTCGATGACTTTCGCCCGCTCTTTCGTTTGGTATCCGGCACATTCTTTTTGGCTCCAGTGAGTTGTTCGCTTCCCGCGGATAGTGGCGCACACCTTGGGTGGGGGAAGTGAGTGACTCCGGGTGGCACGTAACTTCTCTGTTTGATCATGAGGGTCTTAGGAGTGGGGGGGGGACCGTCGATGTTGTAGTGCCGAAGAAATATGTATTGTATGGTACTAAGAGGCTGAGGTAGCTTACGATGGTGGGGCTCTGTATATAATCCTTTTGTTTTATTCTAACTAGCGGCTCTTGTCGCAGAGCAGAGGAAGGGGAATCTTAACTGCCTCGAATACTTATTCTTCAATTCAAGTTCTAGCGGGACTTGAGTACTGACTGTGGCATGCGTTGGTAATGACGAGATCTCAATGCAGGGTTTTGGGCCTTGGGAAGAGTACTCGAGTAATTTATTTTTAAGGAATGGTGTGGATGGAGTTCTGATGGATAAGCTAAGAGGTGTTCGGAGCTACGGTAATGGTACGTAGATTAGGATGGATGTGGGGGGGGTGGGGCCTAGTAAAAGAAATGGAATTTTGCCCGTATGATGCGCCTGGAGGTTTGGTATATTACACAAAAAAAAAAGGGAAAGGGGGCTGCTTTGTGGGGTAGGGGAGGATCAACTCGTACCAATTGCACACTACGACATACAAGGATTCGGCTGAAGCTGCGGGATTGGAATTCCAAAGCCTACGGGCACAAGACTTAACACTAGGACTTCCCGAAATCCCCCGGGACAAGTTCTAGGAGCACTAAGCTCCTACTAATCAAAAAGAATGGGGGAATAAGAATTCGTCTATCCCGGGCGCCTAAACCTGTGTGGATGGACCTGGGGACCCGGGCCAGTTCATAATGTGCAATATTTCGCGGCAAGGAAACTGGACAGCGGAGGGGGAGAAACATGGACCATCCTTACTCTATTGGCTTGCAAATGAGGTGTGTGCTCGTAAGCATGTAGAGCTGTCCCATTAGACTCTTGAGTGAAATAAGGCTCTCGGAATTCAAATAGCTATTCACGTAACCTTGATACCCGAGTTTTGGACAAGTAGCAAGGCTACCGCCACTGTACTGTACTCAAGCAGAATTTCAATCCGAAATCAGGCGAAAGCGGGAGGCTGAATGGTAGTTTTTGTGGCACACGCGTCGCGGGGTTGTCTGGTAGAAAGTGAGAGTATGCCGATTTCGGCTTGAAAAAAATCACTGTTACTATTGCTTGGTGCCAACTGTTCAATCTCAGGCACAATGCGCATATCCGGCATCCACTCGCCAAACAAAGAAACAATAAATCCACTATCGCACTCCTAGCTGCATCGCAACTCGACGTGTGAAATCCTCAACATGAGGAAACCAATAATAACTCCCAACGGGCCATTATCACCTGTCACTGTATCTCGCCGTAGTTGGACTGGCGGGCAGGTCTTCTGGATTGTCGAACTATCTGTGTCAGTAAGCGAGGTGATAATTGGAGTTCCATGTTAAGGCTGAAAGCTCGAATGCAGCACCAGCACTTACCTAGCACACGCGCAATGAGGTATCACACGCACACGTGGTGTCGAATCGTTTTTAAAAAAGACTGCTATTGCATAGCACCAAAATTTGGCCTTTTGCTGAGATTTCGGCCGTATGCAATAGCAGTCTATTTTTAAAACACTTCGACATCGCGAGTAGGCTCGAGATGTTTGCCTCACAATTTATAATGCTTCTGGTGAGTTTGGCTGCTCCCTGGCTGCCCTCTTCCGCCCTAGCTTTCCTTCGCATAGAAATCATATGACAGCACTACAGAAAATATAAGCCAAATTGCGGCCTCCTCTCTTGAGCCCTAGAAAGTTCGTAAACCCGTTTGACCCCCCGAATCACCACCGAACCCCATCCACGGCGAAACGAAGCATCGACAAAACGCATCATGGAGCGAATAGCAAATATGCAATCCTTTGGTTCCGGTAATGACAACTGCGGGAACGTAACAAATAGCAACAACACTATCACTCTGAACAACAAGGCTATCACTGTCAACAAAACCGACGACGAAGATAACCAGATCAAGAAGTGGCTCTCACCACTAGAGCCTCGGCATAGACATCACACTGTGCAAGCCGACCGGGTGAAGGGTGTGGGAGGTTGGCTTCTCGAGTGTAACGAGTTTCGGGAGTGGAGTCGTTGTCAAGGAACCCGGAAGCATGCTGTTTTATTCTGCTACGGGGATCCGGGTGTAGGGAAGACTCATATTAGGTCCGTGAGAAAGCTCTCCGTTACAAGCGGACATCACTGACGGGAATAAATATTAGCTCTTTAGTTATTGACTGGTTGTGCGACCAAGTTCATAACCGAGATATCGCCGTTGCTGGGCTGTACTGCGATTACCTTGCCCAGAAGGAGCAATCCGCTGCG
>Ga0307510_10003163_pt1 | contig 19088 bp, 20 predicted proteins | sample 12_EM_MG_FD_207224 | JGI IMG/M metagenome (GOLD analysis project Ga0307510, IMG submission 207224) | Populus trichocarpa ectomycorrhiza microbial communities from riparian zone in the Pacific Northwest, United States - 12_EM | ecosystem: Host-associated > Plants > Roots > Unclassified | place...
TCCGGATGTTGTTATAGCCCCATCTAATGTCGAATTTGCTGAATACCTCCATTCCCTGCAAGTCTTGGATGCACTGTGCGAGGTTTGGGAGCGGTGTGACGTCTTTGCGGGTGACAGCGTTGAGGGGCCTATAGTCGATGATATACCGGGTTTCCTTTGAGTCCTTTTTAGGGACACTGAAGGTCGAAAAGCCGTAGGGAGAGTGGGATGGTACGATGTAGCCTTTTGCCAAGTTTTCATCCAGGAACTTGTCCTCCGCTTCCTGTTCTTTGCGGGACAAGGGGTAGACTTTGCAGTTAAAGCTGGCTGGTGCGGTGTCCATTAGTTCGATTTTGTGGTCTCCTTCTCCACGTGAAGGCAGGAATTTGTTGGCCTTTTCATCCGAAAATAGTAGTGTGTGACGTTTGAATTCCTCCAGGAGTTTGACTTCCTCCTTCCCATGTTCCGTTGTGTACTTATGGGCCATTTCAATTGCGTTATGCATGCGTTTGATTTCTGCCGGGCCGCCCATTTCTGGGGTTACTCCTGTCTGCGGAGTGTACTGTGCGCGAGCTATAGTGATGCGTTCCAGAAGTTTGTCTTTGTACTTTTTGAGTTTCTGGAAGGTTTCGAGTTTAAGCGTCTCCATTTTGATTTGTGGTCCGCGTAACTGGGCATTAGTCCAGTTGATGTCTGGGATGAAGGCGCGAAACCAGGGGTAGCCTAAGATAAATCTGTCTTTTCCTAGGTTTGAGACATAGAAGCGTTGTTGCTCTTTCCTATTTCCTTGTTTGACCATAAGGTCGCATGCATGAGTGATGGTTCCGTGACGGTTATTAGTTCCGTCCACATTGAATACAGGCCTGGGAATAGTTAGTTTCTGAGTTCCCAGCCTAAGCCTAGCAACAGTTTTGTAGTCGATAAAGTTTTCCGTAGCACCAGTGTCCAGTAGTGCTGTTTCTTCTGCTTGTCCTCGATAGTGTGATAGAACGAAATTTATTTGAATGTGGTTGAGTTGACTAATGTACACACTATTGAGACCGATGGCCCTAGCTACAGCGGCTAGTTTAGGGCCCTTTAAAAACCCAATGAGGTGTTCCCTAGGATGGCGTCCTCCAAGAAGGAGAGTTTGAATTCTTCATCCATGGCTTGGAATGCATCGCTCCTAATCATTTCATTGACGAGCTTTGGGGTGATGTCATTTATGGTGATTTCTCTGGTGCGGGTCTGGTTACTGGTGTTAGCGGTGCTTCTGCTGCTCTGGGCGCAGTCCGCTTGTTTCTTGCGACAATCTCTGGCACAGTGTCCTCTTTTGAAACAGTAGAAGCAGGAGTTGTTGGCTTGTAACTCTGCTTTCTTGGCTTTGGAAAGTTCTGGTCCTCTACTGGTAATGTTGGTAGCAATGGTAGTGTCAACATCCATATGGTGTCCTCCTTGGGATGTGGTGAGGCGTTGTCCTCCTCCTCCGCATGACTGCTGCTGTGGTCCACAGGGTTTCTGGCCAATTGTGGCATAGTATCCTTGGCATAAATTGGTTCTAAATTCTTGGGTGTGTTTCCATCTGAGGTTACAGGCGCGTGCAGCGTCTTCCCATGGTTGGAATGTGGGCCAAGGATTCCTTGGGTTGTATCCTTGACTGTTTATTATGGCTGTGGTTAGACCGGCGGCAAGTCCCTTTTTGAACAAGTGGATGATGCCATGTGAATTGATGTCTATCCCTGAGGCAGTGACGTATCTCTTGAATTCGGATATGAAGACGTCCAAGTTATCTTTCATTTTGAGGTTCTCTAGTTTCTGGTAGGCCTCTACTTTGATGTTGGTGTTATAAAATGTGTCTCTGAACGCCTGTTCAAAGGTCGTCCAGTGGACTTCTTCTGTGTCTGCGGTTCCTCCAGCAATGCGTGCCTGAAGTTCTGTCATCTGTTGTTCCTTCCATGGGTCAACTAGAACTCCGCCCATGTAGGTAAGTGCTGTGGTGACGCGTGTGGCTGAGTTGCTCATAGCATCGTTGTTTCTGTTAGTGAACTTGAAGATGCCGAAGTTGACTAGGAAGTTGTGACTAGTGTCTCTGTCTCCGCTGAAGTAGGGAGGTGGGGTGCCTTTGAGTCCACCATTGGATGATACTGCTGCGACTGTAACAGTTTGTCCTGTTCCACCTGTAGTGGCTGCTATGCTTGCTGCGCCTCCTGCGCCTTGTCCCGATCCTCCTGCTTGTCCTGACATGGTAGGTGGGATATATGTGAGTGTGTTTGATCCTGAGGTAGCGACGATTACTGGTGCACTTGGTGCAACTGGTTGAGCTGGGGGTAAGACTGGTGCGTTTGTAGATGTGGCTGGGAGTGTGGATGCGATTGGTGCGATGTTAATGGGGATAGCAATGCCCTGAGTGGCTGCTGTTTTGATCTGGGGTAGGATAGGTGTCTGCGGAGTGAATGGATTCGCTCCCTGGAGTGTGACAATGTGGTGAAGACCTCCTGCGAGTGTCTCTTCTGGGGGTGCTGGTGCGTGTTCTGGGTGATGTATAAAGAAGTCTGGGTGCTGGGAATTGTCGGTATTCCACCAGCCTAGTAGCCTATTTTCTTTGGGAACAAGAGCTTCTTTGGTAGTGTACCAGGTGCCGTCTGTTTCTCTTCTGAGTTGTGTCCAGTTGTCTTCTCCGTTTGCTGTGACGAATTCTACAGCAAGTTTATCTGTGCCTGTGCTGATGTAATAGCCTGTGTTTGGGTTCGCTCTTCCCCTGAGTTTGGGATGTGATTCGAAATATGCCTGTCCCTTAATGTGGTTAGGGAGGTTGTCTGCTTGTCTTCTTTGTACGCGCTTGTGAGTGTCGTCTAATTCTCCAATGAGTTGTATACCCGCCAGGGTAGATGATGTCTGTGATGCTCTGCGGAGCCTGGGTGGAAAGCCTGACTTGTGTTAAGGGCCAAGGACCCTAAGGTGCGACGTGCACGGGTTTGTATAACGGCGGCGGGACTTGTACTTCAAGGGATCACAGGTAGCGAATGCTGTCCCTTGGATGCACTGGTATGACAGGTCTGCACGCATGCAAGACACTAGTGATGATAGTGAAAGATGTAGAGAAGAGTCTCGACGATGTTCGAGACGACTTAGAAGGGATGCAGGCGAAAACTGAAAGCGCGGTGGAAGCTACAACACTTGGGATTAAACCAAGTCAGGCTTAAGGCCCAACTCTAGGATATAAGGTCGACTTATATACATCTGGGCAGCTGCCATGACTCGAGCCTAATACTACTAGTACCCGTACTAGTAAAGAGTCATCGTACAAAGTATGGAGTCATTCTGAGTCCAACTGACTCACGTGTGAGTCCTAGGATATGTGCTACTAGGTTGGAGTCAGTATGAGTCACGTGCATAGCCAAAGAGAATCACATGGTAAGAATGATAGGTAAGCGGTCAGGTGATAAGGTCATGTGATGGGAAAGTATTAGTAAGCAAGTGAAAAATGAAATTTGGAGTCTCAAGAACGTAACAGTTACAATCAAACGGTTCATGAGCGGAATCCATCTCATCCCAAATGGGATCCAAATGGCACCCACCAATACCCCAAGGAACCCAAGACTGAGCCAAACGTGAGAGCCACAGTAAAGCAAGAACCCATGCCATGAGACAAACTTTGATGGGGGGGGGCAGACCACCAAGGCTTGAACTTTGTGCTTAACGTTGAGAACCTGGTGATATATATACGCATGAATGAAGGCTGTGTCAAATGTCTAGGAGTCGTTATACCTGGGGCTGTAACATACTGCACGGTACAGTAGCCCCGCACGCCCTGCCAAAAGCATTTGTGGATCAGCTGGAGACAGGCAAACCCCAGCATGGGTGGCGCGCCCATGCCCATTGTTGGAGCCCATGGCCAGTTCCAGTGCCAGTGCCAGTGCCTGACCACTGCGTCAGCTGCAGATTTACCATGGGAAGACGGAGGGAAACCCCAGAATCAGCCACACTACCGATTCAGACAGGGTGGTAAACCTTGTTGTATTAGGGAAAGTGGACAAGCTGAGAATTGGGTGAGGGTGGAAGAGGGGCGAAAGTGGCTGCGTATACCATTATATTGATTCCACAGGAGGGGTGGAGGAGGTCAGTGGGAGAGTGGAGAGGGAAGGGGGTTGAAAGTAGGAAGCAGAGAGAAGAAGGGGAAATGGAATGTAAGGGGCAACAGGCCCCAGTAGATGCTGTCATTTCCCCCTCCCACATACAACACCCCCTCTATGGCAGACTTTTTCTTCCACAGACCACAGTGTTGTTCCACGCCCTGCATGACACCCTCTTGCACACGTGAAGCCCATCTGCTTGCAACCTGGATTGCATTCCATCCCAGTTTCCACCCAAGAACCAACAGCTGACCAGTTGTTCTGCTGCGAAGTCAGTCACAACTGCGGTTTTCTGGCATACATACAGGTCCAACCCAAGAACCCAAAGCTTCAAGCTTCAGGAGCCACCAGCGCAGTTTATTCCATCAGAGGCCCACTTCCATCCACATATCCATCCTTACTTGCTCTCTGAGAACTCGCATCAGGGGCTTGTGCTGAGTATTGCCAAGATGGACAGCAAACCCATGAGCTCTTCAAAGACATCGCTCAGATAAAGCAATGACAAATCACAACATTCTCATATCTCTGGGAGCCACAAAATGATGGTGGCATGAAGGCAGCTGAAGAGGCTTCGGCCTTCACCCCCAACAAGAAATGAGTTGACCCTATGTGACTTAATTCAACGTTATGCGACTCACCAAGACTGTGATCAGATAGCATCACTGGACATCAACATCTTGCACAAATATTGATGCTATCTGACATTATATGACCTTGGCTCAATGGTCATTACCAGTCATTTCACACCTGTTGTCGTCAGAAAAAACTGGTATTTTTTGATCCTATGTGACTACAACACAACCCTGGTCCTTCCTTTCCATCCCCAGGTCCTTGATCACATCCATGGTCCACCAATTCCACCACATCCACAAGTCCACCGCATCTGCAAGTCTACCATGTCCCCCACATCCACTGTGTCTGCAAGTCCACTGTGTCTGCCACATCCACCACATCCAACATGTTGACCACACCCACCATGCCAACCTTGCAGGCATTGCTGCCTGTGGGATACCACCTGTGAATGGTTGAGCAGACTTCTGACTGAGAGCAGGAGTGGCGGGTGGTGGCATGCTGGTGCCAGCCTTACCATCACCCATATCGCGATGTTTTGTCATGGCGAGTTTGGGCTCATCTGTCAGCTGCTCACATTTAAGTGTTGGCACTGGCTGGGGCAGAATTGATTGGCCCTTTGCCCACGCAATATCACATGCAAAGATGGTGGGCATCATGGCATAAACCTGTTGCATGGTTTCAGTGGTGACGGAATCAAGTGGTGGAGGGGGTTGCATAGCAGGTGGATGTTGATTTTGGGTGTGATGCAAGTCAGCAGCCAAAGTGAGCCATGTGAGGTTGGATTGTAATTGGGTAGCGTACCTGTAGCTTAGACGTTAGCTTGTCAAGTCAGTCTTGGATAGCGAAGGAACAGACTGCTGATATCTTGGGTCATTGTGCAAGATAGCTTGAGACTGTAACTCCATGGGTATTCCGGTACACAGTTAGCAAGTAAAAGCATGCAGATGTTGGAAAGGCACACTTGATCAATTTGGTATTGAGTTGCAGCACAAATGCCACCTTTGAGATTGAAGGGTGGCCAGAAGGAGTAGAAAATGGGCCCCTCTAGGACACATGGTCAGAGGAGGTGGGGTGGGGGCAGGAGGGTGATACACGAATGTGTGATGAGGTCTCTAGATTGATGGGAATCTGTCGGGAAGGGGATGAAGATGTAGGCTGAAGAGAAGATGAGCCTTCGCCTCTATCTGCATGAACGATGTCCAGTTCAAGTACAATTATTTGTGGATGGACACAATGTGCGATTGGGTCCACATCATTGGGATGCTTGTGTCAGACAGGGCACAAGTAGCTGCTGCCATGGCCTCATTGTGATGGTCGCGGAGGCACTTGATCACAGTAGCATCATCATGAACTTGATCAAGTTGAGAGGAATGAACCAAATGTTATTCTGAGGTGTGCGATGGTGGTGAGGCATGTGGTGGTGGCAAGGGAGTTGGGATAGTGGCATGGTGGTGTCTGTCAGGCCAGCATGTATGCTGACATGGAATCAGCTGACGCGGACTTGCCAACTTGGACATGAATGTTGTTGAGACATGCTCAAGTCACAGTGTATCGAGCTCAAGTCAAAGTCACATGAGATTAGTACGAAAAAAAGGGAACGACATGAGGAACACTCTAATGAGTCTAATCAACTGGCATCCCTCAGAGTCAGTTTTTGCTGACACATGAGGAACACTCCAATGAGGCTAATCAACTGGTGCCCCTCAGCATCAGTTTTTGCTGACTAAGTCAGCAAACATCAAATCACACCACATAGCATCAACACATTTCTCGTAGGGCTTCACCCATTATCCTACTCTCCCAATGGCACATCCTTTCATCGCCATGTACACTATGAGATGGAAGCTGCACAACATAACCCATCAATTATGACCAACAGTGTCCTTCTGCCAACACAAAGTCCTCACCTACTGCAAGATGGATACCTCAGGCCCTTTGATGGTTCCTGGGAAGCGTAGATCCCGACTTGATCAATGTTGCAACAGACAATGACAATCCCAAATCTGGAGCGGGCATTAGTAACGCTATCAGATGCAGTATTGGTGCGTAAATCGTCAATGTGAGGGAGCTAGAACGTGTCTGATTGACCTTTTGTATCAAGTTTTCCCATCGTTGAGGATTGTGACTTGCCAACTCATTAGACCCAGGTCCATCAGCAAGGGCCATTGCTCCAATGGCTTAGATAGAGGTCGTACAAAGGTTTAGGGTTGAATTCAGAGTCGCAGTTAGCCTCGATTGTATGATTGATGCAGAGCACACCCAGCTTGTCAAGCATAAATGATGGCACCCATTTGAACAAAATAACGCAGCAAGGTGAGTACACACATCAGAGACGTTGTCAGTACTTCACACTGAAAGTTTTCCCTTGTAGGGTTGTATAATGGTGTACAATGGATGAATGGTCCATGCGCGAGTTTGGGAAATGGGAAGGCAAGATAGTGGATTGAACCAAAGCATGTCGATCCAAGATTGTGTGATAGAGAGAAAGGTAAAGCGGGCTGCGATTGTTAGTCGCTCTACCACTGCAGAAATGGAAAGGAAACGAAGGGAAAGAGAGAGAGAGAGTGTGTGTGTGTGTGTGTGCTGGCTCCATGTGAGCCGCTTCAATGATAGCAAAACACACAAATAGAAGGGGGGAAAGTGCAATGCAAAACTGGGGCACAGCTGAGGCACTACTTGCCTCCTGCTCACAGTGCTGCATGCGGGTTTTTATATATATCGGAACTATCTACTTACAGTCTAGCTAACTATCCATGACTACAAAAAAGAGGGTGACAAGGAAAATAAGGAGCGATGACAGCAGCGCGCTGTCCTGTGGCATTGGTTGAGTCGGGCAAGTCAGAGGCGTCCGGATTCAGGCATTTGCAAGCCCAGCATGTATCCCGTTGTTACACCTCCCGGGTGCTTTAAAATTTGACCCTCCTGGGTCAACCTGTTGATGGTGCTTTCTGTGGCTGGAATCGTCTGCTGGCAATGCAAAACGGGGTGCTGTGCCGCTGAAACAAGTGTGTGTGTCGTCAGGCAGGTTGCGAACAGGGTGAGCAGGAACAGAGATAATGGTTGGGTGTCTTGCATGGCTTGCAAGTTGGGTGCGGACAGTGTTGGGTCCGTGCGAGGTGCTGGGGGCAGTTCTTCTGGCTTGTCCGGCAGAGGTGCAGTGATCAGAGGGACTTGAGAACCGGAGTTGAGAGGCAGCGTGCAGAGGCACTTGTGCTTTGGTTTGTCGTCGTGTGTGGTGATGGTGTGATTGCAAATGGGTGAGGCAGGATCAGCACTGCTGCTGTTGAATGTGTTGGGGCATTCGCCAGTGGAGGGGGTGCATGCAATGGTGACAAGGCTGTTGGCGTCGTTGAAGTTGTTGCTGCTGTCGGCGGCAGTGTTGGCGTTGACGATGCAAGCAGTATTGCTTTTGGTGCTGCTGCTGTTGGTGCTGACGGTGTGGTCGGTATTGACAATGTTGGCTGCCTTGTTGGATTTGCTGTTGTCATTGTCAGCATTGGTGTTGGGGGTGCAGGCAGCATCAGTGATGCCAGTAGAGCTGTTGGCATTGGTGTTGTTGCTGCTAGTGTTGCTATCTGCAGCGGCAGCGTTGAGGGCGCAGGCAGTGTTGATGAAGCTGGCGATATTGTCGGAGGTGTTGCTGCCATTGCCATTGCTGTTGACATTGCTGGCACGTGCGGTACTGATGGTGCTGGCATTGTTGGTGATGTCTGCGTTGCTGTGGCTGTTGTTGTCGGCGGTGTGATCTTCATCGTTAAGGTACAAAGTCGGGTGAGTGGGCGTGAAGTTGGGGCCAAGGAGGCAAGTGTGGGCGGAAGGGTGCGAGGAGCCAGTAGATACAAAGTCGCCAGTGCGGAGACGAGCAGGGAAGCCACAGTCACAGCAAGGGCAGGCATGCTGAGTGAAGTCTTTGTCATCATTGATGGCCTGGATGGGTGTGTCTGTGCGGTGCGCGTTAGTGGGAAAGGCATCAGTTGAACACGATGTGGTGACGTTGAGGATGGGGCTGGTGTCTTGCGCGAATGGGACAGGGGGAACGGCGTTGGCGTCGAAGGGTGACCCAGAGGGGATGGTCTTGTCACAGACACGGTTGTTGCTGCACTGGGCATCGGCGGTGCGGGGCTCATTGCTGATGCTGCTGGCAGGGCTGTTGTCATTGTCGATGTGTGTTGGGTCGTCCTTGGTATCAAAGCGGTTCCCGCCCGGATCATACACAAACTTGCCATTGTCATTGGTGCCAAAGTCGCTGGCCTTGCAAGGGTGGTTGTTGTAGTTGCGATCGCTGCTGCTGCTGTCGTCGATGATGCCAAGGTTGTTGCATGTTGGCTTGCCTTGGATGCTGTTGCCGTTGTTGTCAGTGCTGTTGTTATCGCCATGCACTGTCTTGCATTTGATGTTGCTGTTGGGGGTGGTGTGGTCATTTTGGGGAACTTGTGCTTGCTCCAGCTTCGTTATTGGGGTCGCATCGCCATTTCTAATTCTTGAGATTTCGGCTTGTTCTTGCATCTGGCGGCTATTTGGTTTTGCTTCGGTGGCTTCAGACTGGTTTGGCGATGCGGCAGCGATTGACGAAGGCGGAGGTGGCAGGGGTTCATAGACTGGAGGCATGGACGGTGGCAGCAATGACAGTGGTGAGGACAGCGTTGACAAGGGTGACGGTGGTGAAAGTGGCAGTGATGTGGATGGCATTGGCAAAGGCAGCAGCGACAGGGTCGGCAATAAGGACCTGAGGCGCATGGACAGAGGGACTCACTCTGTTGTAGGAACAGAAGGGGGACTCAAAGGTGAAGGCGGCGGCAGCAGGACTGGACTTGGCAAGCTCTGAGTAGGCGGTGGTGGCAGCAAAGAGACTGAACTTGGAAAACCTTGAACGGGTGGTGACGAGATTGGACTTGGACGGTCAGACACAGGGGCTACTGGTGTACAAGACATGGAGGTGGTGATGCGCCAAGGGCCTTTGGGTCAACTGAGCATCGGTGGCGAAGGAGGCAGTGCCAAAGGTGTGTGGTCGACGAAATCTGTGGGAGACAGCGCAGGTGAGGGGAAGACAGGCACAACTGGTGTGCTAGCAACAAGGTCCACAGGTGAAGTTGGCGTCTCATATGCAGGGGACAAGGGTGCATGTGCAGAAGACAGTGTTGGGAGGGCTGGAAGCTCCTTGCCCATATGCTGCAATATCATGGTTTTCATTGCCTGCACAACGTCCAGGATTAAGTCAGGGGAAAGCTTGGCCCAGTCGCCAGGGTGAAAGCCTTGCAAGAAGAGCTCTTGGAACTCTCTCTTGGACAGGTAGTCAAAGGCAAGGAGGGGGCCAGATAAGGACCAGAGATCCTCGAAGTACTCAGCCACATCATTTTCGCCTTTCATAGGCCGCTTTGATGACCAATCAATGAAGTCTTGAAGATTCTGCCTCTCGCGCTGGAGCCAAATGGATGCTTCATCATCAGACATGTTGGGGGCGGGCGTGCAGGAGCAGAGAGTATCTTGATGGCTGGCACATGTCTGGTGCAAGGTGCTGGTGTGAGACATGTCAGTGTGGTGGCCTCAGCAGGGAGGATTCTTCGTGCGGTGGGGGCAATGCATTTCGGATGAAGCAAGAAGGAAGGCCCAATATTGGTGCTGAGTGAATGTGAAGGGTTGCCAGAGGCAAGGGGATCTAAACTGAAAATAAAAGGGATAAAGAAAGCAAGACAGCGAACCTGAAAAGGCTCACTGCCTCACTGGGGCAGCCAATTTGTATGATGGACGAATGGTCCACATGCGAGTTCGGGGAATGGGAAGGCGAGATAGCGGATTGAACCAAAGCATGTCGATCCGAGATCATGCGATGGAGAAAAAGGTAAAGCGGGCCGTGATTGTTAGTTGCTCTACCGCTGCAGAAATGGAAAGGAAATGAAGGGAAAGAGAGAGAGAGAGTGTGTGTGTGTGTGTGTGTGCTGGCTCCGTGTGAGCCGCTTCAACGATAGCAAAACGCACAAATAGAAGGGGGGAAAGCACAACGCAAAACTGGGGCACAGCTGAGGCACTACTTGCCTCCTGCTCACGGTGCTGCGTGTGGGTTTTTATATATATCAGAACTATCTACTTACAGTCTAGCTAACTATCCATGACTATGAAAAAGAGGGTGACAAGGAAAATAAGAAGCAATGACAGCAGCGCGCTGTCCTGTGGTGTTGGTCAAGTTGGGCGAGTCGGAGGCATCCAGATTCGGGCATTTGCAAGCCCAGCACATATCCTGTCGTTACAACAGCCATTACTCCCTTGCATGCCCAACGATGTTCCAGTGGTGTTAGCCCAAGGCCACCCCCTGATATGATACCTGATAAATATCAAGGGCTGTAAGTGGGCCAGACAGCTTGCACCCTGCGGAAGTTTTCCCATTACCAATTCCTTTCACTCCCACACGTCAAGGATCTTTTGTGGACCCTCTCCCGGACAGTGGTGAATTTGCTACTCAGACAACTCGCTGGATCAACAAGGTTCAAGTATACTATCGATAGTGATACCAAATTCGAAAAAGGTATAGGCTTCTCCGGTCATCATTTCTGTGTCCCACCAAGGAGGGAATGGATTGAACGCACCAAATTGGACCATCCTCCCATAACAGATGGAGACCACACAGAACCTCCGGGTAATGTCCCCCGTGAATCCTAGTCGCACAACTTTTTTCACACCCACACCATTTCACGCAGCTGGCGCATGCTACCCTATCCAGGGAATTGTGCATCACGGGTGTTGGGCTAGTGGTATGGCACCGAGCATTGGCAAATTTGATGTTATGAGTTGGACCATCAAAGTTGAGAGTTTGCTTTCCAGATCTGGTATTTGAAACTCACCCGAGCCACAGTTCTCCACACATTTACCTCCAAAGTATAACCGATGGGGGCGAGTTTATCTTGCACAGAGGCCAGTTTCTTTGAGCCCTGCGATTTGACTTCAAAGAGGCGAGTCTGGTAGTGCCGTAGCGGGCAAATTTACGTGTAGCCGGGGATTCAATAAGTGTCCAACCCAGCGAAATTGTGTAAGTTTTCAACGTATTCCGGAGCGTGCAAACCACAAATATCATGACAGCTCAATATGTTGAACACTGGACATAAGGTTACCCATCTGCCTGACACTATGGTAAACATAAAGGTTGCGCCCTCAAAGATGAAACTCCACTCTGCTGGTGCACTGCTGGCACAAGGACAGCCACAACGTAATGCAAGGACCATTGTCACTGCACTAAAAATTCATTATATAAGCTAAATATATAAATCTCTTCACGATTCTGTGATTATCGATTATCAATGTGCAAACTGCAACCCCAAATATCAAACACCAGAAGTTAATTGCCTCAATTTCGTATGTTCTCCAAACATCACAAGTCCTCATTCATAATTGCAAATCAACAAACTCAGACTTGGGAGAGGAGAGGCCTGAAAGCGAGCCATGCAGGAATGGACAGAGCAAACTCAATGAGCGGGACACAAGAGTAATATACATGGGCAAATGACAAATGTACCTTTCATAGCACACACAGAGGTCGCTGGTGGAGAAGATGAACAGGAAAGGAAGGCAGTTGTGGACAAAGTGAGGAAAGGTGATAAGTGGCAAGGCCAGGAAGAATGAGAGGATGGTGTGGTGTGTGGGAGGGTGTGACCTGCATGGCACAGAGGTTGTGAGAGCGGTCGACCCAGCACTTGTCCTGCCATATCACTGTCTTCAGGATGAGGTCATCCATTCCTCTCACAGGAATCATGGTCATCGAAGTTGACTTGCTTGATGTGTATGGTAAGCAATGAGAGTAATGAGAGATAGTTACCACATGACGTTTGGACTTTGAGCAAGTCAGCATGGGAGCACACATGGCTCACCGCGAATGCAATGGCAGCTTTGGCTACCTTGCTACTAAGTAGATTCGCATTCAATGTGAGTATGTCTAGCACCATGATGGTGGGGAGAGGGGCAACAATGGTCCACCGTAGGTTCTCGACGAACGAGGTAACCATGGGGAGGGAGGAGAGGAGGATATTTGGGTCCAATATCTATCTTCCTATGCTCCTGCTCCTCGCAGGTCAGACAATCTTCCTCCTCCCATTGGCGCGCTTCCTCTGCAAGTATTCTGTCGATCCACCAAGTCAAAGCAGCCTGCGAATCATAAATAGGGGGTTGTACAATGGGGCTGACTGTTACTAATATGACTGTGCACTGATTGCGCAGGTCCTTGTATGCCTTGGGTGCTTGCCTCACAGGGAGGAGTGATAGATGGTGAGGAAAGTCGTTGTGTGCATAGTGAAACTAGTGGGCCATTAAGTATATTATACATCTGACCTGGCCGGGTTGTTGAACACGTTTGGGACAAGTGCATTGTGCTTGACGGTGTCGGCATAGAGGAGAGTGGATAGCATGAAGCTGCCACCAGGTTTGGGTGGATGGGAGACGACTTGCATACTGAGTGGTGGTTACAACATGGCGAAGCGAAGAGAGGAGGAACAAAGCGGAACTGGACAGAACAATGGTGATGGGAGGGAAGGTTGGTGCCGCAATCCTCTGGTGCCATGTGCAACTTCTTTCGATGTTCACACCGAATCGTGGTGCATATAGAAACAGTAACTGAGGTCTCAGTTAGGACATGGGCCGTGTGTCAGGGAAGGACTACACCTGGTGGTAGGCAATGCAGATTGAATACATGCTCGAGTACCGTGTAGTGTGTAAACGCAATTTTATGAAAGTCCTGATATTGAGAACTGAAGAAAATGAATGCTGCAGCTCATGCCGGGTTACACCATTCTCATATTGCATGGCCATTTCTCGATCCTACCAGGCAGAGCTTCATGACGATATCCAGGCTTAAAAGCAATAACCAACATTCGGGATCCGGAGGAGTGGAGTGGGACGTATCCTCCCTTGTATGCCGGTGCCACCCCATGCCGCATTGTTCAAGTTCATGGACGTTCAACGTTCAACGCTCAGCGCTCAGCCCTATATGTCATGATCCCGGTGCCCCTCAGCAAATACAGATGGAGTCCACAGTATGTACCCCGTTTTCCTTTTCATTGTTGCTGCATACAGTACCCTGGCGCCAAGAAGTTTTTTTTTTCTTTGGGTTTGGTACGTCAAGCCGATGAACCAGGCAGTTGTTGCTCTGCCCTCTCCAGCAGGTGAGTGCCCCACCGGCTCACTTTTATTTGGGTGTCCTGACAAGCCCTTATACCTCTGACCTTGCCTTCCCTCACTCAACCAGCTTGCCACTCGAATTGCTGCCCACCCCCATCCAGCTCTTCGACCTACCCACACATGGCCACTTCTCTCCTCCACACACATTCGCATATGTCCCTCTCGACCACAACGTCCAGTTGGATCACGTTATTGCCTACGCCCTCCATCAGACAAGGCTCAGCCAATTGGTGACTTTCACGCCACTTTATTCCAGCCTCTGAAGGCACGGTTTCCCGCGGCTAAGGGTCCCTTGGTGCGCCATCTATTTATGTCCGCATTCATGCTCTCCCCAAAGACCATTTGCGACAACACATATTCCAACAAGCCATGGTGTGTCATTGGTCAAGGCATGTTTGCGCCCGGCGAGATCAACCAGATGGAACAAGAGATGTGCTCCTACCTGGAGTGGCAACTCCATCATCAATCCTTCTAGATCTATGCTACTCGATTTTCCACCATCATGTTCAGCAAGATTTCGCCAGACCCGGGCCTCATGCCCCCATAGTCCCTCAACCGGCGCCGGGGCCGTTCACGCACCAGAGTTCAAGTAATGCAAGCTCTGGTTCTGGTTCTGCGATGCCTTTGCTTGCACCCCGCGTTCCGATGCCTAAGGAGTCCGTTCATTCCTGCATACCCCTCATCGCCTCCCAATACCCCAGAGGATTCACACTTGGCCTCAACCTCACCCACACCTTCGGTATCACCACAGACGCCTCCAGATGCGCATGGGTCATTCATCAAGGTGGTTTTGGCGGACTGGAGTCCTGTACAGGCTCTGGTCATCCCTCATGGCCACGGACCTGTCTCTTCCTTTGTGAAGCCCGCAAAGGCGGTGGCTTCAACTGCCCCTACTTTGTCGGCTGTCGCCCCAAAAACCCAAGACCGCGCACGGCCAATTTGCGTACGCGATGTGGGCTGTCTGGTAATCACCCTTGGAGTTTAATCTTCTGGTGCGTTTCTGTCATCTTTCTTCGTCGCTCCTTTTCCTTTTTTAACTTTGGATCTCTCTGCTGCTTTTATCTGTTCATCTCCTCAACCGCGGTGAACACCGCCTTGATGCACTCTACCTCACCCTCTGCTCTCTTGACCTCACCACCAAACTCGACCAATGGCTCCGTCAATGATGCGATCACAACGGTGGGCCCCGGCAAGCCCTCACTTCCGAGAAGGTGGAGCGGCTCGCGGGAGACCACTGGACTTGCAAAATGACCAAGGGCTTCAAGAACATCCTGACGCTCAATGTGATCACAGTGTGCTATGCGCGCACGTACATTCTCAGCGTCGATGCCACCGAAGCGGAACCCATCAAGGATCGATGGAGCCCTGGAGCCAGTCATTTTCCTGGGGCAAGAGTCACGATGGCCTTACCGCGACATAGGAGCCAACTGCCCTGTTCTGATCCTGCGCACTCCCCTGTTGATGCAGCTATGAGTCATTGCTCATGGGCTGGGCTTGCAGGGGTAGCATAAGGGTATGAAATCTATGGCAGCAGTAACAGCAAGTGTAATAGCAGTGGTGACAGCGGTGGCAGCAGGACTAGCAGGGACAGCTGTGCGGGCATGGCAGCAGCCGCATGATCGTTACAACCCATGGTCTCGACTTTACAACAACTCAACTCAGATATAAAGAGCTTCATAGTCCAGAATGTTATTGCTTCCCTAGCACACAATCATTGAATTTAAAAGTGACCAAAGTTGAACGTTGAGTGGCACAGAGTCACGGTGGAAAGTTGAGCCATATCGGGAAAAAGCCGCAACCTTCAAAGCCAGCTTCACAGCTGGTTGGGTCACGGCAACACACTGGCAATACTAGTTCATGTTCCTGCTCTCACAACCTTTGTGTCCAACACGGGTCCAACGTCTACTGCCTCACGCCCTCCACTCCACCATCACAACCTCTCATTCTTTCCAGTCTTGCTACTTCTTATGAATCCAAACTCTGTCCACATTCCACAACCGCCCCTCACTGGTTCATCTTCCCCACCAACTTGAAGGCAACCTCCCTGTGTATTATGAAATTTCTCATCATAGGTACATTTGCCCGTGTATATACATCCCTCGCCTCCAGCCCCTGCTCATTGAGGTGTTGGGAGAGTACATTACCTGTGGTCCACTCGCTTACTGCGCCCCCCCCCCCTCCCACGCGTTAGTGGCATGTACATACACTACATATAACCATTGTCATTGATCTTGGACTCGAATTCAAACACATGCGATGCAAGTTTGGGTAGTTGCACATCGATAATCGATAAATCAATGAGGATTTATACATTTAGCTTATATAATAAATATTTGGTGCAGTGACAATGGTCCTTGCATTATGTAGTGGCTGGCAGCGCATCGGCAGAGCGGAGTTTCACTTTGGGAGGCGTGACCTTTATGTTTACCATATGACACCCCTTAGACCCATATACCACATTTGGGCCACCTCGAAGCGCTCAAACACGTTGCCTCCACATTGGAAGAAAGGCACCATCAGAACGGCTGACACTTATGTTGTCGATAATCCACCCTCAGGACATGTTGTGGGAGATAGGTGCTGTTTTTAGTACTGTATACGGGTGGACTTCTGGTCGCAATAACTTGAATTGTCAGAAGCTTCCAGTCTCGGTCGTGAGGCAAGCATGAGGTCTGGCGCTAATGCTAATGCTTTGATTAGTCCGGTCGTTCACCCACAGAGGACGTGACATTACGGAAAGTGTTTGCATCGTGCTCGATTAATCCTTCCATTGTAAGCACCACCGACATGGAAGCACGTACCATATTCTGTTGCCTATGTTCTTTTTCGAGGTTCCCCGATCAGATCAGAATTAGTCATTGTCATTATCCATGCTTATCGGTCACGTGTATCTCGGCATTTTGCGAAAACGAACATGTCCCGTCCCAACTGCACGGCCAAGAGCCTCAAGGCCGATGCTCGCGTACAGTAACAGTAACTGGACGAGAAAAAGGCAACATCCTGGACCGTCTCAACCGTCTTTCAGCCTCTCACTATCTTGCTAGCACAAGGAGGAAACACCCAGAAATCCGCGAGGCACGTGTGGTGGATCTGTATCATACGTCAACCGTGATCTCTATTACATGGTGTCGGAAGTCTTTAACTCAGACACTTTTTAGAACTCGTAACTGCTAATTTGACTTCGGCTAGGGTACATGCCTTGTACTCGCACAACTTCGGGTTCCAACATCATCCCCCGTCGGTAGCCAAGGCATCGTAGCATTGCTAAATACTACGCATGAAGTTGGCAGGCATTCCGCAAAGCCTGGGTCCCATGTACTACATATACACTTGACGTCGTACGATTATTGATAAAGGAAGACGCATTGCGAGCACCCTCATCCACCCTGGCCGGGTCTCGCCAGCCTCGTTTCGCCACTGAAGAGTTTGATGAGCAACGTGAGAAAGACCTCGGCGTCTGTCGAAAATTCGGCCAAGATTGTTTTGAGTAAGAGGATAATGATGTGTGTGCTGCCGAGCGTGAGGGGAAATAGGAAAGCAGAGCGTTCTGAGGAGAAGTGCGGAGATGGTATTGTAATAAGAGCAAGAGCTCGAGATGCTTTAAAAATGACACAAATAGGATATGAGTTGAAAGAGACGCGTGCTTTGCGGAAAGGTTGAGGTGATTTGTGAGTTCGCTCTCGATTAGCTCGACTTGCAGGTACTGCACCTGCTCGCCATTTCCCAGCAGGCATAGGTCCTCGAAGATGGCGAACGCGTCGCGCGCCGTAGGGCTAAGGAATCGTGCGGCGTCATTCCGTCTGGAAGGGTGATCGATTCGAGCGCATTTGCGAACAGCAGGCGGAGATCCCCTTCGACGACATGGGTCTACGACAAAGATGACCAGTTGTCGCAGCGTCCCCACCGTGGACACGACGACGACCTTCCTAGACTCAGTACAGCTTGAAATACAATTGCGGGGCCTGCTGCACCGAGGGGGCGTATTCCCCGCCAGTCATCCGTCAGGACAAGGGAGAAGAAAAAGAACGCGCAAGCGTAAAAGTGACAGAACGCATGCTCGCGAGCAGGCTGTCATGGAAGGCGGAGAAACTGGTGGAAAAGGAGGTCCTGGAGGATCTTGGGCTGGATCTCGTCGCCCTATGACATGCAGTCATTCATCGTTTGGACGATGGTCAGGATAGCGCCAGGGGAGACGGCAGGGAAGGAGATGAGGCGTTGGAGTGAGCCGAGGCGCCGGGTGATTGTTGTCGATCTGGCGAAGCCCAGTGAGACGAGGGGAAGGAGGTCTTCTGTGTGCTAGATCTTGGCAAGCATCGCAGGAGTCCATTAAGGTCGACACCTCTGGCGCGCGTACGCGTCTTCACACACACACTTTGTTGCTATCCTCCAGCGCATCATCACCCCGCATTTTTCCTTGCTCGGCGTATCTGCGCACATGGAGGTCGTGCGCCCCTCGAACGATTCTCGATGCCATATTCGTATGGTCACAGTTTGGACAGCGTCACGGAGATGCGTTGGGATGGTGAGTACTGAGGCTGGCCTGAGCGTGCAAAGTGCGGCTATGAAAGTGCACAGCTTTCCCCCCTTCATCTGAGCCCCCGTCACCCATTCTCTCTCATAGCATCCACCCGCTCGCCAAGACAGACGCACCGCTATCCCCGAAGCTTACACATTTCCTTTCGGGGTGCAGTCCCTCGTCTCGTTTTGCGTCGGCCTCGCAGGCTACATGAGCCCTCCTCACAACACCCTCGCGGTCCAAAAGCCTCCCATGGGCCCACCGGAACCCGTACGCGCACCAAGCCCGCTCGACCTATCGACGCTCCCCAAATCTGAGCCTGCGCGCGCAGGCCTGCAGAGGGTGCGCGCAATGCTGAATGCTGGGTGGCCCGCGCTCTCCTTCCCCCTCATTACGGACCTCTCCAAGGCGCTCTCTTTGGCGGCGTCCTCGGAGCGCTCCAGACCCTCGCCCGCGCAGCGCAGCGTCTCGCGTTACACAGTCCGCGTGACGCGTTCCTCACCGCTTGCGAAAGCCGCCCTCCCGCCACGCGTCATTTCCGAGCTCGACCACCCACTGCAAGCCCCACCACGCGCGCCATGTCCACCCGTCTCGCTCGAGAGTCCCACGCTCGGTCTCACAGGTGGCGCCGGGGCTAGCGGATGCGGGGTAGCGCCGGGCTCCGTCCACGCAAATTGGCATGCTGACGCGCGCTCGTTTCCCCTGCACTCTTTCTAGCTGGCACGCTATGCCCCAGCTGGTTCACAGTG
>Ga0307510_10003164_pt1 | contig 19086 bp, 15 predicted proteins | sample 12_EM_MG_FD_207224 | JGI IMG/M metagenome (GOLD analysis project Ga0307510, IMG submission 207224) | Populus trichocarpa ectomycorrhiza microbial communities from riparian zone in the Pacific Northwest, United States - 12_EM | ecosystem: Host-associated > Plants > Roots > Unclassified | place...
CTGCTGAACCTGCGCAACCTCGCTTGCGGCTATCAAGACCAACGCGTGGTGCAGAACCTCAATCTGCACCTCAACGCCGGTGACATTGGCTGCCTGCTCGGCTCGTCCGGCTGCGGCAAGACCACCACCCTGCGCGCCATCGCCGGATTCGAACCGGTGCACGAAGGTGAAATCACCCTCGGTGGCGAAACCATCTCCAGCGCCGGTTTCACCCTGGCGCCGGAAAAACGCCGGATCGGCATGGTGTTCCAGGATTACGCGCTGTTCCCGCACCTGAGTGTCGCCGACAACATTGCCTTCGGTATTCGCAAGCACCCGAACAAGGAGCGCGTCACCGAAGAGCTGCTCGAACTGGTCAACCTGAAAAACCTTGGCAAACGCTTTCCGCACGAGTTGTCCGGCGGCCAGCAACAACGCGTCGCCCTCGCCCGCGCCTTGGCACCGGAGCCGCAATTGCTGTTGCTCGACGAGCCGTTCTCCAACCTCGATGGTGAACTGCGCCGCAAGCTCAGTCATGAAGTGCGCGACATCCTCAAGGCCCGTGGCACCAGTGCGATTCTGGTGACCCACGACCAGGAAGAAGCCTTCGCCGTCAGCGATCACGTCGGAGTGTTCAAGGAAGGTCGACTCGAACAGTGGGACACTCCTTACAACCTGTATCACGAGCCGGCAACGCCCTATGTGGCCAGTTTTATCGGACAGGGTTACTTCATTCGCGGCCAGCTCGACAGCCCGGAATCGGTGCAGACTGAGCTGGGTGAGCTGCGCGGCAATCGTGCTTACACTTGGCCGATTGGCGGCGCGGTGGATGTTTTGTTGCGTCCGGATGACATTGTTTATGCGCCGGACAGTGCGTTGAAAGCGCGGATTGTCGGCAAGACGTTCCTTGGTGCTTCAACGTTGTATCGCCTGCAATTGCCGACGGGTGCGCAGCTGGAATCGATTTTCCCCAGCCATGCCGATCATCAGGTTGGGGCAGAGGTGGGGATTCGCGTAGCTGCTGAACATCTGGTGCTGTTCCAGGCATCGGGCAGTACCGCTGCACAAATCCCGGTAGTGGAAAACGGCGTCCGCCGCTACAGCACCGCGCTTTAAAGATCAAAAGATCGCAGCCTTCGGCAGCTCCTACAGGGATCAATGTAGGAGCTGCCGAAGGCTGCGATCTTTCAGCTTTTAACCGAGGATCAGGGTGCCACTGGCAACCAGCGTCGCATTGCCGCCGATCTTCACGCGCTCACCTTCCAGACGACAGAACAACTCCCCGCCCCGCGCCGAGCGCTGGCACGCGGTCAGGCTCGACTTGCCCAGACGTTTCGACCAATACGGAATCAGGCTGCAATGCGTCGAACCGGTCACCGGGTCCTCATTGATGCCGATCGCCGGTGCAAAATAGCGCGAAACGAAATCGTGCTGATTGCCCCGCGCCGTAACGATCGCGCCCAGCCACGGCAGTTTGGCGAGTGCAACCATGTCCGGCTTGCAATCGAGCACAGCCTGCTCTGACTCCAGCACCACAAACAGTTCGTTTGAGCCAAGGACATCAACCGCTTCGACACCTAGCGCCCGCTCAACATCCAGGGTAACGCCGATCTCTGACGGCATGATCGACGGAAAATCCAGCCACAACCGATCACCTTCTCGAGTGACGCTCAGCGCGCCGGACTTACAAGTGAAGTCGATACGCTCAGCGCTTTCCTTGTAGATGTCGAACAGCACATAAGCACTGGCCAACGTGGCGTGCCCGCACAACGGCACTTCAGTGGTCGGGGTAAACCAGCGGATATGCCAGGCCTGACCTTCGCGCACCAGAAACGCGGTTTCCGCCAGATTGTGTTCGGCGGCGATCTTTTGCATCAACTCATCCGCTAGCCACCCCTCCAGCCGATAAACCATCGCCGGATTGCCACTGAACGGCCGATCACTGAACGCGTCGACCTGATGAAACTCGAGCTGCATAACCTTCTCCCTAAGTCAGTCCGCCGAGCATGCAACCACGAGGCAATCAGCGCCAGTGACAGAACCGGCCAATTTTCTGCATACAGCGATAACGGCTACGTGCGGCCGATATCGGCAAACTTCGCCTGGGTATGTTCAGCAAGCACGGCGGGCGCCAATTCCACTTCAAGGCCGCGCCGGCCGGCGCTGACATAAATAGTCGCAAAACCCTCAGCGGAGTTATCGATGAAGGTGCGTAAGCGCTTCTTCTGCCCCAACGGGCTGATGCCACCCAGCAGATAACCGGTGGAGCGCTGGGCCGCTGCCGGGTCAGCCATCTCGACTTTTTTCACCCCGGCAGCATGCGCCAGGCCCTTGAGGTCGAGGCTTCCGACGACCGGCACTACTGCGACCAGCAATTCACCTTTTTCGCTGGCTGCAAGCAAGGTCTTGAACACCTGTGCCGGCTCAAGTGCCAGTTTTTCTGCGGCCTCCAGCCCATAGGAGGCGGCTTTGGGGTCATGTTCGTAACTGTGCACGCGATGTTCGGCACGAACTTTTTTCAACAAGTCCAACGCAGGGGTCATGGCAGCTCCGGGCTCGGCAGTGACGGAAAAACACTGTGCCGGATTCTAGGTGATCAGCCCCTAAAAGGCTCTATCCCAAGCCGTGATTCCCGTGACTTGCAGACATTCTGAGCGCGCCGTTCCGCCTCGCCGGCGAAGGATCATTCACACAGCGAATAGTTTTATTGTGACCGATGGTTCACTTTCGACCTTTGACAGGTTTGTTTCTTGTCTATATTTTTTCGAATCTGAATAATGTAAGAATTATCGTCATCGCAGCACTCAGCAGTAAACCGGGAAAGGAATGGGGATTCCTGACCGGGGAAAATCGCGCCCTGCCCTATCGGCATGACGCCAGACAACAACAAAAACCGAGGTTTTCAATGACAACTGCTTTACAGCAACCATCGCTCTCGAGCCAATGCATGGCCGAATTTCTGGGTACTGCACTGCTGATCTTTTTCGGCACCGGTTGCGTCGCCGCGCTCAAAGTCGCGGGCGCCAGCTTCGGCCTGTGGGAAATCAGCATCATTTGGGGCGTCGGCGTGAGCATGGCGATCTACCTCACTGCCGGGGTTTCCGGCGCACACTTGAACCCAGCGGTGAGCATTGCGCTCGCGATCTTCGCTGACTTCGAAAAGCGCAAACTGCCGTTCTACATTCTTGCCCAGATCGCCGGCGCCTTCTGCGGAGCGCTGCTGGTTTACACGCTGTACAGCAATCTATTCTTCGATTACGAACAAACTCACCAAATGGTTCGCGGCTCGGCTGCCAGCCTCGAGTTGGCCTCGGTGTTCTCGACGTTCCCCAATCCAGTGCTGTCGACTGCTCAGGCATTCCTGGTGGAGATGATCATCACCGCCATCCTGATGGGCGTGATCATGTCCCTGACCGACGACAACAACGGCCTGCCGAAAGGCCCGCTGGCACCGCTGCTGATCGGTTTGCTGATCGCGGTGATCGGCAGCTCGATGGGTCCGCTGACCGGTTTCGCGATGAACCCGGCGCGTGACTTCGGTCCGAAACTGATGACTTTCTTCGCCGGCTGGGGTGAAATTTCCTTCACTGGCGGCCGCGATATTCCGTACTTCCTGATTCCGATTTTTGCACCGATTGTCGGTGCCTGCCTCGGCGCTGCCGGGTATCGCGGGCTCATCGCCCGTCACCTGACCGGCGCCACACCTGTTACAAAGGATGCAGAACCGGCCATTGACGGCAAACCAAGAACTTCTTGAAACAGTGGGCGCCGGCTCCTGCCCGATAGAGCCTGCGCCACGGCCCACTCTCCCTTATTTCGTCCAAGGCAATCGACATGACCGACATTCAGAATAAGAACTACATCATTGCCCTCGATCAGGGTACGACCAGCTCCCGCGCGATCATTTTCGACCGCGATGCGAACGTGGTCTGCACCGCGCAGCGCGAATTCGCTCAGCATTACCCGCAGGCCGGTTGGGTCGAACACGATCCGATGGAAATCTTCGCCACCCAGAGCGCGGTAATGGTTGAAGCGCTGGCCCAGGCCGGTCTGCACCACGACCAGGTCGCTGCCATCGGCATCACCAACCAGCGCGAAACCACCGTGGTCTGGGACAAGACCACCGGCCGCCCGGTGTACAACGCCATCGTCTGGCAGTGCCGCCGCAGCACCGAGATCTGCCAGCAGCTCAAGCGCGATGGCCACGAAGAATATATCCGCGACAACACTGGTCTGGTCACCGACCCGTACTTCTCCGGCACCAAACTGAAGTGGATCCTCGACAACGTCGAAGGCAGCCGCGAACGTGCGCGCAATGGCGAACTGTTGTTCGGCACCGTCGATAGCTGGCTGATCTGGAAATTCACCGGCGGCAAGGTGCACGTCACCGACTACACCAACGCTTCGCGCACCATGCTCTTCAACATCCACTCGCTGGAGTGGGATTCGAAGATGCTGGAGATCCTCGATATCCCGCGCGAGATGCTTCCGGAAGTGAAGGCTTCTTCGGAAATCTACGGTCGCACCAAGAGCGGCATCGCCATCGGCGGTATCGCCGGTGACCAGCAAGCGGCACTGTTCGGCCAGATGTGCGTCGAGCCAGGCCAGGCGAAAAACACCTACGGCACCGGCTGCTTCCTGCTGATGAACACCGGCGACAAAGCGGTGAAATCCCAACACGGCATGCTCACCACCATCGCCTGCGGCCCGCGTGGCGAAGTTGCTTACGCACTGGAAGGCGCGGTGTTCAACGGCGGTTCCACGGTGCAGTGGCTGCGTGATGAACTGAAAATCATCAACGACGCCCACGACACCGAATACTTCGCCAATAAAGTGAAGGACAGCAATGGTGTGTACCTGGTGCCGGCCTTCACCGGTCTCGGCGCGCCGTACTGGGACCCGTATGCCCGCGGTGCGCTGTTCGGTCTGACGCGCGGCGTACGTGTGGATCACATCATCCGCGCCGCGCTGGAATCGATCGCCTACCAGACCCGCGACGTGCTCGACGCCATGCAACAGGACTCCGGCGAACGCCTCAAGGCTCTGCGTGTTGACGGCGGCGCGGTGGCGAACAACTTCCTCATGCAGTTCCAGGCCGACATCCTCGGCACGCAGGTCGAGCGCCCGCAAATGCGCGAAACCACCGCACTCGGCGCAGCTTACCTGGCCGGTCTGGCGTGCGGCTTCTGGGGCAGCCTGGAAGAACTGCGCGGTAAAGCGGTGATCGAGCGCGAGTTCGAGCCGAGCCTGGATGAAGTTGAGAAAGAGAAGCTGTACAAAGGCTGGAAAAAAGCCGTCAGCCGCACCCGTGACTGGGCGCGTGAAGACGCTGAATAAGCCAACCTTAGGACTGGCTAAAGCGGTCCAAACAGCGTGAAAGCGTAGCGAGCGAAGGCAAGCCAAGGCAAATACAAGCGAGGACCGGCTGGGGTCGCACTCGACTTTACGGGTTTGTAAATGAGCAGTCCGAGCCTGTTTTTAACGCAGGATGGCTTGCGTAACGCCGTAGGCGCCCAGCACGAAGTAGCTTTCACGTTGTTTGGAAACTGGTAGGGAGCGGATTCCTGCGTCATCATGGGCAAATTTTGCACGGCAGCCCAAAGGAAGCCCCATGAATCTGCCTCCCCGTCAGCAACAAATCCTCGAGCTGGTCCGCGAACGCGGCTATGTGAGCATCGAGGAAATGGCCACGCTGTTCGTTGTTACCCCGCAAACCATCCGCCGCGACATCAATCAGCTCGCGGAAGCCAATCTGCTGCGTCGCTACCATGGCGGTGCTGCCTACGATTCCAGCGTCGAAAACACTGCCTATGCGATGCGCGCCGATCAGATGCGCGATGAAAAACAACGCATCGGTGAAGCCATCGCCGCCCAGATTCCCGATCACGCCTCGCTGTTTATCAATATCGGTACCACGACCGAATCGATTGCCCGCGCTCTGCTCAATCACAATCATCTGAAGATCATCACCAACAACCTGCACGTAGCGTCGATGCTCAGTGCCAAGGATGATTTTGATGTGCTGCTGACCGGCGGTAATGTCCGTCGTGACGGCGGTGTGGTCGGCCAAGCCAGTGTGGATTTCATCAATCAGTTCAAGGTTGATTTCGCGCTGGTCGGGATCAGCGGTATTGATGAAGACGGCAGTTTGCTGGATTTCGATTATCAGGAAGTGCGGGTTTCCCAGGCGATCATTGCCAATGCGCGGCAAGTGATTCTGGCGGCGGATTCGAGCAAGTTCGGCCGCAATGCAATGATTCGCCTCGGCCCGATCAGCCTGATCGATTGTCTGGTAACCGATCAGCAGCCGGTGCCTGCGCTCGCGCAATTGTTGAGTCAGCACAAGATTCGCCTCGAAGTCGTCTAACTCCCGCAAGATCAAAAGATCGCAGCCTACGGCAGCTCCTACATGAGTTCACTTGACCTGTAGGTGCTGCCGCAGGCTGCGATCTTTTGCTTTTAATGTTCGAAAATTTTCTTTTAATCGCCCTTCGATGAGTTTTTTCAATCGAACGTGACTGGCTGCGCGCGCCTTTATGGGCTACCATTTTCGCAAATGAACATTAATGTTCGATTTCCAATACAAAAGAACCCGAGGCCAGCCGATGTCCACCTCTACCTTGCGTACGCCCCCAATCTCCGAGATCTACGACATCGCCGTTATCGGCGGCGGGATCAATGGCGTGGGGATCGCAGCGGATGCCGCCGGTCGCGGGCTTTCGGTGTTCCTTTGTGAAAAAGACGATCTGGCCAGCCACACCTCGTCGGCCAGCAGCAAGCTGATCCACGGTGGCCTGCGCTACCTCGAACATTACGAATTCCGCCTGGTGCGCGAGGCGCTGGCTGAACGCGAAGTGCTGCTGGCCAAAGCGCCGCACATCGTCAAACCGATGCGCTTTGTGCTGCCGCACCGTCCGCACCTGCGTCCGGCGTGGATGATTCGTGCGGGCCTGTTCCTGTATGACAACCTCGGCAAGCGCGAAAAACTGCCAGGTTCGAAAAGCCTGAAGTTCGGCGCCGACAGCGCGCTGAAAAGCGAAATCAAGAAAGGCTTCGAATACTCCGACTGCTGGGTCGACGACGCCCGCCTCGTGGTTCTGAACGCAATGGCCGCCCGGGAAAAAGGCGCCCACGTGCACACCCAGACTCGCTGCGTCAGCGCTCGCCGCGCCAAGGGCCTGTGGCACCTGAACCTGGAACGTGCCGACGGCAGCCTGTTTTCGATCACTGCCAAAGCGCTGGTGAACGCCGCTGGCCCGTGGGTCGCCAAGTTCATTCGTGATGACCTGAAGATGGAGTCGCCGTACGGCATCCGTCTGATTCAGGGCAGCCACATCATCGTGCCGAAGCTGTATGAAGGCGATCACGCGCACATTCTGCAAAACGAAGATCAGCGCATCGTTTTCACCATTCCGTACCTGAACAACCACTTCACCCTGATCGGCACCACCGACCGTGAATACACTGGCGATCCGGCAAAAGTGGCGATTACCGATGCCGAAACCGATTACCTGCTGAAAGTGGTCAACGCGCACTTCAAGCAGCAGATCAGCCGCGACGACATCCAGCACAGCTACTCGGGCGTACGACCACTGTGCAACGACGAATCCGACAACCCGTCGGCCGTCACCCGCGATTACACCCTGGCCTTGTCGGCTGGCGGCGAAGAAGCGCCACTGCTGTCGGTGTTCGGCGGCAAGCTGACCACCTACCGCAAACTCGCTGAGTCGGCGATGGCGCAATTGCTGCCATTTTTCACCCAGATGCGCCCGAGCTGGACGGCCACCGCCACCCTGCCCGGTGGCGAAGACATGACCACGCCACAGGCTCTGTGCGCGCAGATTCGCGACAAGTTCGACTTCGTGCCGACCGAGATCGCCCGTCGCTGGTCCACCACTTACGGCAGCCGCACCTGGCGCATGCTCGAAGGCGTGGAAACCCTGGCCGACATGGGCGAGCACCTCGGCGGTGGACTCTACACCCGTGAAGTCGATTACCTGTGCAGCGAAGAATGGGCGACCACTGCCCACGACATTCTGTGGCGCCGCAGCAAACTCGGTTTGTTCACGACGCCGGCTGAGCAGGAAAAACTGGCGGCTTATCTGGGCAAGGTTGAACAAAACCGCAAGATCGAAGCGGCCTGATCAACGCTTAAACGAAAGCCCCTGAATTGTGAGATTCAGGGGCTTTTTGTTGTGCCAATGAGATCCAGCCCCCCTTCACCCCAGCCCTCTCCCCCCAAGGGGGGCGAGGGGGAAAGGGAGCAGATCGGGGCTCGCTCAAATACCGCGCTGGGAAAAAGGAGCCGATCGAGGGCTTTTTCAATCCTGAGTTCGACTCGATATTTCAGGTCGGCGTAACTCGCAAGGACCACGCGATCAAGTCCCCTCTCCCTCTGGGAGAGGGCTAGGGTGAGGGGCTTTGGGGCCGGGATCACTGCGCCAAATGCAACAACAGAAAATCGATAAACGCCCGCGACTTGTGCGGCAGATGCGGGGTGTTGGGAAACACCACATTGATCGACTGCGAGGGCAGCGAATACTCCGGCAGCAAGCGCACCAGACGCCCGGCGGCAATGTCATCTGCCACCACCCAGGCAGGCAGAACCGATACGCCCAGTGAAGACAACGTCATCGAGCGAATCGCCGTCGACGAGTTCGATTCGAAGTGGCTGGTGCCACCGACCTCAACGCCCTGCCCTGGCCCATGGCGCAATGTCCACTGAGTCGGCGCCTGCAAATTGCTGTTGGCGATCCACGGCACGCTGTTCAGGTCCAGCGGTTGCCGCACCGGATGTCGGGAGAGGAATTGCTCGGTGGCCACCAGCACGATTTCATAATCGGCCAACTTGCGGCTCTTGAATGCCGAATCCGCCAAGTTACCCAGACGGATCACCAGATCCAGTTTTTCCGCGACCAGATCATTCAATGAAGAGTTGAAGTTGTAGCACAAGCGGATTTCCGGATAACGCTCGGAGAACAGTGGAATCAACGGCAGAATATACTTTTCACCGTATTCACTGGTTGAACTAATCCGTAACTTTCCGGATACCCGATTATTACCTTTCAGGACATTATCAAAGGCATTGTCGATGTCCGCGACAATCCCCTTGAACTCTTCATAAAACTCCTGACCTATTTCGGTCAGCGATATATTGCGGGTGTTGCGGATCAACAGCGTCGCCGACAAAACCTCCTCCAGCGCCTTGACATGCAGGCTGGCCATGGCTTTGCTGATACTCAGGTAGTTTGCAGCTTTGGTATAAGAACCAAAATCCACCACCGCGAGGAACGTCTGAACCCGATTAAGATGAGAGTGCATGGCGCTATGGCTCACTGTTAAATCCTGTCAAACATTGTTTTAAGCATAGTCGTATCGACACTTCAAGTCCATCGCCCCTATGCTGCGCGGCAAAGGGGATTCAACATGAACTATCGCTATAAGATCGCGCTAATCTTTCTGATCGGCTTTTTTATTGACTGTATAAACATATTTATGTCGGCGGTGGCACTGCCGAGTATATCGGCAACTTTACAGGTCAGTACTTCATCGGTGGCGTGGGTCGCCAATGCTTATATTCTTGGCCTGACCCTGATTATTCCGGTCAGCACCTGGCTGGCCGGGCGTTTTGGCAGTCGCGAGATTCTCACCGCTTCGATGCTGGTGTTCACCGGCTCTGTGTGGATGTGCGGGATGGCCGACAGTTTCCACGAACTGGTGATCTGGCGGTTCATTCAGGGCGTCGGTGGCGGGCTGCTGATTCCGGTCGGTCAGGCGCTGACCTTCAATCTGTTTCAGGGCGAGCAACGGGCGAAAATATCCACACTGGTGATGGCCGTCGCGCTGATTGCCCCGGCGATTTCACCGACGGTCGGCGGCATCATTGTCGACAGCAGCTCCTGGCGCTGGGTGTTCTACAGCAACATCCCGTTTTCGTTGATCGCGGCCGGGCTGTCGTGGTTCTGGATCAAGGAAAGCAAACCGACCGATCTGCCGCGCCCGGACATCAAAGGCCTGCTACTGGTCAGTGCCGCGCTCGCCAGCCTGCTGATGGGCATGTCGCTGTACGGCGGCGACTACCCGGCGCTGGCCGCGTTGAGCTGTGTCGCGGCGGGTTTGCTGTTCATCGTGCTGTACCTGCGGCACTACCGCCGCTGCAGCAACGCGATCATCGAATTGAGCCTGCTCAAAAGTAAAAAGCTCAGCACCTCGATCTTCATCTATTACGCGATTCCCGGCGTGTTCACCGGGGTCAATCTGATGAGCATTTTCTTCCTGCAGAACACCCTGCACTTCAGCGCCCGGCTGACCGGGATGTTCATGATCCTCTACGCCATCGGCGCGTTCATTGCGATGACGATTTGCGGCCGGGTCTACAACCGGGTCGGCGCGAAACGCCTGTTCACCCTCGGCATGCTGCTGCACAGCGCCGGCATCGCCACGCTGATGCTGGTCAACGCGCCAACGGACCTGTGGGTGATCGTCATCGCTTACAGCTTGATGGGCATCGGCGGTGGCATCGGTGCCAACACCGCGCAAACCACCTCGTTGATGGATTTCGCCGGCGGCGATACGCACAAGGCGAGTGTGATCTGGAACATCAATCGGCAAATGTCGTTCAGCCTCGGTGCGGCGTTGTTTCTGATGATTTTCAATGTGCTGCTCAAGCAGTTCGACACCACGCAGGCCTACCACGCGACGTTCGCGATTGCCGCGCTGGTCGGGCTGTTCCCGCTGTTTCAGATGAGTCAATTGAACCCTCCAAAGGAATGCCATGAACAACAACCTGGTTGAACGAGCGCAACACAGTATTCACCACGTGCACGAGCTGATTCAGCGCGTTTTTACCGACGCTGACGGGGCCGGCGCAGACGCCATCGCGCCGCTGATGGAGGTGTTTGCCGAGCACTTCAGCATGGTCACCACCTCGGCCGCCGTGGTCGGTCGGGCGCAAGTCGAGCAACTGTTCAACGGCGCCGTCGGTGCCCGCAAAGGTCTGGAGATTCTGATCAGCGACCTGCACACGGTCTGGCACGAAGGTTCGACCGTGGCCCTGCGCTACAGGGAAACCCATCGCCTGAACCAAAGCGAAACCTCGCGTATTTCGCTGGCGATCCTTCGCGTCCAGCACCACGACGTCCAGTGGTTGTACTTGCACGAAACACCGTTGAGCCAGGAAAAACCTGCATGAAATACACCGTCACCCACTGCCGGATGCTCTCGGCGTCGATCAAGGAAGTCACCGTCAGCGGCCCGCCTTCCCTGATCGACATGAGCCACGCCGGGGCACATTTCAAATGGCAGATCCCGGGGCTGGAAGACTGTCGTCACTACTCGACGGTGCATGTAAAGGAGGTTGAGGATGGCCAGTTCACCTTCGCCATTCGCCTCTCGCCAGACTCCGTCAGCAGCCAGTACATCCGCACCTTGGCGGTCAATGACAGCGTGGAACTGGAAGGTCCGCTGAACACTTTCAACTACCCGCTCGACGTTGACAGCGGGCGTGATATCGCGATTGCCGGCGGCATCGGCATCACGCCGCTGACCGGCATCCTGCGCCACCTGACTGCGCTGGATCGCCCTGCGCACCTGCATTACTTCGCCAAGAGCGCCGACGATGCGGTCTACGCCCGGTACCTGCAAGAACACCTGCAAGAACGCCTGCAACTGCACCTCTCCGGCAGTCGCCCGGCGATCAGCGAAGTGCTCGCCGATCTGCGCGCCGATGACCGCCTGTATGTCTGCGGCCCGGCAGCGATGCTCAACGCAGTGCTCAGTCACGCCGAAAGCGTTGGCCTGGCGCGTGAACAGATCCATCTGGAAGTGTTCAACGTTGCCCGCGAAACCACCGCGCAAGGCTTCGTCATCGAGGCGGCCGACTCCGGCGTCAGCATCAATGTCGGCCCGCAACAGTCGTTGCTCGAAGCCTTGGAAGCAGCCGGGCTCGACCCGCTGTACGACTGTCGTCGTGGTGAATGCGGCGTTTGCGCGCTGGACGTCCTCGAAGGCGAAGTCGACCACCGCGATTTCATCATGAGCGAACAGGAAGCGGCGTGCAGTGCGCGAATCTACCCCTGCGTCTCCCGCGCCAAAAGCCCGCGCCTGAAACTGGCGATCTGAGAGAGGACACTCCGTTGGACAACTATTTCAATGGCAGAGAAGTGCATAAATCTCTGTTCCTTGATCAGGCGCTTTTCGAACAGGAACAGCAGCGCGTATTCGCCGCGAGCTGGTGCTACCTGGGTCACGACAGCCTGATCCCCGAGACCGGCGACTACTTCACCACCACCCTTGCACAACAGCCGCTGGCCATGGTTCGGCAGAAGAACGGCGCCATCGTCGTGCTGCATAACCGTTGCCCGCACAAAGGCGTGAAAGTGCTGGCCGAAGCGCGCGGCAATGTCGGCCGCTTCATGCGTTGCCCGTACCACGCGTGGACGTTCAAGACGGACGGCGAGCTGCTGAGCATTCCGGTGAAAAAGGAGTACGACGACTGCGACCTGAGCAGTTGTTCCGCGCACAAAGGCATGCGCCCGGTGAACGCGGTGCACAACTATCGCGGCTTCGTCTTTGTCCGCCTGACGGAAGAAGGCATCGGCTTCGAGGAGTTCTTTGGCGAATCGCTGTCGACACTCGACAACATGGTCATGCGCTCGCCGCAGGGCCAGCTGAAAGTAATCGGCCAGCCATTGCTGCACCGCCATCGCTGCAACTGGAAAATGGTCGTCGACAACCAGACCGACACCTGCCACCCGATGATCGCCCACGAATCTTCGGCCGGCGAAGCCATCCGCCTGTGGCAGGAAACCGGTGATCAGGGCAAGCCACCGATGGCCGTCGAACTGTTCTCGCCGTTCATGGCCTCCTACGAGTTTTTCGCCGGCATGGGCATTCGCGTCTGGCCCAATGGCCACGGGCACACCGGGGTCAGCAATTCGATCCACAAGGCCTACACCGACATCCCCGGTTACTGGGACTTGATGGTGGAAAGCTACGGTGAAGAGCAGGCCCGGGCGATCCTCGACGACACCCGCCACAACACCGTGTATTTCCCCAACCTGATGGTCAAGGGACCGATCCAGACCTTGCGCGTGATCAAACCGCTCAGCGCCCGCGAAACCATCGTCGAGTCGTGGATCTTCGAACTGCAGGGCGCCCCCGTGCAATTGCTGGAAAGGACTGTGCAGTACAACAACCTGATCAACTCGCCGTGTTCGATGGTCGCCCACGACGACGTGGAAATGTACGAACGGGCCATGGAAGGCCTGGGCAGCGACGCCAACGAATGGGTCAACGTCGCCCGCCTGTTCAGCCCGAACGAATCCTATGCGCAGACCCAAGTGGTGTCCGGCACCAGCGAAATGGCCATGCGTAATTTCTATAACAGTTGGCAGCACTTGATGCGGGACGACCATGCAACACGATCAATCTAATCACCACGCCATCGCGCAACTGATCGAGACCGAACTGCACTTGCTCGACCAGCAGGATTTCGACGCCTGGCAACAGCTGCTCAGCGATGACTACCACTACTGGATTCCCATGACCCGTGAGCAGGTCAGTCCGTTGCACGAATCATCGCTGGTGTACGAAGACCGTTTTCTGACCACGCTGCGGATCAACCGACTGGCCAATGCGCGCAACTTCTCCCAACAGCCCAAGAGCCGCAGCCTGCACATCGCCCAGCGCCCGCGCATCACGCTCGACGCAGCCTCGTTCAGCGCGTGCGCCAGCTCCAACATGCTCTATTGCGAAGCGCGCGGCGACAACGAATGGCACTACCCGGTGACCGTCGAACATCAACTGATCAACATCGATGGCACGTGGAAGATTCACGGCAAGAAGATCCTGTTGCTCAACCCCGCACGCGCCCTTGAAAGCCTGCAGCTCATTATCTGATCGATCGAGAAGTCTCCCTGTGAAAGCTAATTCCCATGATTCCAGTCAGGCGTCCGCGTGCCTGTCTTTTCCCTACGTCGATCTGCTGTATGACTATGGCCAGTTCCTGCGCAGTGCCGATGAAGCCATTGGTTACCTGCCGGCGGAAACTGCCGAGAAACACATCGGCATCATCGGCGCTGGCCTCAGCGGGCTGGTCGCCGCTTACGAACTGCTGCGCGCCGGTGCGCGTCGCGTGACGCTGTTTGAAGCGGAACCCGAGCATGTCGGCGGGCGTCTGCTGACGCAGTGTTTTGATGAGGAACAGCCGCAGTTCATCGCGGAAATGGGCGCCATGCGTTTTCCGCCGAGTGAGGTCGGGCTGTTTCATTACCTCAATCGCTTCGGCATCCAGACCACCGAGGCGTTTCCCGACCCGGGCGTGGTCGACACCGAAATCCACTACCGTGGCGAAGCCCATCACTGGGCAGCCATGCAACCACCGCCGGCGCTGTTCAGCACCGTGCACCAAGGCTGGATCGCCTTTCTCAGCGAAGGCGTGACCCTCGATGACGGCACGTGCCTGGCGCCACCGCTGCTGATCACCGAATTGCTCAAGCAGCACAATTACTGCGAAGTGCAGCCCGAGTGGCAACGCTACCTGGACTGCTTCGGTGACAGCTCGTTTTACTCGGCGATGGTGCACATCTTCACCGGCAAAAAACCACCGGGCGGCAAACCGTGGCGCAAGCCTGAAGACTTCCACCTGTTCGGCTCGCTGGGCATTGGCTCGGGCGGTTTCCAGTCGGTGTACCGCGCCTCGTTCACCGAAATCCTGCGCCTGGTGGTCAATGCACTGGAGGTCAATCAGCGTCTGGTGCCCAACGGTATTTCCTCGCTGGCCGAGCGGATTGCCGACACCGAATTCAACGGTATTCAGGTGCGCGACATGATTTGCCGCACGCGCATCGAGTCGATCAACAAAGGTGCGCACGGCGAGATTCTGCTGGCCGGCAGCAACGGCGAAACCTACGCCTGCGACCGGGTAATCACCACCACCACGACCCGCGCCCTGCAAGTGAACCTCAAGCTCACGCAGAACCAGGCCTTCGTCAATCGCGACGTCGCGCGGGCGATCAACGAAACGCACATGGTCGGCTCATCCAAGCTGTTCATCCTGACCAAGGACAAGTTCTGGCTCAAACATGGCCTGGCGCAAAACATCCAGACCGACACCCTGGTCAAGGGCGTGTATTGCCTCGACTACGCGCCGCACGATCCGGATTCCTGGGGCGTGGTGTTGATCAGTTACACCTGGGAAGACGACTCGCACAAGATGGTTTCGATGACCGACAAGGTGCAGCGCTGCCTGCGTCTGGTCGACGAATTGGCGATGAGCGCACCGGAATTTGCCAGCCATCTGCTGCCGCTGGACGGTGACTACCAGCGCTACGTTCTGGAATACGACTGGCTGACCGACAAGCACGCACTCGGCGCTTTCAAGCTGAATTTCCCTGGCGACGATATTTACTCCGAGCGCCTGTTTTATCAGTTCCGTACCGCACTCGATCCGCAACAGGATACCGGTTTGTACCTGGCCGGTTGCGGCGCCTCGTTCACCGGTGGCTGGGCCGAAGGCGCGATTCAAACCGCACTCAACGGTGCGTGCGCGGTGATCAGCAGCCTGGGCGGCGATCTGCTTGCCGGCAACCCGCTCGACGACTTGCACTCGCAGTACCGCTACTGCTGACCCAGTCCCTTTCCACGCCGAGAATCATCCATGTACAGCCAGCTTTCAATTGAACAGCTCGTCAACGGCTTGCGCAGTGGCCAACACTGCCCGGACGCCTGGCAGCATGCCTTGCGCGAGCGTCATGTGCAGATGCAACACCTGAACAGTTTCATCACCTTCGACCCGTCAGCGTCCAAGGCAAATGCCGCTGGGCGCGACAGCGCACTGTATGGCCTGCCGGTGTCGTTCAAGGACAACATCAACGTCAGCGGCATGCCGACCACCGCCGGTACGCCCGGGCTGGCCGACTATGTGCCGCAAACCGATGCCGGCATCGTCGAGCGCTTTCGGCAATTGGGCGCGCAAATTGTCGGCAAGAACAACATGCACGAATTGTCGTTCGGCGTGACCTCGGCCAACCATTCCCATGGCGCGGTGATCAACCCAGTCAACGAACGCCACAGTGCCGGTGGCAGCAGCGGCGGCTGTGCTGCCGCCGTCGCTGCCGGACTGGTGGCGTGTGCGGTCGGCACCGACACCGGGGGGTCGGTACGGATACCGGCGGCGTTCTGCGGGATTGTCGGGTTTCGCCCCACCACCGGCGTTTATCCGGTCGACGGCATCGTCCCGGTGTCGCAAACCAAAGACACTCCGGGCTTGTTGACCCGCACCGTGGAGGATTGTCAGTTCGTTCACGGGCAATTGACCGGCTGCCTGCATCAGCCAGAAACCCGGTCGTTGCGCATTGGCATTCCCGAGCGGTTTCTCTGGACCGACCTCGCTGACAACGTGCAACGCGCTTGCCGCACGGCCATCGATACCTTGGCCGATCGCGGTGTGATCATCGTGCCGGTCGACGATGCCGTGATTGGCGAGATCAACGAGAGCATTCAGTTTCCGCTACCGATCTACGAGTTCTTCATCGATTTTCCACGGTTCCTGATGAAAGCCGGACGCGGTGAGCAGTTCCTCGACATCCTCGCGCAGATTCGCGATCCGGCGATCAAGAAAATCCTCACCGCCCAACTGGAAAGCCCAGCGATTTCCTACACCGACTACGTGCAGGCATTGATGAGCAAACTGCGTCTGGAGAAGGAATACCGCGCCCTCTTCAGCCGCCATCAACTGGACCTGCTGGCTTACCCGACCGTCACGTGCAGCGCACCGCTGCTCAGCGCTTGCGCGGATGAAAGCAACTTTGAAACGTTCGTGCGCAATACCGACCCGGCGAGCAATCTGGCGGCGCCAAGCATCAGTGTGCCGGTAGCGGCGGCGGGTGCGTTACCGGTGGGCCTGTCGTTCGATGCATTGCCAGAGCAGGACGACTTTCTATTGGCCAATGTGCGGCACCTGAAGCACCTGCTCGACATCGGCTAAACCACGATCCCTGTGGGAGCGAGCCTGCTCGCGAAGGCGTCGTGTCAGTCGACATCAACTTCGTCTGCCACATCGCTATCACGAGCCGGCTCGCCCCTACAGGGGCTCTGCGTCGATGCACCTATAACAATTCAAATTGCGGGCCTTGCCATGCGCGTCACCTCAATATCCTCCGTTCCCGCTGTCGAACGCTCGCCGTCGATCCTTGGCGGCGCCATGATCATCGGCGGCACCATCGTCGGTGCCGGCATGTTTTCGCTGCCGGTGATCATGTCCGGGCTGTGGTTCTACGGCTCGGTTGCCGTGCTGCTGTTTGCCTGGTTCTGCACGTTGCACTCGGGCCTGATGATTCTTGAAGCCAATCTCAATTACCGTGAAGGCGCGAGTTTCGCCACGATCACCGGCGATCTGCTCGGGCGTGGCTGGAGCCGTTTGAATGGTTTGAGCATTGTCTTTGTCCTGTACACCCTGACGTACGCCTACATTTCCGCCAGCGGCTCAGTGCTTCATCACACCGCGCAAACCTTCGGGCTTGAGTTGTCATCGCGCGCGGGCGGTTTGGGGTTCACGCTGCTGGTGGCGTTCATTGTCTGGCTCAGCACCACGGCGGTGAGCCGCATGACCACGTTGGTGTTCGGCGCAAAAATCCTCGCGTTCTTTCTAACCTTTGGCGGTTTGCTCGGCCATGTGCAAAGCACCACGCTGCTCAACCTGAACAGCGGTGACAACCATTACTGGCCTTATCTGCTGGTGACCCTGCCCTTCTGCCTGACTTCGTTCGGTTTTCACGGCAATGTGCCGAGCCTGATGAAGCATTACGGCAAGGACCCGCAGCGGATTCGCGCTTGCCTGGTCGGCGGCACGTTGATCGCTCTGGCGCTGTATCTGGTGTGGATGCTCTGCAGCATGGGCAACATCCCCCGCGACGCATTCAAGGACATCGCTCAGCGCGGTGGCAATATCGATGCGCTGATCAGCGCCCTGGGTTCACAGCTCAACAGCGCCAACGTCGATCTGCTGTTGACGTTCTTCTCCAATTTCGCCGTGGCCTGTTCATTTCTCGGGGTGACCCTGGGTTTGTTCGATTACCTGGCCGATGTGCTGGGTTTCGACGACAGCCCCATCGGCCGCCTGCAGACCGCCGCCATCACTTTCGCGCCACCGACGCTCTGCGGATTGCTCTGGCCGGAAGGCTTTCTGCATGCCATCGGTTTTGCCGGATTGGCGGCGACATTGTGGGCGGTGATTACTCCGGCGCTACTGGCTCGGGCTTCGCGCAAGCGCTTTGGCAGTCCACGCTATCAGGTGTGGGGGGGGACGCCGATGATCGTGCTGGTGCTGTTTTTCGGGGCGATCTGCGCGGTGTCCCATTTGCTGTTCGTATTTGATTGTCTGCCTGTGTGGCGCTGAGGCTTCTCGTTCGGTTTTCCGAACGCGACCTTACGGTCGATTCGGTTAACCGGATCAGTTACGTTAAAAAATACCGCCACAAAAGTTTAATAACGTTATAAAACAACACGTTATCTATCTGCGACTGGTCTGGCACGAGTCATGCTCTACACTCTCTCGACGAATGCCTGTTGTGCCAACACTTCAGGAGCCGTCAGGCATTCGAAGCACAAAAGGGCCGACAAACTGGCTCCATAAAAAAAACAATGTCGAGGAAAATTTGATGCGCATCGTTCCCCATATCCTGGGCGCAGCCATTGCTGCCGCTCTGATCAGCACGCCAGTTTTCGCCGCCGAACTCACCGGCACCCTGAAGAAAATCAACGATTCGGGCACCATCACGCTCGCTCACCGCGACAGCTCCATTCCGTTTTCCTACATTGCAGATGCTTCCGGCAAACCAGTGGGCTACTCCCACGACATTCAGGTGGCTATCGTTGAAGCCCTGAAAAAAGACCTGAACAAGCCCGATCTGCAGGTCAAATACAACCTGGTGACCTCGCAAACCCGTATCCCGCTGATCCAGAACGGCACCGCGGATATCGAGTGCGGCTCGACCACCAACAACGCCGAACGCGCTCAGCAAGTCGACTTCACCGTCAACATCTTCGAAATCGGCACGCGTCTGCTGGTCAAGAAAGACAAGGATGGCAAGCCGTCCTACGCTGACT
>Ga0307510_10003165_pt1 | contig 19086 bp, 12 predicted proteins | sample 12_EM_MG_FD_207224 | JGI IMG/M metagenome (GOLD analysis project Ga0307510, IMG submission 207224) | Populus trichocarpa ectomycorrhiza microbial communities from riparian zone in the Pacific Northwest, United States - 12_EM | ecosystem: Host-associated > Plants > Roots > Unclassified | place...
ACAATATTTTATCCTTATGGTGTATTTGCCAAACATAGTTTTAAGGTATTTTTTAAACTTCTAATTTTTAGTGAAGGACATGTTTGACAAATATACGCTACTTGTTTTTTAAAAATATTTATTTTTTTATGTCTTTGTCAAATAAACCTCAAATATATTTTAAAAATCCTAAAAAAAATTAAAGAAATTATTTATGCATCTCTCATATAATTTCGAACCACTTCATTTAATATGCAACTTAGTGGTAGTTAGGATTGATGATTTCCAACCACATCAATTAAAAAATCAGGTATTTTCTCGTCTGGTACGTGTTTTGCTTTATTATTAGTCGAATCCACGATTCTTGCTGCAGACGACGCACGTCCTCTCATAAGGTCATCAACAATGTCATCTAATATCTTTATTTATTTCCAGCACTTCGATCTCAAGTGTTTAAGCAATTGATGTGCCTCCAACAGTACTTTTTAGTAATTTCACGTTTTTAATTCCTTTAAGCGATTATTTATTTGATTCTTAATGATACTAAAAGCCCCTTTGTTGTAATCATTTTAAGAAATAAAGTATTTTTTCTTTTTTAAAAAGAAATTAATTAAAATTCCAAAAAAAAAAAATACATGAAATCTCCAATCTATTATTTATTTACAGTTGATTTTTTTCTATTTTCTTAAGTTTGGTTTTTTTTTAAATATTATTTTAAGAATCCAAAAACATAAAAAAGGCACATAAATTAAAAAAATATAAGATGTATTTTAATTTGAAAAAAAAAAAAAAAACACTTGTCCCGGCCTGGCCAAGGTCCACGCAAAGGCGTTTTTCTTTAAAAAAAAAACAAAATAATATTATTTTTATAAAATTATTGATACAAGACATTTGCGAACCGACTGATACGGATATAAGAAAATAAATGGACAGGTACGGTCACTCTCCATTGAAAGCAGGAGCACGACCATCCAATCCAAGAACGAAAACGACGGATATGGAATACACGACCATAGAAAAAGGTCGCCGTTGCTGTTGCCGCATGCTTTAAATGTGTATTTCTCTTACTCTAGTTTCTTCACAAACCTCTGCAACGTCACTTCTTCTGCTAGCACACGACACCGACCCTCATTGGTATACAAACAAATTATAGACTAGGAAGACAAAATTGACGTCTCAGAACCTAGGAAGGGAGAATGAAAGGAAGCAGGACCAAGGGAACAACCACTATTGAAGTCGGAGCTGATGGGGTGGCTTTAATCACCCTCATCAATCCTCCTGTCAATGCACTCTCTTCTGATGGTATTGTCACACTTTCTTTTCTCTGAATTAAGTTAGATCTTGTATGTTTAGTTCATTCCATGTGGACCCTTTTGATATTTGAACTTGATTTCTTGTTTTTTTTGGTTGGCTGGCGGTCTAATTTCAGTGTGTTTGTTGGATTAAGAAATTTTTTAATTTTTCAAGTTCATGAATGGCAATTGGTTGAGGAAAAAAGATAAATGGCTATAAATTAAGAGATTCAAAGGGGTCATTATTGGTGGTGATTTTCTTTTACCCTTTTTTCAGTAACGTAGTGTCTACAGGCATGGAGGAATTAAATTTAAAATTGCTCTTTTTTTTCAAGGATCAGGATTGTCAATTTAATTTATAATTTCACATTTCAACTTCTGTTTAGCAAGACAAATAACAGATAATTTCTAACAAAATGGTGGATGCCGTGCTGCAATTATTTAGGGGGTAAAGGGCCTCCATCCTCGTATTCTCTGTGTTATATGATTAGTTGTTCAAGGAATTCGGAGACCATCTTCGAGGTTTATTTTCTCACTCTGGAAAATTTATGCTCCAGTAGTATAAGGCTAACTTGGAATATTTAATGTTTCTGGTTTAAGCTAATGACTGGTAGCATTTGGAATCACCTTTTGGGTCCCCGTGTATTCTTATTCTCCTCAAATCTGTTTGCGAAAGCAATTGGCATCTTCCAAGACTTGCTTGATGTCGCGGTTACTTATTTGTCTTCAGTTACATGATGTTTTTCAATGATGCTGATAAGATATGGAACTTATTTATGTTGCTCGCATCCCAGTGTTGAACAGCTTGAAGGACAGTTATGAGCAAGCTTTAAGAAGAGATGATGTGAAGGCAATCGTTATAACAGGTAACTATTAAGAAATTATTCGTAAAAATTTCAAGGAGTTTGTAGGACATTTCCAAGCATCAGAACTGAATGGGAATGTGAGATGTCAAGCTAAGATCTCATTTTTATGATGCAGGTGCGAAGGGAAAGTTCTCTGGTGGTGCTGACATTTCTTCTTTTGAGGAAGTTCAAGAGGGAAAAGGTATGTTCAGTATTTTTTGTCTTGTGCTCAAGATATTCTTTCCTGTAACTCCAATAGAATCTCCTTTATGTTTTCTCAGTGAATGAACCAAAACCTGATTTTATATTCTCCGAGGTTCTCGGTGACACTTTAGAAGGTACTCTTGATTTATTCTTCTTCATTCTTCATGGCTTAAATATCCTCAAAAGAAGTTTCGCCAACATATTTCAGCTATTTGAATAGTTGTTTTGCTTTCCAGCTGCAAAAAAACCTTCAGTTGCTGCAATTGATGGCCTTGCCTTAGGTGGAGGACTAGAGGTTGCAATGGTATGCCTTTCTATATTTACTGATTTATCATTTTACAATTGATTTCTTCAGATGATCTGAAATTCTTGCTATGTCAGGCTTGCCATGCTCGTATCTCAACCCCTACTGCTCAATTAAGCCTACCTGAACTTCAACTTGGACTAATTCCTGGATTTGGAGGTATGTCAGTGGGATCTTTACACTTCTTTTGTTTTGAATGCCTACTTTTTTTGTAAGTTCAACAAAATAAAAACTTTTGCATCGTATTTTACACTTTCTTGTAATGTTCAATGGTTTGCATTTTAGGTATTTCGATCAAGATGTCAAGGAAAATCTATAGATGACCATTATTGTTTTCTTGCATAAAAAAGAAATCAGGTGGAGGGGTATAGTAAGGCATAGTGCTCACTAAATCAGAATTGATGAGTATATAGAGTGAGTAATTGCTTTAGGAGTTGTCGAATCTGCATGGCATGACACCTTGGCAATTTTCAAAAGTTAATAATAAATTCCAGCATAAGGATGTGCATTCTTGTAAAATCTGATGGTAGGTGTTTAAGACAACACGTCTAGTGAAATAAGAATGTTAAAACCATTTACTTTCTAGACAAAGAATGATAAATCAATGATGATATAGGAAGTGAGAGATAGTTTTGATGGAGGACAACGTGAAAGTCAGTTAAGATGATTTGGTGTGTCAAGACATGATATCATAGCCATGAAATCTAGAACATGTGATTCCACATATGGTATGCTCATTGGAAGGGAAAGGGTTTGTTTTCATCTTGCTGAGGCAAATGGCACAAAAAATGATTTCCATGTCATGATATGAGAGCCTAATGATCCTATTTACAGAAACTAAATCAGAAATTTTGTTGCTCTTAAATCATAGACTTGTCATTTATATTTTGTGGTTAAACATGCACAAAAAGGCTTTTGTATGAGTTACTCATTTAGCACATCTTTTATCATTTTAAGTGAGTAAAATCTGTTAGAGAACCTGCCGCTTAACATTCTTACACATAAAATGGAAGGATGAAACTCCTCAGATTCTTCAGTTAAGGTGATAGGAGTGATGCTTACTCTCTCCTTTGGTGTTTACTGTTATTGTTGTCATGTTTGCCCATTAGTTGTCAATTCTTCCTTCAACAAAGTTACAGTATACATCTCGGACTTGACAAATGGTTATTTATCAGGCTCATTTTCCTTAAAAAAGGGTTTTCTTTTCTTACTTCGAATCTTATGTTTCTGATTGTCTCAGGAACACAGAGACTTCCACGTCTTGTGGGTATCACAAAGGCCCTTGAAATGATGCTGGTATGTTGTAGCTAGGTCTTCCAGTTTCTTGATCCATGTGTTTCTTTAGTTGCACAGCTGTATAATATTTAATCAATCTCCACCTCCCCTCCCTGCATATAGACATCAAAACCAGTAAAGGGTGAGGAAGCACATGCCCTGGGCCTTGTGGATGCTGTTGTTTCGCCAAATGAGTTGGTAAGTACTGCACGTCAGTGGGCCCTTGATATCTTCGAATGTAGGAGACCATGGATTGCTAGCCTTTACAAGACTGAAAAATTAGATTCCCTTGGCGAGGCAAGGGAAATATTCAAGTTTGCTAGAGCACAAGCCCAGAAACGAGCTCCTAATCTTTTACATCCTATAGTTTGCATCAACGTTGTTGAACATGGCATAGTTTCTGGTCCACGTGCTGGACTCTACAAGGTCCTTGCCTGAATTTTTTTTCTTTATCCTCAAATTGTAGCCAATTCAACTGTTTTATAAGTTGTCTGATGTTGGCAGGAGTTTGAAAGTTTCCAAGAACTTGTGCGTTCTGACATCAGCAAGAGCTTGGTCCACATCTTCTTTGCTCTGCATGGAACAACCAAGGTTCAAGTGCAATTTTACTCATGGAATTGTTGGCTATTCATCTGCAGTTTTTAGTAGATCTTATAATATGCTTTCTGTCAGCCATATTAATATGTTTTGCAACCATTTATAATCCTGCAAGATATATTTGGTCAAGTTTGCTGATTTGTCGTCTTCTTAACTGTTTTGTGGATACTCCTTTTAATCCTAGAATTCAACAAGTAGGTTCACTCATTCTGATTGAGTCAGGAGTTTCGATTGCAGAGATTGGTTTCTTGTTAGTAGGTTTGTTCTTTTAGTGTGCGCCAACTTAGTTTTCTCAAGAATTGAATTGAAAATAAATTGATGCAATTGAATTTCCAGAGTTATCAATACATGTAATGGCTATCTGGAATCTGAATTTGTGGAAGATATTTGTCTACTTGTTCAAGATTGGTCTGGCACTTGACACTCCACATACTTTTATTTCAAAACCTTGATAAGCTCTTGATTTTGAACAGGTTCCAGGAATTACTGATCTGGGCTTTGTACCTAGACTAGTGAAGAAGGTTGCTGTGCTTGGTGGAGGATTAATGGGTTCGGGAATAGCAACTGCATTAATTCTCAGTAATTATCCAGTGATCCTGAAAGAAGTAAATGACCAATTCTTGCAGGCTGGTATTGGTAGAGTCAGAGGTAGAGCCAGTGCCTTGTCTTGAGATCATCTTTTAATTTATCATCTTGTAACTCAGTTTTCATTTGGTTTACACAATGAGGTTCTACTGTTGTGAGTAAATATTCTCTTTTTTTTTTTTAATTCAGCCAATCTCCAAAGTCGTGTCAAGAAAGGAAAAATGACACAAGAAAAGTTTGAAAAAACCATGTCTCTTCTCAAGGGTTCTCTTGATTATGAAAGTTTTAAAGACGTGGACATGGTCATAGAGGTCTGCATGTTCATCTGATTTAACTTTCTTTTGGTACTTTTGAATTTTCTATCCTGGAATTAAACAACTCTATTCTCATTATTTGTTCTTGATGCTTGAAACAGGCTGTGATTGAAAATGTTTCTTTGAAGCAACAAATTTTTTCTGATCTAGAAAAATATTGCCCACCACATTGCATACTTGCCAGCAACACTTCCACAATCGACTTGAACTTGATTGGAAAGCAGACCAAGTCGCAAGATAGGATTATTGGAGCCCATTTCTTTAGGTAATATCTGGTGTAGAGAAAGAACTTTGTGTTTTCACCTTTTGTTTTTGGCTTAAAGAATCATTTGTGCTTCTGATGCAGTCCGGCTCATGTTATGCCACTTTTGGAAATTGTCCGTACCAAGCAGACATCTCCTCAAGTAATTGTGGATTTATTAGATGTTGGGAAGAAAATAAGGAAGACTCCAGTCGTGGTTGGAAATTGCACAGGCTTTGCTGTCAACAGGATGTTCTTTCCTTACACCCAAGCTGCTATTTTTCTTGTTGAACATGGTGTGGATCTTTATCAAATTGACAGGGTGATCAGCAAATTTGGAATGCCAATGGGCCCATTCAGGTACCTAATTCATTGGGAAAAAATGTAACCATTTTCCCTTTTTTTTTTCTGGAGAAAATACATTTCAGTTCATCTTGGTATCACTTTATAAAATATATGATTTCTCACCTTGAATGACAACAATTTTTCACTTGTTCATGCAGGTTGGCTGACCTGGTTGGGTTTGGCGTCGCAATTGCAACTGGCATGCAATTTGTTGAGAATTTCCCAGAGCGAACCTATAAATCTATGCTTCTCCCACTAATGCAAGAGGATAAGAGAGGAGGTATTTTTCTTCTCTGGTTAATCTATGAATTTCCTCCTGATGAAACATGAATAGAAAATAAAACTTTAGTTGCAAAGGCTTGAAAGACTGCATCAACTATTTAATGGGATCCATCTTAATAACCATGTTTCTCTCTGAAGCATTCCTTATTCACCATGTAAATCTCAGGTGAAACTACTTGCAAAGGATTCTATTTGTATGATGATAGGCGCAAAGCTAAGCCAGATCCTGAATTAAGGAAATACATTGAGAAAGCAAGAAGCATTTCTGGTGTTGCCGTTGATCCCAAGGTATTCACTCTCTTTTTCTCACTTACTGCTTTTGTAGTTCTAGGTGTTGTTTTCATCCTACCTAATATGGATCCTGACCTCAAATAACAAAAAGTGTATCTTCTAGTGAATCTTCTCTCCCTCTCTCTTGCTCATTCTGGGTCATTAATGTTTGTTACAGCTTGCAAAATTACCAGAGAAGGACATTGTGGAGATGATATTCTTCCCAGTAGTGAATGAGGCTTGCCGAGTCTTTGCCGAAGGCATTGCAGTCAAAGCTGCTGACCTTGACATTGCATCTCTTATGGGAATGGGTTTTCCACCTTACAGGTTTGGTTTTTACGGAGTGAAAGGGTTTCTTTCCTTAGTTTAGGGTCTTGCTCTGATCAATTTGTTTTATTTGGACCAGGGGGGGCATTATGTTTTGGGCTGATTCTTTTGGATCCAAATACATTTACTCAAGATTGGAGGAATGGTCAAAGACGTATGGAGAATTCTTTGAGCCATGTGCCTTCTTGGCTGAACGAGGTGCCAAGGGTGCTCCTCTGGTGAGAGACCTGAATTTCTGAATATGCTTATCACATGATTAGAAGTACGAGTGCATGAGTGAGTAGATGAGTTATAACATATCACGCATCGCTTTATCATCAGTGCTGTCCTTAAGATTGCGTAGGACTCGCTCACTGAGACCCTTGCCCTGTAGACGGCAGGTGGTAGCAGTACTGTGCATAGAATACCAAAAACATATATTTAAGACACTAAACTTTGTAGCCAGTAAATTAATGAGTTCTAACTATGGTTTCAACGTATTTGTCTCCTACATTTCCTGAATCATATCTGCCCCTTCAAAAGCAGACTTGTTTTTAACAGCTCAAACAGATAAAAACCATGAAACATGTCTGTATTCTGGACGGATCTTTTACTTGAGGATACGTAGCTGCATATACTTTGGATTGTGTTTAAAACATGTATAGTGGCTACTAAGCGTCTCAATGAAGCAAGTGCCTATTTGTTTACCATTTACAACATATTAGCTGATTGTATAGCTGTTCTTGCAGATTAATCTTGGATAGCGAATGATATTTGTTCTGTTTTGTTACAGAGTTCTCCGGTTGAGCAAGCGAAGTCTCGGCTGTAAAGATTTAACTTGCCTGATGCATCACCAACTGTTGGAAGTAAATGTTTCCTGATCTTCTTCCCTCATGTGCTCAGTATTTTTTGCTGATGAGAAATGAGAGCACAGACAATAATATTTATAAACAGGTGAATAAAAATAAATTAAATTCTAAAGGTGAAGATTGTTATCCTATGATTGTCCATTATTGATCTTCGGAGATGTCAAAACATAAACAGTAGGCAGTGTGGTGAATCTCAGGCGGCAAGGGTGTTTTTTTCCTAATTCAAATGCAGCTAGCGAAAAGAAACAAGGAAAATGGATAGCAAAACTCAAAACTAGAACCAAGCTTCAAGTAAATTTGCTTGAAATTAACGAAATAAATTAGGAGAAGGGAAGTGAAAATGTGGTTAGGGAAACAATATCATATAAAGAGTTAAAATAGAAAGATTGTACTTCATTTTAATCATTCTATTACTTAATTTTTCTAATTACTATATTGGCTACAATAAAATCTTTTCTAATTTGAGTTTGAGTTAGCAAATTCTTTTTGTTCTTTCATTTCTTCTTCATTTTAATTAGAAAAATAAAAGAGATGAGTGAATAATAAAAAAAAATCATGGCTAATGGTAAAAAAAAACACACACACACACACACACATATATATATAAACAATTAAAATCATATTTCTTAATTCTAAATCATTATTCTTTTTATCCAATAAAAAGGAAATAGGATGCTAGAAATAAAGAATAACATAAACAAGTCAAACATAAATACAAACAAGTTTTTCTTAAGCCCAAGCAATCTCTTCATAGACATTTGCTGTCTATTGGATCATATTGATAAAATTAATTATAGAAATATAAGTATAATTAATTGGTTAAGAACTTGTTTGGTGTAGTGACTGATTCATCGTTTTATCAATTTTTAAATTTTATTTTATTTTAAATTATTTTTTATATTTTTGAATTGTTTTGATGTGCTAATATAAAAAATAAATTTAAAAAAATTATTTTAATATATTTTTAAATAAAAATCACTTTCAAAAACAATTTTTACCTATCCCAAACACCAGTAAATAAGAAAAATATTATATGAGAAGGTGAATAGATTAACTTTAAAACAACAACGAATGATTAATCACTATTGCTATAAATAAGCTCGTATTTATCTTTAATTCCTTTTTTTTTTAAAAAAAAAGAGTAAACAAGATCTTAATTTTTTTTTTAAAAAATATTTTTTTATACTCCTTAAAAATTCAAAAATTTTAGAAAATAAGTTTCTGACCATGCTCATACATTAAACTTTTAAAAATGTTTAATAAACAAGAAAATAAGTTTTTTTTAACAAAAGAAACTTTTATCTAAAAAATTTGATAAAAGACAGACCATTTTGAGGATTTTTCTATTTTTTATTTATGGCATCTTTGTTGGTTTAAAGTCATTTCTATAATATTATGAAAAGGAGAAATGTAAGTTCTATAAACCATTAGAATATAAAATATGGACGGTCATTTAAATTCTTTGCTAGCCAAAACCTCAGTTTAGTCCCCAGTTATTAACAAGTTCCCTATATAGTCCCTCAAGTCACCTCCTAATCTTCTCAATTAGATCCTTTCCCTTCACTGGGTTGCTCTCTAATTCAGATTTTCGAGGACTATGCCAAGAAACTATTAATATTTGAGAACTCATTGCTTTTTTTTTTTTTTCCTTTTGCTGTTCACTATTTAAAAACACAAAATTACCACCCTACCACTATGATTTCATAATCATAGCCACCACCATCCTTCGTAATATCACCATGCATATTATCATACCATTGTTTTTATGGTAATTTTTTTGCTACCAACTCCTATTTAATATTTTCAACATTATTATTGGAAGTGTATTTGAAAATATGATAGCAGTTGTTTTTCGCTCAGAAACGCATTCAAATAATATTTTTTTATATTTAAAAATTTATTTTTTGATATTAGGACATTAAAACAACCTGAAACCATAAAAAATATATATTTTTTAAAAAATTAAATTTTAGCTAACTTTTATTTAAACCACAATCTCAAACACAACAGAAGCTAACTCCATTGAAACTAAAACAACCATTAGCTATGTAAAATTTATAAACATATTTAAAACTTTTATCATCACAATTATATTCTTCATTATTAATATCATACAAGCCATTAGTACACCACCACAATGCTATTAGTTCACTATTGTAATTAATTAAATGTGTCATATTATTAGTTTTATATTTTAATCAATAATATATTTTTATATTTCTTAAATTAAATAAATTCTGCGTAAAAGTTTTTTTCACATGCCTTTGTTAAAAAATAAATATCTTTTATAAAAAAACTATAAATAAAAAATATTTTTTTTTGGTTTTATAAAAAAAAAACAAAAACAAAAACGTTACTAAGTATCCCCTCAATTAGATAACTAGTTTATTTATTGTGCTATTCCTGCAACTTGGATCAAAATCTTTTGAAATAAAAAAATAATAATATCTAGACCATATAATTTTTTTTTTGATGTTATCATTAAACTGGCACAACAATTCAAACTTGAAAACTCTAGACTTAACTCTTTACTTATCCCGAGTTTTAAACTAAATTATATGTAGGAGCTGTCTATACATGATCTTGTTTACTGGGTAAATCTAAAAAAAGAAACAAGTCAGGTTAATTCTAGTTAAACCACTAAACCCATGACCCAGATTATATATGGACTCCATTAGATCGAATTATTTTTTTTCTTATTATATGATAAAAATACAAAAAAATGATTTACCATTAACTTAATATTGAAGAATAAAATTAAATAAAAATCTCGCATTAAAAGATGGAATTGGAAAAAAAACAAAAGATAAAAAGGCAAAAAAAACCCTAAATAGCCAATAAAAAACCTAAAGGGCCTGTTTCAACAAAGCTTAGGAGTGTGGGTGTGAGGCCTAGGCCAATATTTTTTGTCATCCATTTTTTTTTAGAAAGATAGACGACAAGTCGTCTGTCGCTTGAAAAAAAATAATATTGCCAGTAGGAATTGAATCTATAACCTTTAGTTACTAACACATGCGCCTTAACTAACCAAGTTACGACACAAATTTTTATTAAACAATTTAAAAAATATATTAACTTAGTTTACTATTCGTATAAACATTTAAACCGACCTCGATCCTTTTAGTTGTTTTGATAATTCTATTAAAAAAAACATATTTGAAATAAAAACAAAAAACTTATTTGCCTTTTATTTTATTTCTATTTTTTTAAAAAAAGTATCAACTCAACAATTGGTTATCAAGTTTTTTTTTATAAACAAGCAAAGTTGTTTTTAAAAATTGTGATAATGGTTGTTGTTTTTCTTTTCTTTTTTTTTTCAATTAAAAAACTCAAAACAATATGATAATCAACAATTAATCATAAGATTTTATCATAATTAGTTTTACTTAAAATATAAATATATATTTTTACTTTTACTTTTATCCTCTTTTATAAATACTTTTTATGTAGATTTAAAACTGCAAAAAGACAGGACAAATCCTAAAATTAGGTTCCTATGTTTTTGGATTTGTAATTGGTGTCAAATTCCTATTCTTGTTGCAATCCATCGCTTTTCAGAATTTCACAGTACAAATATCTTTGTAAATCTTGTTAAGTTAATTTAAAGAGTTAAAGATGGAAGAAGAAAAAAAAAGAACCAGAACCAATATCTTTTAAAGTAATATATATATATATATATATATATATATATATAGAGAGAGAGAGAGAGAGAGAGAGAGAGAGAGAGAGAGAGAGAGAGAGAGAGAGAGAGAGAGAGAGAGACGAAGCGATTACTTCTTTTAGTAACTCCTTTAAACATTTGGACTAGGCTCATCTCTCATGGGCGGACCAGACCTTACCCAATAACCAATATTTTCCACTCACCCATGAAGGATTGGATCTATCGAATACATTATATTTCAAACTTGCACAAGAATTTCATACTAGGCAAACAGACTGTGCGACCTGAAACACACAGTAAAAAGAACTCCAATATAAAAACCTAATACAAGTCATATAGAGATATCAACCTTATAATTAGTTACTCCTTAAAGTGTACTATTATACCTCAAGCATTTTTAGTTACACATGATTGAATATAATTTAATCCCTTAAGAATTTCATACTCAATTCATCCTTACAATTACAAGTATTCTAAATCATATCAAATTTATTCGAGTGATATGATCCCAGTCGGTGAATACAAGTAATATGTGTAGAACTAAAATTACTCTTTCTTTCACTCTTATATCAATCAGATTTGAATTGACTCGCTTTTTTAGGAGTATTCCTTTAAGTCGAATAATTCTATGACCATATGATATACTCCTAAAGTAGCGATCATTTACACATCACCTCATGATACAGTCAAAAGTCACAAAGGGTAAGATATTGAAATCTTATACATCTTTAGGACTTACATAATGAAGAAGCAGTCATCCATTCTTTATTCCTATAATGGTCGTCAGCACATGTAGTATGAAATACATGCTATAGTAGAGCTTACTCTTTTCTTATATGATGATAAAGAGTGTATATATCATTGCTCTCTTTGTTAGAGGAAATACACAATACGATTCTTAGTCTTATCGCAAAAAAAAACATAGACTTCAAATAAGAAATTCTCACTTGCTCACTATCATTAGTGGCAGATGAATAATTTCATACTTGACTTCAATCATAATAAACACATGAATGGTGAGAATTCATTCATGCTAATTTTTTTTTAAGAACCTCATCTTAGTCCCAATCAAGGTGACTATTTAATAATTACTTTGAGTTAAAATTGCTCCCACTACGCCCAAGTTTCTTATTGAACATTAAAACTTAAATAATCTCATCTCTACTCACCTTACAAGCGCTAGAGGTGATTGGTCATGTGAGTAAGCCAATCTAAGTTTATCGACATACTTCAACAAATTATACTATATGATACTCACAATATATTCCATAAAACAAATAATGAATAACATGATATCACTATTATTTGTAGTGCTAGAACTTTGAACAATATAAATAGAAGCATCATCCTTAATAGATACATTAACGGTGTCTAACACCATAAAACCATTTAATACAAAACTAGAACCATAAAAAATATTATCCATATATATTTTCACACAACAACCAACAAACATAATATAAAAGCCCAATTATAGTAAAACAAGAACAAACATAAGATTTCCTCAAACTTCTAGAGTGTAGAGTACATTATGAAGATAAAGTGTGTGACCGCCCCATAAATCCAGTTTGCATGTACCGATCCCAAACACAATAGCGGAATCATTATTCTCCATGTATATGTATCTACTTCCCTTTGAAATTCAATGAAATTCCACAAAGGTTGTTTGATCCCTAACTATGTGGTCGGTTGCTCTTGAGTTTATAGTCCAAAAAGAAACAGATTAAGCAAGCATTAAACAATTGCTAACGTATATGTTAGAGGGGTGATTGTGGTTAAACATTACCTTTGGCTCAGTGCAATCACGAGCAAAGTGACTAGGTTTACCATAATTGAAACAATTCATATTCTTGTCTTTCTTAACGTCACGTTTCCCACACTTGCGCTTATATCCACTACCACTTGTTTCTATTCCTCTCGTCATATTTGGGACCCTTACCCTTGCTTTTTTTTTTTTTAATGTTTAGAGTCATATGTTCCTCATATATTAGTCTCAGATATAAAAGTCTCGTTACAGGTTTCTCAGCGAGGAGTCAATCTTTTTCAAGCTCAACATGACGAGCAACATCATCAAATGTCTTGATGTTATCATTATGGGTAAGGTTAACACGCATGTATTCCTAATTGCTTGGCAAAGAGTGGATCACAGTTTGTACTTGTTGTTCATCAGTCATCTCATGCCCAACACCCTTTAATTCACTGATTATGTTAGACATGACTGTAAGATGCTACCTCATTGTCTGATTTTGGCGTTTCTTGTAACAATCAAATTTGAGAGTTAACTGACGAAGTCTAGTAGTGGAGGTTCCCCTATACTAAATCTTCATTGCGTCCCAAACTGCTTGGGCTGAATGATGCCTTTCAAAACACAACATTATATCATTTCTCATGCTGCTCAACATCAGAATGCGAGCTGTACGATCCTTGTGCTTATAGGTTTGATATGCTTCCATATTAAGCCTGTGGTGAGCAATGTTTCCTTGCTCAAGTTCGGCCGTCGATTGTGTGATTGTTTCCATCATTTCTTGCTCTTCCAGGAGATACTCAATCTTACGATGCCAAACATCATAATTCTTTTTATTTAGTTTGTCTCTATGGTTCAAATCAATGATAATAATCTTAGATGTAGCCATATCAAGCGCTATTGACACCAGTTACAAATATTAGTATCTAGTACAATTTAAATGACATTTATTGTCACTCCATTCTAAATTAAACAAATAATAATCTAACACATACAATAAAAATGAAAATAATGTTAAACACTTAATCAATTTCTATTTATATGGTCTAATTATTATTGGAAATTGAAATAAGTGCAAAAATTATAGTTATTAGTTTCAACTAACAATTTTCACTGATCAAATTGTAAATATTTTCATATACATGCATATAATATAATTAAAACTTAAATTACAAAATATACAGTTCAATAAAAAAAATAATACTGAAATAATAAAAATAATAAATTTCAGAATTATTTTATATTACAGGTACATAATTAGGGCCTCTAATTACATTATCTACTTCATCTAAGTAATCTCTTCGAAGTTCATTATGCTCAAACCATGGAATGAATTTTGTAGCAGCATCCAAACGACTTGCGTTTCTTTTAGTGCAACGTATACCCTTTTCGGTGTACTAACATTCTCTCTCAAGCAACATTTCATCAGCGACATTGTTGAAATCTAAGGATTCAAGCCTATATTCCAATGATAGTCACACTGACATCCATTCCTCAAGCAGAGAATTGAGAACGATTAAACATTTGATGTTCCATGTAGAACTCATAAATACCACTCATAGTTAGTCTACTCATCTAATGATACATATAATTAATGTGCTCTTGAATTTTATGAATAAGATTAATGGTATAACCCAATAAATAATTATTTTTTTTACTGTTTATCCACTATATATATATATATATATATATATAGATTCCAAAAGCACATAAATATAATAATCAATATTTAATTAACGCATATATCATTTTTTTTTGTTAAAAGCTAAACCGGCACCACAATTAATCAATATAATATATTTGCAAATGTATATATTAACCGACACCCATTCAATAGCACAATACGGTATTGAAGCATGCTACTTCAGCAACTGGAGGTAAAAGATATTATACAAGTGAAGGTATTGGTGGTTACATGACAAGTATGTATCTATATAATTATGTGTTAGGCTATGTTGGTCATTAATAAAGGTTGATACTAATTGTTGAAGTCTATCATTAATTCTATGTGTGAACTATACTTGCCATGTGTACATGCACGTATATTAATATGTTGTTTTGTTTTATTATGCCTTCTACAAAGTCCTCTGCACGCACACACGCACGCACGCACACTCTAAGGCCACTTCTTGTAATAACTCATCTGTTAAGTAAGTTTATTTATAAAATACAATTATGTGCACATAAATTGTTCTTGTGTGATAAATATTTGTGAAGTTAATCCTGCTATTGTGATAACAATATCATTAAGACCACCAAGCAAATATTTATCAGTAAATTTGACATGAAAAATATGGGTATAAGTAGGCCTATTCACGGTTTGGTTTGGATTGCAAAAACCAACCAAACCGAGTAACTCAAATTTTGGAAAATTCAAACCAAACTGGATCGAAATCTAGTTCAAACAGAACCAGTTCGATTGGGTGAAATTTAGTTTTTTTTCCATAAAATCGAAAAACCTAATCATATCATTAATGGGCTTGTTTGGATTTTTTTTAAATGGGCTTACATTAAATTGGGCATTCAAATTTTCTTGTTGGGTTGTAGGCTTTTCAATCAAAACTCTTTAAAATGTTCTTATTTGATTTAGTTTGATATAAGGCTTTTTAATCATATTAGTAGATTGATATTTTTTTTAATTTAATTTTCCTTATTAACCTTACATATATATCAGTAACAATGAATTTGAAATGCTTCACATCTTTCTATCTTTGATATACAAAGAAATTTTGGTTAGATGAAGGCTATGAAAATCCAAATCAATGCAATATGCAAAATGCATGATCAAATTTGAGCACCTCAAATTAAAAGAGGTGTTCACACTAGAAAAGTTAACATTAGCAAATAGATACATTAGCAACCAACAATAAATTATCATAAACATCCGGCATAGTTTGAAGAAAAAAATCCAGCAACAACAACTTTCAAAACTTCCAACAACAGCATAAGCTAAAAGATCCAGCAAGGATAATGCTATAAAGAAACACTAGCAAATTAGCAACATATTAGAGTTCGACTATTAAAAGAATTAACAATGCAGACTTTTAAAGGGAATTAACAAGGTAAAGTAAATCAATTACCTAAAACAGTTACATTCCAGGATTGCACCAGCATCATCAATACTCCTTACAATCAGTTGAGATTTTCAAACTTTCACCAAATTCTACAAAATCATAAATTAAAATGTTAGATTAAAAAAAAATAAAAATAAATGATATTATAAAATAACTACATTTAAAGATGTAAAAGAAATCACCTGACTCAATCATCTTGGAATTTTCAATATAATCCATGAAGGTTCTAATGTTGATTGGAATTGGTGCTAAATATAACCAATTTTGACAACAAACAAGTGCTTGCACTATCGATGGAGATAAAGAGCTTCGAAATGGATCTAATATAGGACCGCCAATACTGAAGGCTACTTTAGAAACAACCGTTGATACCGGGATAGCTAACACGTGTTGTGCCACCTTATAAAGAATCTTGTATTTTTTAGCATTACGCCTGTACGAACTGAAAATATCTAATTTAAAGTCATTAGGATCCTCATAATTATCACCCAAATACCTCTCAACTTCATTTTTTCTTTCTACACCACCTTCTTCCTTTAAATGTTTTTTAAATTGAGAAGCTAAGTCATCTAGTATATAATCGACCACCATTAAATCAATATTAACATCTTCATTTATACTAGTTCCAACACTATGAACAACCTCAACATCCTTATCAACATTCATATAATTCTCAAAAAACCTTAGCAAAGTATCTTTAACCTTTATTGTAAAATTTTTAGCCTCTTCAACATTATACAATCTCCCAAAACAAAATCTCATATACTTCAATTTGAAACGTGGATCTAACACAATAACCACATACAAGAGAAAGTTTTGTGTATCTTGGCCCCCCTAATATTTTTTATACTTTGTCATCATATTCTTGACCATTTTACTTACATAAACATCTTTACTTCTACAAAGTTGAGATATGCTTGTATGCATGGAAATCAATTCATGGAAGAAAGAATTAGATGTCACATACAAGGAGCCAGAAAATTTCAATGTAACCATGTAAAATAGTTTCAAGAATTTCATAAAAAATCTAGCTTTTTCCCAATCTTCTAAAACAGGAGGACATAAGTTTTTTTTATTTCCCTTTTGAATCAACCTCAAAGTAACTCAAATACCTAGGATCGGTTTCTTCTAACCTTATAAAATCCACATCAAATTTAGCAGTAGCATCTAGCATCATCATATATGTAGAGTTTCATCTAGTTACAACATCCAAGCAAACAAATTTTTTACTCTCAATTTTCAACTTCTCTGCACATTGGTTAAAAACAAGTTGTCTCGAAGGAGAGGATCTAACAAACCTTAATGTATTCCTAATCTTAACCACTGAATCATCAATATCTTTTAATCCCGCACATACAATAAGATTAACAATATGTGCACAACATCTAACATACATGAAGTCATTTGACAATATATTAGTTGATCAACCACTTGTTACTCTCTTCAGATATTTTATTGTCACATTATTTGAACTTGCATTGTCTACTATAACTGTTCAAATGTTATCAATTCCCCATTCCAACAAACAACTCTTAATCACTTGGCCAATTGTTTCACCTTTACGATTAAAAACTTGACAAAAATTTAGAATTCTTTTATTCAAGTTCCAACCTTCATCAATCCAATGGGCAGTCAAACACATATGATTAATTTTTTGGATTGATATCCAAGTATCGGTAGTTAAATATAAACGTTGACCCTTAAGAGTTTTTTTTAAGTTGTCCTTCTCGTCTACATAAATTTTCAAACAATCTCTCCAAATCACCAAACAAGAAGGAACATCAAATCTTGGTTGCATTACTTGACAAAGTGATTTAAATCCTTGGTTTTCTATAAAGTTAAAAGGTAGTTCATCAAGTATAATCATTTTTCCTAGGGCTTTCCTACACTATTCATAATTATAACCCACTACCCTAATAGTCACTTGATTTTCCTCTCTATTATCACCTCCTTTATTATAGGCTTACGTTCTAAAACTAAAGTTTTTTATTTTCGGTCAATCACAAAAGGAAATTTTTTGTATATACCAAAATGACTCCACATGTTACTAGTCCCATTAAATATAGTATGTCATGCATAGTCTTTTTCACAATACATACATGCAGCCCTAAGAGTTTTAGGATTACCATCTAGTTTTTTAAAGTGATCCCAAATTTAGGATGTTTTTCTTTTATTACATCTAGAAGGTGGATTACCTTCAATGTTGCTATTTGTACTAGAGGTAGTAATTGGAACTGGAACTGGAATAGGCGAAGGATTAGGTTCTAAATTTGAAGGATTTGATTCATTTGGTGTAGGATCTTCCCGATTATCCATTTGAAATTTAAAAAAACAAAAATAACATAAATCTTTTCTTTAGATTATCCATCTGAAATTAAAAAAAAAAAACAACATGAAATTTAAATTCTTGAAGAAAAAAAACAACAATATTATTTGAAAGAAACTGCAAAAATATCGTTAAACCTCACCAATAAACACCTCAACTTGACACTAACAGAGCTCTCAATAAAGCCAAAACAAAGCTCAGATGGAGGTACTATTTAATACCCACTGCCTAGTACACCATGCCTATCCCAAAAGGACAACAAAAATAAATCAAGAGCTAAAATTAACTCAGATGATAGTGTGATCAATCTAACAAGGGATAACTACACTAATATTTTAATATTTTTGTTATAACTCAATTCTGGGTTATTCCCCAAAAATTTATTTATTTATTTATTTCAAAATAAAAATCAAAAAATAAAATAATGGCTGACAACGTGGAGAAAGCAGGCCGGAAAATCAGGCTGTAATTTTTGAAGGAAATTCAAGGCCTGATTGTACCCCATTATGCCCAAAAATGGAGGAAAAAAAATGCAAATTCAAGGTCAAATTAAATGATTATTTGACGAATTTG
>Ga0307510_10003166_pt1 | contig 19085 bp, 15 predicted proteins | sample 12_EM_MG_FD_207224 | JGI IMG/M metagenome (GOLD analysis project Ga0307510, IMG submission 207224) | Populus trichocarpa ectomycorrhiza microbial communities from riparian zone in the Pacific Northwest, United States - 12_EM | ecosystem: Host-associated > Plants > Roots > Unclassified | place...
AAATTATATTTAAATTAATGGGGGGTATGCAAATTCTTGTTAATCCTGTTAATTTTGATAATCTTTGTTAGCGAAGTTAAATTAACGCTCGCTAACGCGGATTAACCACTGAGGTTTTCCCTGATGCACCACTGCCAGCACACTCAGTCTGAAGAAATGTGGCACAAACCGATAGCAATGACCTCAAGCTGGCAACATTTTGATTTCGAGCACCCTATCTTTGACCTTGTGTCGAGTCGCCCCCACCTCTCTCCTCACAGCTCGATTTGTGACTGTTGGAGTCACTCCCTCCCAGTTCCCCTGTCTGCCCGCATTGTGCCCACGTCAGCTCGGACGCCCGACCTCCTCATACACCAGTACATCCCGCATCCTTGGTGCTCGAGCACCCCTCTCCTACACCTACACCATCCTCACCACTGCCCCACTCTTCCAGCCCAAAACTGCAACGTCATTGATAGGAGGTGAGTATCGTTTACCCCTTGCTTGCTTGCATGTCCTCTCACCCCTCCCTCACAGCTTGAATTATTGCCATCATAGCCGCGCCATTGCAGTGTCGCAGGACTCACAACCCGGCACCTGCACACCGCCTGCCTGCACATCGGCAGCACATGCATAACACAACAAGGAGGCCACACTTTTTGTGCCGGTTCAAATATGTGAGTCCATTCTTTCCCTCCCCCAGTTCTGTGTTGCTTATCCCACCCTCCTGATGCCATCCTCCCAAACGCCACCCCTGCACACCTCCCTGCGCACCCCCACCGAGGCCTGTACAGAAACCGAATTAGTTGCACTGTCGAAGCGTCAAAGACCGCCGTGGATGCTGGCAACACGTGCCCCCCTCTTACACCGTCTCGCCACCATCCTGCTCCTGTAGCACAAAGACGCAACAACGCAGACAGATGGGGTCACACTACATTGTTGCCCCATCTGCGCTGGATGAGTTATCTCATGCTCACCAGTACGTTTCTCTTACTCACTTTTTTTTTTTTTTTTGCTGACCAGCTGCCACTGCTCCTCGCCCCATTCCCGCCACCCCCCTCTTCGACCGATACAGAGGTGCCGCCATCAAGCTGCCACAGCTGGACCCCACATGTGTGCACATGTTCTATGTCGAACCTGATCTATTGTCTGTGGTATGTTCCCTTTTTCTGTTGTTTTTTTTGGTCGTATTTCTTTGTGTTTTCCGTATCACATCATAACATGTATATATTCAAATACTATCTGATGAATGGATAGGTTTTGCTTGAAAGATACTGTACCATGCCCGCGCCGTAGGCGTGGTTTAAACACTTGTTACATATATTAAATGTCGACCTTACCGTTGTTGTAGGTTTTGGTCTTTGAAATTGGTATTATCTAATCTCAACCGCTGATCCGTTCGTCTGCTTGCTCGTGACTGTTGAACATTGATCCTTTGTCTCTGTTGTTCTGTTCTGTTTATTCTCCTCTCGCCCTATGCTTGCTCACCGTGTTATATCCTTTGGTGCTTTGGCAGCCTTATTGGCTTCACATTCTGGTATCTACAACGATGCTTTAAAAGGTGTTGAGATTCTGCTGTGCATGGTCAAGATGAATTTCTTCATGTTTTATATTGATTTCTGCTGATTTAGTATGCGTTATCCAATATCCGCTTCGTCTGTGTGCATCGCTTTCGATTTGATAGGTGGATTCTATGGTCCTGTATGTCTCTTTGTTTAATTACTTGGGATATACCATTTTAATGTCATTATGTAGATCCAAAATACTAGCTTCGTTGAACTTGTGGCTAGCTATGGCCATGTCTTGCTATTTGCTGATGTGTGAGTTACTACAGCCAGGCTGTGTCGGAATGATGATCTTGTTGTGTTTGTGGACTTCGTCCATGTCATCTTGTTGCATTCGAGTTTGTTCATCGATCAAAATGTCAGCTCTGTCGAACATATGCCTAGCTGTGGCCATGTCTTACGATTCGCTGATGTGCAAGTTACTGCGATCGGGCCGTGTCTAAATGACATTCTTGTCAAATCTGTGGATCCTGTCTATGTTGACTCATTGCATTTGCATCAGTTCGAAGGACAATGCAGGAGGGATATTCCCCACAGTCTGTTCGAATACTTATATGGTTTACTGTATCAGGGGTCATCTAGAATGTTTCATGTTCTGCTTCGCATCGCGTACATTTGTGCTGTCTCATTGCCTTGCATGTATTGTGCTACGACTGCCGGGCTGATTCATTGCGTTCATTTTATGCCCCCTGCCTTACTTGTGTGTCTCATTGCCTTGCATCTTTTACACAGTGTCGATCTACGACATGACCTCTTGTCGTCCATTTTTCGTTCATTCCTCCGTTACTTGAAGTATATGATGTTGTTTGTGTCACAAGGACCGGGGTGTGTTTGTCATTTGCACCACATACAGAATCTATGTCCTGAGTTTGCCTGTCTACGTTCACTTTTTTGGGTATCCGTTGTTTGTGTTTTTCTCCTGCTTATCTGTATCACTTTCTTATATTTTCATAGTGCTTTGCGCTACAGTGGGTCATTTTCAGTGCTTAATGAAACATCAATCCTTCATGGATCGGTTCATCATAGCATTGATCCCACCAAGGAAATTACGCATATTTTATTTCCTTATGGTGGTGGCGGTCAGCATGAATTTGTGTTTGAGGATATTGGACCGTATGTTATGCCAGGTTACATGGGAAGTCCTGATGATGCATTCAGGTTCGTTGTTCATGGTAAACACATCGGCCCGAGTAATTACAATTCCGGAAGTTTTGTTCACACAAACATTCCTCTGGGTAACATTATTAGTCGACTTTCTATTAAAGTGATTTCGAATATTGCACAAGTCCATGGAATAAAAATTCTGTCATGTGTCCCAAAAGCTGTTATGGTAGCCTGTTTTGATGCACACCACTGTGCAACATGTAATGATGCGATCACCATATTCTCCGTGACAAAAAGCAAGCTTGTTCGTGACAGAAATAGAAAGCGAGAGCCTAAGGGCCCTAATGACAATGCATGCGCCGAACCCGAGACGACAGGAGGTACTGGCAATTCTGTACAACAGGACGATCCGCTAGCATTTCAGACATGAAAAGTGAACCGTACGACAGAGGTAGAACAAGAACCTCGTCGGAGCGCATGTTGTTCTCGTTGCCAAAGTAAACGTGTCTCCAGCAGATCGCGGCCTGTTCATTTGAGTCATACCACTGGTCATGATTCTACTTCGACAATGCCAACGCCATTTCCTCCATCACTGCCGGACAATAAACTGATGTGTGATATTGCCCGTGACTTTTGTTTTGACTCTTCTCCTGGTAAGCTGGAGGAGGCTGGTTGTGCCGTATGCGGTCAGTTAACTCCCTCTTCAAATCTCACCAGACTGAAATCAGTGAAACAGTGTTTGCACATATTACAGGTGCAAGGAGTCACTAGGATTGAAAGGAAGCACTCCTCTAAGCCGATCCAAGAATATAAAGGCCCTGTTCTTGACTACAGATGCGATAGTATATGTGATGACTGCCGGAAGCGCTTACGGAACGGGCACGTTCCTCGAAACGCCTTGGCTAACGGATTATGGATCGGCGTGGTACCCAATGAGCTCTCAAGTTTAAAATTCATGGAAAGGTTGTTGATTGCACGCATGCATATTAACAGCTGCTTCATTTGAGTTGCAGTGTCGGGCCTAAGAAAAATGACCTCACATGTAATTGCGTTCGAATCTCCTGTTCCAAAAGTTTACCATCACTTGCCCCCTCCTGTCGAAGACCTGGAAGAAATTTTGGCTATATTATTCACAGGACCATGTTTGCCTACGGATAAAGATTACCAGCGTACTCCGTTGTTGGTAAGACGTTTGTATGTTGCTTGTGCACTTGAATGGCTGAAGCTGAACAACATTTATTACGCTGACCTTGAGATTGATTATGATGAGCTAGCAAAATATCCGGAAAACGTTCCACTGGTTACAATCGAATATCGTCACTTGCTGACCACGAAGATAGAAGAAGGTACAAGCTCTTTTGATAACGGCGAGGAAGTCGGCGTAGATGATGGAGAGTGTCCCTTTGTTGTACATGGATTATTGAACAAGCAGTATGAGACAATGTCGGTTGAAGCACTGAAGGGCGTTGCGTTGAGACATTGGAACAACGGTGGTGGTGCACTTGCTGTATCCCACAGTGCGAAATCCAAATCAATATACAACGATCCAAGCTTATATCCTCAAGCTTTCCCATGGTTATTTCCATATGGTCTTGGAGGAGTAGGAACAACTACACACTCCGACAAGGCTCATAAACGCTTTTTGTTGATATACCACGATAAGCGGTTCCAGTATGATGTTACTTTTCCGTTTGTAGCCTTCAGCCATCTGCAGATGAAGGCTGCTTTGTCGGCTGGTTTTCTCCTTGCAGAGTTGTCAAAATTTCGTGACATCACAAATAGATTATTGTCTGTTGATCAAGAAGCACTTGCATCAATATCTAAGCATTTGTCAGAAGGCGAATCCATAAAGCCTTCCACTGAAGATGAAAAAGCATGTTTTCAACTTGTCCATGACCTTGATCACATAAATGGTAAAGTTCAGGGGTCGATAACGTTGAAGAAATATATGCGTAGCGAGATTTGGTCACTGATTGCATACATGGGTGCTCCGATGTGGTATATAACGCTTTCGCCCGCTGATAACAAGCATCCTCTGTGCCTATATTTTGCTGATAACAATAAATCCTTCAATGTTAGTCTTAGTCGTTGCGATGATGAGCGGTTTCGCTTGGTAGCTAATAATCCTGTCGCTGGTGCTAGGTTCTTTCATTTTATGGTTGATATGTTCATCGTGCATGTACTAGGGTTCGGCAAAAACAGACAAGGACTGTATGGTGATACATCAGCGTTCTATGGTACAGTTGAACAACAAGGACGGTTGACCTTACACCTACACATGTTAATTTGGATCCGCAGGACTCTACCACCCGAAGAAATGCGTTGTAGAATACTTGATCCATTATCAGACTTTAGAAAGCATCTAGTAAAGTACTTGGAAGGTACACACGCAGGTGATTTCATGTCTGCAAGCCTGAAGGACGTTGAAGCTAATGTGAGAGAGGCTTTGACTTTGGAAAATTATCAGGATCCTACTGAAATGTTGCCTGAGGCACCACCTCCATCTTGTTTAAATAAAGAGTGCAATGCTTGCGATTGATGCAGTAATGTGAATTCTTGGTGGTTGCGTTTCCGTCACGTAGTCAATGCATTACTGTTCAGGTCAAATATTCACAAGTGTTCAAGTACTAGAAACAAAGACAGTTCTCAGAATAAGGGCTGTGCATTCAAAGGCTGTCTTGATAACGTATATGGGAAATGCAAGGCGAGATTTCTGCATGTTGTGTATGACCAGACAGAGGTTGATCCAGAATTGGGTAGTATCCTAATGAAAAAGATGGAAGAATGGTTAAACACGTTCTCTTACCTTGTTACATATCTTCTCAGATGTAACACTGATGTTACGAGTCTCCGTTTGGGAACTGCAATAAAGTCGGTTCTATTGTATGTTACTAATTACATGACAAAGGCATCTTTGAAGACACATGCAGTTTTCGATACGATCCGCTCGATTTTCGATAGAAACCCTGATGTGGTAGGAGGTAGTTACTTGAATAAAGAAAAGGCTTATAGACTGATGACAAAAATAGTGAATTCACTCAGCACAAAAATGGAAATGGGTAATCCAATGATATGCATGTACATATTAGGGAACCCTGACCATTATAAAAGTCACACTTTCCAAGTCTTTTATTGGATGTCATTCGTTAATACCGCTAGAAGTTCTTGGGTTGAAAAGGATTCACGTGGATGCAAGGATGGTCCGAAGGTGGATGATACATTGTTAGACTCGAATGTTGTGCAGCATGAGCAATCTGACTTGGAGGAGTTTGCTGGAAATGAACAGTCGAAGGAGAAGGTCATGATACTAAAATACAATGACAAATTCATTGGTCTTTCTCCCATGCACGATTACATCTATTGGTGCGAAGCTCTTTGCAATATGTGCTTGTACGACTGGGTTGTGAGGTGTGAATGAATCAAATTGCCTAAAAACCGGAAACCGAATAGAAGGAAAAAGGATGAAGACGATGGTGATACCGGAGGTGAATCATCCATTGATGAATGCCCCTCATATCTTCCTAGCTTCCGTGTTAGCGAAATGGCATTGACTGTATTTCCTTTCCTCCCAGAGCATCCCCTTGCAAACAGTCACAGTACTCAATGTCGCCCTGTTGGAAAAAATAAGGTTCCAAATTTTGTTGGCCCCATGCTTCCTAGATGCGACCAGGGGGATCGTGAGTTTTATTGTAGCGTAATGCTGACGTTGTTTAAACCTTGGCGATCAGGTTTGGAGCTTAAAACGCAAGAACAAAGCTGGGACAATGCATTCAGTACACACTGCTTTTCTGATAAACAAAGAGATGTCATGAGAAATTTAAACATCCGATACAATTGTCTTGATGCATGGGATGACTTCCATGCCCAATTAAACAAAGGAGATGGTGGCATTAGTTCATGGGAAGATCTGGATGTGCAAGCGATGCAAGATATGGATGACATAGCGACCGATGCTAATGTACAGGATAGTTCCAATGTCGAGCATCATGTTCCTAATTTCTCGGATGAACCAGGGAAGTGTGAGAAAGCACGGACCCGCCTGATGTCTGAGATGAGGGCAACATTACAAAATCTTGGATGGACGGATGATATCCCTGGCTCGTTGCATCCAGTTGTAGATATAAGGCCTCCACCTCCTGGAGTCAAACGGAACGGGGCAGAGTGGAAGACGGTTGTTGCCCAAAAATGTGCTGAGGTCCTTCAACAGTGTTCACAAAATATGCCCGCTGACTCGAATCCTATGCCCAACCCAGGTGTAGGTATCAATCAGTTTGTACCTGATAATGTACGTGTCATAACGAAGTCCTACTTGTCTCGCTTTTTTGTCTCAAAGGAGTGGCAGACAACAATTGAGGATATTTCCTCTTGTTTTCACTTAAATCAAGAGCAAGAACGTGCATTCAGAATTGTTGCTAATCATGCCTGCGATCCTGATTCTGAGCATTTGAAAATGTATATTGGCAGCATGGCAGGTACTGGCAAATCACAAGTGCTCTGTGCACTTTCTGAATTGTTTTCTCAGAGAAAAGAACTATATCGCCTGCTTATACTAGCACCTACAGGCAGCGCAGCCGCTCTACTATGTGGATCTACTTACCACTCTGTACTTGGAATCAACACAGATAGTGATAGAACTTCAAATAGTAATACACAGTTGTCTCAAATAAGGTCAAGGTTGGTGGGTGTTCAATATATATTTTTAGATGAGGTTTCGATGCTATCGTGCAGAGAGATGTATCTCATCAGTGCGAGGTTGGCACGGGTATTGAACAACCCAGACACACCGTTTGGAGGGATGAACATGATATTTGCGGGCGACTTTGCACAACTACCACCTGCCATTGGTGGAGAGCATGCTTTGCTTTATAGTCGAACGGTCAGACGAAACCCTACCTCTTTGTATGACCAACAGGCTGCAATCGGTAAGGCTCTCTGGCACCAAGTTACCTCTGTTGTCATATTGCGCCAGAATATGAGGCAGCGTGCCAAGTCTGTCGAAGATGCCCAGTTCCATGAAGTTCTCTCTAATATGCGGTACAAGGCGTGCACAACTATGGACATCGCATTCCTTAGGTCTCAAGTATCATGTAACCTCCCTAATAGACCTTCTATAAACGATGCACGATTTCGAAATGTGTCAATCATTACTTGTCTAAACTCATTGAAAGATGAGATTAACCGCCTGGGTGCATTAAGGTTTGCTCAGGAGTCGAATCAGAACCTGGTGGATTTCTTTTCGATAGACATGCTACATTCGGAGGATGTCAAAGAATCTAGGGGTAGAAAGTGACATGTAAGGCGGAAGCCTTGTGGTGAATTAACTGAGCATGGTAAGATCAAGCCCATCATTCAAAAGATTATATGGGAACAACCACCTTGTGCAAACACGAAGCTCGTTCCCGGAAAACTTTCGCTTTGTGTAGGCATGCCAGTTATGATCAGAAACAACATTGCGACGGAACTTTGCATAACTAAGGGGCAGGAAGGTTTCGTATACGGCTGGCAATCCCAAACGATAAATGGTGTAAACATGTTAGATTCGTTGTTTATTCAGCTTAGTGACCCTCCTACCCCAGTGCAGCTTGATGGTCTTCCATTGAATGTAGTTCCATTGGCTAAAAATTCTATTGCTACAACATGTAATCTACCAGACGATTCTTCGCTAGAAATATCGTGTTCACAACCTGATGTTCTACCGAATTTCACCATGACAGACTTTGCGTCTTAAGGAAAAACACGTGTAAATAATGTTGTAGACTTGAGGTACACACAGACTCATCAAGGGTATTACACATCGTTATCGCGCGGTACGAGCGCTGCAGGAACTTTAATATTGGGAGGTTTCCATCCATCCAAGATTACAGGGGGAGCTTCTGGAGCCTTGCGCCAAGAATTCCGCAAACTTGAACTTCTGGACGAAATTACAACACTCCATTACGAAAATAAGCTACCAAGAAAGATTGCGATGGCTGATCATAGAAACACCCTCATTGCACTGTTTAGAGAAAGGAAAGGATCTGCGTATATGCCATCAAAGATGCATAAAGCTATACATTGGAACAAGCACAATCCCTACCTTGAAAGCGAGGAATCGACCGGTCAAGAAGTTGAATGGAGGATTGTAGAGTCTGTATCAGCCAAAAAAATACAACCTGCTCCAGAAGGTTCTACGAACGATAATAAATGTCATCTTCCGATAAAAGGCTCTGCACTAAAAGAACAGGATCAGAGTGCTAGGGGATTGAAAAGGGTGGGCCCAACCAATGCAAACTTGCCAAATGCATGCTTTAAAAGGTTTAAGAGTTCTCATAATGCAGTGTCTGACGCGAATGATACTCATTTTTCTCCTTGTGTCCTTGTCCCCATTGGAACACAGTGGCAAAACAACAGCTGTGCATACGATGCTATATGTATGGTGCTCTTCAATATTTGGCGCGAAGACCTGACTGAAACGACACTGGCGTGGAACAAGATAGATAACAACATCCTGAATACCTTGACTGCTGCTTTTGCATCACATGAAGACATTCATACTGGTTCCGCTTCTTATTCTTTAGAGCAGATATGTGATAACTTGAGGCGTCGTCTGGCAAGGATAAACAGCAATGAATTTCCCTTAGGTGAATATGCAAGTGTGCACACTATCATGGATCGACTGCTCGTGTCTCGGGAACCGGTTATGAAGTCAATTTGTCGCTGTCGCGCTAACCATACCGTGAACGGCAACAAGCGGTTTTCTAGTTCATGTGAGATCGTGACAGTGGAATCTTCCGCACAGATAGGTTATAGCATCCAAGAATACATGGATGATTTCTCCATGTCGCTGTCTGATACGTGCCCTCAATGCGGGAACACGTTAATTCGTTCCTTCTCGTTCACCTGTCACCTGCCATTACTATGTATTGAATTGTGGCATGGACCATGTCTCTTTGAACCTGTATTACATATTGATGCTGATGGCATTCGTCAACAGTATAAATTGTGTGGTATAATATACTTTTCAGGTGAACATTTCACAAGCAGAATCATCACTAGCAATGGTGTCACGGTCAGACCACCGTGTCAGATCAAGTCCGGGGTTCTTGGGGTTCGGGGATCTCGGGCGAGATTACGAAGATGGGTTTTGAAGAGGGGTCATTCCCAAAGGGGAAATCGGTCACGTGAGACGTCACATGACAATGATGACAAGTGAAGATTACACAAGTCAAGTGTGACTTGGAATCGAGCAAGACACTAGCACGTGATCTTGAGACGTATAGAGTCAAGGGCAATTAGCAGCAGAGCTGACTAATATGAGAGGAGTTCGTTCAATGAAGCTGCACACGTTCACTAGTGAGAGGAGACTATCAAAGTCTGATTGCACAAATAGAACGAGCTTAAGAAAGCCGTTCTATGCTATGGACTACAGTTTATATACACGAACCAGAGAAGCTACTAGTGACCGGGAGAAGATCATCAAAGAGAAGGGAATCAGAAGGGAGCATACAGACACATATGGAAGTCTCTGGAAAACGCGAGATCAGTCCATAGATAAGTTATGTAAACGATGGGCAAGTCGGCCCGGAGTCACGGACGGAAACGGAACGAGAAGACGGAATAGGAAGGTGAAAATGAAGTAAGCAAGGCAGTCCGTGACATTACCCCCTTGTTAACGTCCTTTAGACGTCAACACAGTCATCAATGGCAGCACAATGTCCCCGCTCAAAGTGGGGATGCGTAGAGTAAACCTTGCAACCTTCGTACTCCATACACATGACATGAGGGTCCTTGCAGTCAACTCCTGTATGTCCTTGTCGCGAGCAATGGCGGCAGAGTCCAATGCAGTAGCAGTCGTCGATAGCATGTCCGACCTTACCGCACCACATACACTCTTTGGGGTGGTGAGCGCGCTCTTCAGTGCCGCGATTTCGGAAGGAGGCGCGGATCTTCTTGACCCGCGTAGTGGAGAACGAAGAAGCGATGTGAAGGGAAGAGTCGATATGACGCTGAATGCGTCCAAGGGCGTTGGCCTGAGTGAGGCGGGCCGAACTCCGGTAAAGAGCCTGGCGCTTGACTTCCAGCGACTCACGGAGTTGTCCCATACGTTTGGCGAGACGATCGCACGCCTTCTTGTAGGATCGAAAGTGCTGGACTTCTCCAGCGAGCGTAGGGTCGTCCTCATAAAGTAGGGCCCAGTCGACGCCTGCTGTCAGTCCAAGATCTGGATGAAAGACTAGTTCGTTGCATGGCGCCAACGGAGAGATACGGGACGATTGGGGAATGGCGTGAAGGGGGCGAGAATGGACTGTACAGTAGCGTCCATTAGTGGCAAGCAATTCAGGGAAGGGGTTGCGGAGGTCGTAGCAAATGAAGGGGGCGATGACGTCTTCATCTCCAAGGGGGATCACGAAGAGGTGGCGGGTTCCTGTCGCATCGAAGTTGTCCTGCCATCCGGGACCAGGGTGAGTGCTTGGCTGTGGGTCAGTGGGAGATGGAGCTTGATTCTCCTTGTTCTCCTCTAGCAACTCCTTGATTTTTGCGTCCTGGTCCGAGACCTGCTGATACAAGACCATAGCCAATTCTTCGTAGTCCGTTGTGTCTCCTAGAGGATGAGACACCTGACGAATGGGCGTTATGTTGGCGAGGGGAACTCTGGGTGTTGAGCGACGAAGTTGCTGGTGACGGCTGACACTTTGTCCCCATTCTTCCTCATTTTCGTACTGCTCCCCGTCCGCCATGACGACAATCATAGACGAGTTAGTGGGCGGAGACGGAGAGGCGGTCGGCGGTTTGGAGGGAAACTGGGGATCGTTGTACTCAGCTAATTCCGTTCCGGGATACGGCCTGGCTGGGGATCCGGCGAGGAAAGGCGGAGAAGGAGTCGGTGGGACAAAGACGGGAGATAAGGGGCGAGGAGGAGGGATGTCGATGGGTAGGAGGGAGCGGTTGTCGGGGAATCGACGGCGTACTTCCTCGATATTGGCCCCGAGCAGGGTAGAGACATGCTCTAACATCATTTGATGGGGCCAGGCTGCTTCGGAGTTCGTGGGACTGTCCGGAGGGGGAGAGGTGACGACGTAGGGAGTCCCGCCTGCTGAGTCTTGATTGGGTGATGAAGAGCGAGAGGGTACGAAGATGGCGGAGTTGGCATTGGTCATATCTTCAGCTTGTTGGTTGAAGATTTGTGTGAGGTCGTCGGTGAAGGTGGAATTGGTACGGCGAAGACTGAAAAGGTATTGTTCGAAGCGTTCATCGTAGCCGTAGAAGATTGCAAATGGAGAAGCCAGTTCGAAGAAGTGATGGGGGTTGAAGTTGGGTTGGGGGTTTTGATGAGTGTTCTTATACAGTTGGTCGTCCAGCCGTAGCGGAGTTGGTTAAGTAAAAGTTGGCCAATGCATCTGGGGCGTTGAGGTCGTGGTGGTCGACCCATTGATCATCAGAATGAGGGTACCCTTTCCAATGCACGAGGTACTGGAGTTTACGTCTTTTGCCAACACGTCGTGCGTCTAGAATGTTCTCGATCTTGTATTCTTCTTCACTATCGATGATCGGAGGTGGGCGTGTGTAAGGTGTGCCGTATTGCTCCGTCTCTTTATATGGAAGGAGGAGGTCCGTGTGAAACACATTGTGGATCTTCATCGATTTGGGAAGGTCGAGTCGCATTGCAACAGGGCTTATCTTTTGTGAGACTTTAAAGGGTCCGTACCGTTTTGGGGAAAGTTTGCGATTGCCGGCGATAGAGAGATTGCGACCTTCTAGCCATACCTGGTCACCTTCCTTAATCTCCGTTAGCTTCTTGTTGTCCTTGCGACTTTGTACGTTTTGTAGAAGCTTCTGGGCTGACTGTCTAGATTCGTCCAAGAGATGTAGACGTGCTTCCGCAGCAGGCACAGGTCCTTCTAAGTGTTTCAGAATCACTTGTGGTTTGATTCCGATCAGAAGTTCGTGGGGGGATTTGGGCGCTACGTCGTGTTTCCAAGAATTGTGTGCGAATTCTGCGATAGGGAGAAGCTGACTCCAGGCAGAGGGTTTCCCTGAGGTCCAAGGTCGCAAGTACTGTTCTATCCAGGCGTTCATGCGCTCAGTTTGTCCGTCAGTGCAAGGGTGAAAGGCGGTAGACAGGTTCTGTTGAATTCCCAATGCTTTGCACATTTCTTTTGCAAACACCGAAGTGAATCACGGGTCTCTGTCCAAGATGATCCGTTTGGGAAGTCCGAACCAGGGAACGAGGTGTTTCAGGTATTCGAGCACTACTCCTGTTCCATCGATCGTTTTGGTGCATGGAATGAATTTAGCTGCTTTGGAACACCCTTGGTCTACAATCGTGAGAATGGAGTCGAAACCTTGCGATTTTGGGAGGTCCGTGATCAAATCCATCGATATGTATTGGAAAGGCCCTTCTTTGACAGGGGTGTCAAAACGTTGTAGGGGTGCTTTCGATCGATGTATGTTGGTCTTGGATTCTTGACAGCGTGCACACCCTTTTACGTATTGTTCTACGAATTCTCGGAGTCTGGGGCCTTCGTATTGTTCGCGGACTAGTTCCCAGGTGTTTGAGATACCTGGGTGTCCGGCAGTGGGGGAGTCGTGGAGAGTTTGTAGAATGTCGCGTCGTAGGTCAACGTTGTCGTCGAGAAAAACTTTGTGTACCTCGATAGGATTCATTGGAGCGAAGAGGTGATCGGGAAGTAAGATACGAGGTTCGTTGGAATCCACCCCCTTGTTAAGGTCCTTTCTTCGCGACAACAAATCAGCGACGGTGTTTGTTGACCCAGGAATGTGCTCAAGAGTGTAGTCAAAGTCTTGCAAAAATTCAATCCACTGAGCTTGACGGCCCGTGATTTTCCAAGGATCGCGGAAGTACTGAAGATTTTTGTGGTCGGTACGGATGCGAACCGCATGCGAGGCACCTAGAAAGAGGGGTCGACCACATTTAAAGCCGAAGACGACTGCAGCGAGTTCCTTGTCATGAGCGTCGTAGTTCTTCTCTGCAGGTAAGAGACTCCCGGAGTGAAAGGCAATGGGATGGATGCCGTCTTTGAACCCTTGGGCAATAACCACGCCAAGTGCATAGCCGGATGCGTCTGTGTCCATGACGAATGGTTTGGTCCAGTCGGGTGTGCAGAGAACGGGATAACTGCTACAAACTTCTTTGAGACGGAGGAAGGCCGCGTCATGTTCTGGCGTCCAGATGAACTGCTCATCTTTGCGAGTAAGGTCATTGAGGGGGCATGCAATGTCGGAGAAGTTTTTGATAAAAGCTCTGTAGAAGTTACAAAACCCCAAGAAACTTCGTACGTCCTTTACGGTGAGTGGAGTAGGCCATTCAGAGATTCCTTGGACCTTGACGGGGTCCATTTTGACAGAACCGTTGCCAATGAGGACTCCAAGGTATTCGACCTCCCGTTGATGGAATTTACATTTCTCAGGTTTGAGAAAGAGGTCGAACTTTTCCAGCTTGTTGAGGACATGATTGACCCGGAGTTCGTGGAGGGCGTCATCATCTTCCGTGGCAATGATCATGTCGTCCATGTAGATACGAAGCCAGCCTTGTGCAACTTCTTCTTGGAAGATGTCGTCCATCATTGTTTGGAAGGTAGCGGGAGAGTTGGTCAGGCCGAAGAACATCACCGTAGGTTCAAAGAGGCCTTCGCTAGTCTTGAATGTAGCTTTGTACTCATCGCCTTCCTTGATACGAATGTTATTATATCCCCAGCGAATGTCAAACTTCGAGAAGAGATGTTTTCCCGCAAGGTCATAGATCAGCTCTGAGATTAACGGAAGTGGATATTTATTGGGAATAGTCCACTTGTTCAGGTTCCGATAATCTTGCACCGGACAGAATTTGCCATCTTTCTTGCGAATTAGAAAGAAGCCGCTGGCGTATGGAGACTTTGATCGACGAATTCATTGAAGGCAGAGGTTTTGAGAGAGGAACTCTTGTTGTTCTTCTTTTTCTTTAGGCGATAACGGATAAACCCGACAGTTTATGGAGGTTGGTGCATCGTCTTTCAGTTCGATAGCGTGGTCCCAAGGGCGGCGATCAGGAAAGCATTCAGAAGCTTTTTCTGAGAAGACTTTGCCATGACGGTGATACCACTCTGGAACCAATTCCTGCCAGGTTCGCTTCTTTTTGTCTGTAGCTGCTTCAGCGAGTTGTTGAGCAACCGTGGTTTTGGCGATTTTAGTCTGAAGCCAGATTTCGTCACCTTCTTCCCACCCGGGAATACATCGTACCCAAGCTGGGGTCGATTCTCTTCTTTTTGTCCCTTTTTGAGGGGGCTGCCAGATTCCAGCATTTGATGACGATATCGTGGTGAATCCTTCGATACGGCCACCACTCCAGTCGATGTTGGGTTGGGACGCTTCGAAGAATGGGTATCCCAGAATAAAGTCATCACGTCCTATATTAGCGACAAAGAAGGCATGAGAGGCCTCTCGACCATTGTTGTTGACTGAGAGATCGACAGCTTCTAGGATTTCGCCAGATTTATTAGGAGTACCGTCGACGTTCTGCACTTTTCGAGGTTTGACTAGTTTTCTCGTTCTTAGTTTAAGGCATTCCACTGCTCGTGGATGAATAAAACATTCTGTAGCACCACAATCAAGTAGTGCCTTTTGATCGACTTGTTTCGTTTTGGTTCGTAGCTGAAAGGGGACTTGAATTGCATGATTTCGAGCTATATACATAGAACCAGAACTATTCAGAACCGCCCGAGTAAGAGCCATAGTACTCAGGCGCCAAGAAAATCCATATCTTCTCCTAACGAGCGCATTTCATTCATGAATGCTCTGCGATCTTCTTCGGTAAGACGTGCCACTCGCGCAGCAAGGGAAGGGGTTGGGGCGAAGGAGGAGTCGTCGCTTGATGCAACTGATTGACTGTCTTCTATTTGAACAGTGCGAGCGCGAGCGGGTTTACTAGGACAGTCGCGTGCAAGATGGCCTTGTTTCCCGCATTGGAAGCATCATCCTGTACGTCGATATTCTTCCTTCTCTTTCTTGGTGGTGGCTTTGCGAATCACTGAGAGGTCCATGGCGTCTTCATTCCTAGGGGGAAGATGGGGATGAGGAGGTTGAGCTCGATTTCCTTGTCCTCGCCAGTTTTGATTGTTGGGGTTGGAGTTTCCTCCAGGACGACGCCAGACCCAACTAGTGTTTTGTCTTTGGGGGTTTTGACCAGCGTTTCGAGCGGGATTGCAAGTCCCATACTCAGAGTGTAACGCCTTTTTCTTTAGATAGATTACTTGCTGTCGTTGAGCTGCTGCTCGCCACTGTGCATAGGTGTCTGGATTCTCCATAGCAAGACAAGCGTCTGCTAGTTGACGAGGGAGTCCTTGGGCAAATGTACGCAAGTTCGACGGGTCGTCGGGATTCAACTCTGCGCGACTTCCGAGAGTTTCAAAGGCTGCTAAATACTCGTCGAGGTTGTCGCCAGTCATTCTTAATTTTCCGAGTTGATCTTGGGCCTGTTCCCTTTCTGCATAGTCGGTGAACGACACTTTGAACTTTTCTTCCATCATCTTCCAAGGATTGGAGAATCGGTCGATCAGGCTAGGATCGGCTTCGATTTCTTCGAGCCAGTTAAAGGCCATGTCTACCCATCCATTGACTTTTTCTCCGTCGAGGAGCGACATGAAGTAGATGCACTTGGAGATGGGGTCTTTGGCGATGTCTGCTTTGCGATTCATTAACATGAACCTATTGAATTGGTTCAGGAATCGTCGAGTTTTGGATCGATCTCCTTCGAATTTGTCTGGGTGAATTCCTTCCAGCCGACGACCTTTATCATTTGTTCGTTCGGGTTCGTCCATTAGGTCGTCAAGACCGAACGGGTCATCCCCGGTTCCTCTGGGGCGACGTGGGGGAGGCCTAGATGGCTGTCTAGCTGTCCGAGAGGAGCGCATTCTCCAAGATCCAAATCCAGCAAAGGATTTTCGCTCGGGTTGTTCTTCAGGTTCGGGTGAAGAAGACCGGCTTGTGTTACTTGCCGGTGCGTTTCTATCGTCTGGATTAGTTTCGTGGAAAATATCTCCTTCGTGTGGTGTGACCGCAGTCGTATCAAGTGGGGCCAAACGAACTGGGGAAGCGGCTCGAGAAGGGGGTCGAGTGATGGGGACCCCAGTAAGTCTCAATCGAGCGTAATTTATTCCCTTCATGGGGCAGTCTTTTAATTGAAGGCTTGGTCGGGCCAGACGAAAGCATTCGTATACGTTTCCTGCCCAAAGTCGGACTTCAAACCAGACTCCATAGACGTTTGACAAGGCGAGGAGAGCTCCTTTGAAGCAAGCGTAATAGGCTGTAAAGGGGGCCTTTTTTGAAACTTCTTTTCCATCGATACGAACGACAATGTCTTGTCCTCCAACTAGGTGGCGGACTTGTTCGGAGAATTCAGATGGGACCGTGTCTTTGGTTTCGGGTTTTGTTTCAAAGGGGAGATCCAATACTGCCAATGATTCTTCGGTTGGTTGTTCAATTGCACGTACACACCAGTCTATGGGAATGCCTAATCCTTCAGGGGTTTTCTGTTTTTCTTTCGATCCGGAAGGAGTCGAAGTCATCGTTGGTGTTATGATCCACCCCAATTTTTCTCATCCTCGTCGGACCCCCTCCTCGTCACCGTATCCAAGCCCAAGCAACCACTACCATTGAACCCATCAGTCCTACCAGACCTGCCACCGCTACCGCCCAGTGAACCATCCAAACCATCATCACCCCTTGACCAGCCACCAGTGGAGCCCCTCATCCCTATTCCCTGGAACATCCACCGTCGGGAATACTCTTCAATGGAAGAGTACCAAGAGCCAATCCCAGTAGAGAACCCACTGGAAGACCCAGACAGTCCCATGGAGGACGCGCCACCCTTAGAGCCACAACCAGTCACTCGCTATGAACCTGACATCCCTGGAGGACAGATACATACCTTGCCTCCAGAAGAGTCTCCTATCGAACCCTGGGAAGCATACCTCACTCAGCCCAGTAGTCCTGTATCCCGCAAGCATTCCCTGTCACCCACAAGTCCCTCCTCAGCACCTATACGCCAACGCACCAGTAGAGAAGGCAGTTACCAGTCAATCACCCCTTCTGCCTCATCGCCTATAGCCGGCACCTCACCCCAGAGTCAGGGCTACCAGTCGACCTCCCCTGGAGGATCCGCAGACAATCCCTCATCCACGCAGAGCTCCGCAGACGACGCGGATAACGACATGGCCCTTAATTGGGTCACCATCAATACGGACTACCTTAAAGGGTAGTTGCTTATGCTAGACGCCCATTAGACCAGAACGGGCACGCGGAGATCAGATCTCCTCGGATCAGCCTCAAACCTCGTGGTCGTCATCGCATCATGACGACGCTTCTCTTCTTGGAATGACCCGCCGCCATTGTTCCCCGGTTAAGGATAGATTAGGCAATTCCCTGATCCTTCATTCGCTCTCGCTCATTCTCCATTGTTCGACTCATACAGACCGCAGCACTTGTCCGCGGAGTACCATACGATACAGACAGCCCCCTCCTGACCAGAAGTACCTACCTTAGTGACCATGGCCCGTGCGCGGTCGTGCCTGTATATAAGCGCCCTGTATTTCGACAGTCAAGCCCTAAGCTTGACTTGATTCTCAATATCAACGTTCTTGAAAGCTCCCCCAGTGCCTCCCCTTTTCCTCATCTCTTACATAAGCCTCTCAGAGTCGTCTCTAGCAACACTAGAGACTTCTACATCTTCAGATACTCGCCACCAGTTCACCTCTTAGTACAAGTCGTACTATCAAGGCCCGTTGAAGCCTTAACAGTTGGTGTCGTAGAGAAGCTCGTTCTAATGTCACGGTCAGACCACCATGTCAGATCAAGTCCAGGGTTCTTGGGGTTTGGGGATCTCGGGCAAGATTACGAAGATGGGTTTTGAAGAGGGGTCGTTCCCAAAGGGGAAATCGGTCACGTGAGATGTCACGTGACAATGATGACAAGTGAAGATTACACAAGTCAAGTGTGACTTGGAATCGAGCGAGACACTAGCACATGATCTCGAGACGTATAGAGTCAAGGGCAATTAGCAGCAGAGCTGACTAATGCGAGAGGAGTTCGTTCAATGAAGCCGCACGCGTTCACTAGTGAGAGGAGACTATCAAAGTCTGATTGCACGAATAGAACAAGCTTAAGAAAGCCGTTCTATACTATGGACTACAGTTTATATACACGAACCAGAGAATGTCGCGAGCAGTACTCGCGCCCCCCAGTCTCAGCTACAAACCCGTAACTCCAAGACCACGTGACCGTGGGAACATATCACATGACCCTACACGTGACTCATCACATGACCCCTTCGCCACTCATACATCACGTGACTTATCAGCACGTGACCCTGGGAACCTACAACCCCGTGACCCTGGGAAGATAACACATGACCTATCAAGGAACTGGTCATCAACAACATCACATGACAAGACGCGCTTTGGACGC
>Ga0307510_10003167_pt1 | contig 19082 bp, 16 predicted proteins | sample 12_EM_MG_FD_207224 | JGI IMG/M metagenome (GOLD analysis project Ga0307510, IMG submission 207224) | Populus trichocarpa ectomycorrhiza microbial communities from riparian zone in the Pacific Northwest, United States - 12_EM | ecosystem: Host-associated > Plants > Roots > Unclassified | place...
ACATACGTCAACTTACCAAAAAAAAAGATACTACGTAAACCAAGAATCTTCCTCTAACTCCAAGAACAATTGCCAGGACATGACACCTCTCAAATACTCCTACCTTGTAACAAGTAAGTATGAATCCAAGATGATCAAATAGAATGGCCCGGTGTAGAACATAAATTCCATGTGTTTAACCATGACTACCTAATTCCAAACCTCCATATTAATAACTCCTAAACCCCCTTCTTCATTTGGAAAGCAAATCTTCTCCAAGCAACTTTAGCATCGTCTGAGGCAAGATCACTACCCCTCCATAAAAAGCTACGTAGCAAGGATGTGATCTTCACTATAATAACCTTCAAAAGAATGAAAGAGAAGACCAATACACCTAACCTTAGTCACAATATGGTCCACAAGGATCAAGCAATTAGAAGTTGTGAGCTTTATAGTGATAAGAGGAACACCTGGGCACCTGACTAGCAAATTCCCAAAGACCTTAAAAAGCCGAGTTTTAGAAACATGATCAACACCACTAAAAAAGATGCTACTTTTTTCATCGTTTGAAGAAAAACTAGAAAAAAACCGAAATTGATCAATACACTTCTTGAATAAGGAGACCGTTCCCACTTCAACCCGATAAAAAATCATCAAATCATTAGCAAGACACATGTTAGTAAGTTGGTCCCTCTCATACCGCCAATGGTATTTGAAATTCTGACGTCTACCCAACCAACCCATTAACCCGAAGAATACTCCAAGCTTTCATAAAGAAATGCCACACTGAATTCCTCTAGACTAGGAGCCTTATTATCCTTAAGTGAGAAAAGAACCTTCTAAATCTCATCATCACTAATTTGATTATCAAGGCTTGTGATTTGAGATTAAGACGACCACCAAGGAAGAACCTCACCAAAAAAAGAGAGATCAATATATTTTGACCGTGGCCCTCCCAAAAGGTTTTGGAAGTAATTAACAATGGTGTCATTTACCTCCTTTGCTTCAATAATACAAGTGTCATCATCACCTTGAATTGAGAGAATTTTGTTAGACAGTGATGATTCTTATCCCCTAGATTCAGCCATTGAACTCTAGATTTTTGCCTAGCTCTCCTCGGCTTGAGCATGTCTCACATAGTCCTTAACCAATATCTAAGTCATGAGGATTCTACTGCATCATACTTTGAACATCTTTGCTATCTAAACCCTATCTCTTTGCAAATATTTCTTATTAAAGTCTCTCAATGCAATCTTAACATGCTTAAACTTCTTACACAAGATAAACGTAAGACTACCAAAAACTTCCACCTCCCAAGCCTATTGCAATTGTTTGATTAAATTATGGGAAAATATAGGTTTATAAATGTTAATAGATGAAATGAATAAGGATTTTTCAAAGAGAGAAGAAAAATCCTCACGTCTTTTAGGTGAATTTTGGTTAAGAAAAAGAAAATTGGGATGATTAAGTTTTGATAAAATTATTTAGAAATCTTACCAAATTGTAGATAATTGATGTTGATAGGTTAATTAAATAATTATTTTTATAAGAAGGGATATAATGATGCGAACCTCGTGATCACGTGGTATGCAACCTAACCAAGATTAAGATCTGATCCTGGAAAGCCGAAATAGGCCTTATAGGAGTGTGACACAATGGAAACCTGTCTCAAGGCACCAACACTATTGGAATGAAGTCGAATGACACCACAAAGCCGGTTAATCTTTGATAAGTTAGATTCAGTTCATTCAAGAACTGAAGAATGCAAGAATCACTCCCACACAAGTTAAAAAAAACATTATGAATTATTATTGATAAAAAAAAATAAAGTCACATCTTTAAATACTTATGAAAATATAACCCTATTAGACTGATTTGGCCCACTTACAAAATTGATCAAAAAATCCTAAACTGAAAAGCTGATAACTTGATCCAAACAAGCCTTAGATCATAATCGAAAACAAAGTATTAATTAAGCATAAACATGATGCGAATCTCTTGAACACGCGGTCAAACAACCCATACGTGCACAGACATCAATTCTTGAAAAACCAAGTAAATTAGGTTTGATAGGAGTGTGACACAAAGATGATTGAAGTATAGGATGACACATACCCTAGCACCAGCACTATTGGAAACAGAAACCCCCACCCAACGAATATTGATTCGCAAACAAGAAGTATAAGGATGATGTCACGAAGGCAGTTGTTCTTCAATAAGTCATTTTTCAGTTCTTTAGAGAACTAATGAAGGGAGATTATCCCACCAACACACAACAAGTGCGGCAAAAAAAGTTTATTGATTTGAAAATTATGTAACCCTTACATGTCTGGTTATGCCTTTATTTATAACTCTAGACTAAAACAAATCTTAATGAACCCCTTATGGGGACTTATATGAGGTACACTTACAATTAAAACCAAATAATATAATTAAAACCCTAAACTAAGAAGAAAATAATAATAACAATAATAAATTCGAATTTAATATCCTAAATATGATAGGATTATATTTGCTACCCTATAGAAGTCCCATATAAGCTAAGAGAAATCTGATTTGGAAAATTTGTGCTGCCACCCCCTTTAGGTCGTTGATTAGCTTGGATTCCCTTGTTTAAATTGGATAAATAAAAAAATAAATTTCCCACTTTGTTGCTGATTTAATTACTTTCCTTCTTAGGCTATGAAAAACATTAAATAATCCTTCCCTCTTTAGGAATCAGATCTACCAAAACTTCCTTGATTGTTTAGGAAAAAAAGCCTAACAAGGGTGGTATGGGGTCGGACCATCAGCCCTTTGTTCCACACGAATTGGGCTCTTCTTGGACCTGAATTAGATGAATTAGAGGTTGTTCTTCATGCTCCTTAGATCTCCCAAGCTCCTCTAGGTCCATCTTGCTCCATATATGATGTGCAATCCCATTCAATCTTTACCTTAGCTCTTGTAATTGGCCCAATTGGCACCTCTAATGTGTTGTTGCCATGATTACGCTTGGTGTTTGGCTGATCCTTATCATTACCTATAGAAAATGGAACCACAACCTGCTTAATAACCTTCACTTACCCGTTATCATTCAACCATTGCAATCTATATGGTTTAGTATGCTTAACAATACACAAATTCAGTTTCCTACCAAGGGTAGTGCTAGCCATATTAGTACAACTTCCACTATCAATAATCAACTACACCTTATTTTGACATAGCATGCGAGTATGGAAGATGTTTTCCTTTTGTTGATAACTGTCATCTTCCTTGACCTCAACCTGAAGTATGCGCCTTATAACCTAGGACTCCTTAACAGGTAATGTTAACTCATCCCCTTCACTATCCTCTAATGGTGTCATTTTTTCACAATCACATCTGCCACTTTCAAATTCGATATTACCATTATCTATAACCATCATGACTCTCTTGTTTGGACACTCCTCAATAGGTAATGAGTCCTTGCTGGTGTTTGTGGGCATCACCACAACAGATAAAAAAATCTCACCTTTTTTCTTTATTGAAGTTCGGCTATGACACAAAAAAAAGAAAAAAAAAGGTTTTGATTTGGAATTTGTTAATATAGGGGAGTGGTTTTAGATGAATCGAGTGAATCGTTGGAGAATTCAGGGACTTATATCGATAAAAAAAATAAAAGGGGATTTTATCCATTTTGATTTAAAAGTTTAATCAAACTTATTTAAGGGTGTTGGATTTAATAAAAAAATATATATAATTAGTATTAGAATTGTACCGGTTCAAATGAATGAGCAATGACGTGGTAAATTGTGTTGGTAAAGAGGAGGCCGCAGAACCTCATTAGCAACAAGGGACCTTTACGCGCTCACAAACACCAAGTAGGTGTTCAACACTTTGAAGTAACTTAATAGCTTTTTTCAAATGATTGTGGAATGAATTTTGATTTGAACCTCGTGATCACATGGTCACACAACCCACAATCAAGATTGAGATCTAATCCCGGAAAGCCGAAATAGGTCTGATAGGAGTGTGACACAATGAAAACCTGTCCCAAGGCACCAACACTATTGGAATGAGTAGAATGACACCACGTTCAAGAACTGAAGAATGCAAGAATCACTCTCACACGTTGAAACTGAAAAATTCAGAAGTAATAATCATCAAAGGCTGCCAAAATTTTGGTTACATGAGTTTAAATAGTTCTTGGAAAATTAACCTTAATGGACCCCTTATGTGGACTTATATGAGGTCCACTCAAAACTGACCATAAACTGAAAAGCTCATAACTTAATCCAAACAAGCCTTGGATCCTAGCTGAAAACAAAGTATTAATTAAGCCCAAACATGAAAGAAAATAATAAAAATAACAAATCTATCATTAAATACCACCAAGCCTTCTTTCCTTGTGTAGTTAGGATGAATAATGAATCCTTATAAGAAAAGGATTCTGAAACTTTAATGAATCCTTGCCTCACTTGGAGATTATATTGCAGCTCATTAAAAATCCTTGTGGAACTAGAAAATTCCCTAAACAAGCTCCCGCATCCTTGTAGGAAAAGGATCCTTGCCAAATAGGAAGTCCACAAGTCAAAAGGAAGTAAGTAACAAAATTCGTACAGCCTGTTCTGACCTATATTGCAAGTCTTTTGCGAACTTCGTGTCACTTGAAACTTGACCCCAACATGCACCAATACCTCTGGAATCTTTTGGTAAAGTTTCAGCTCGATCCAACGGTTCAATAGCATAACGATGTTTTCCCATGTTACCATGTTTTCCCACCTTCTCAAGTCTGTCATACACGAAATTCATCTTTGTCATAGCTTGCATTTGGAATTTAAGTTCTACATCGGGAGGGGGCAGTGTGTTGTTTTGATCTGACATGATAGTACCTGCAAAACTTGGTAGTGGTAAAAAAAATTCTCAGCTTAAACACTCTTAATACCTCACACTTCTCGTCTCACCTTCTTGCGGTTCTTGCAGAACTCAAACCATCACCAAATAGAACCAACTTAGCAGCACAATTCAAATATGTATATACGACTCAAGAAGCAATAAGAACCAGAAAACAAGCGAAACACAACTGCAATGATAGTCTTGCGAGTAGCAAGCGAATTTATCCGAAATACGAACGAAACTGAAGACTCGAATAAAAACTTAAATGAAATATTCAAAAAAGATCTACAACACCCAAATATGTTGGAAATATAATGCAAGAAACAAAAACAATATAAAGAAAGCGAATTTCAAAAGTTGACACAAAACATACTCGTTTACGACGAGTTAAGGCTGAATCTGGAACCTAAAGTAAATGATGTCCACTTGAGCTAAAATTTCACATAAAGAGCGATCTCAACCAAAATAGACAGAATATGAAGTTTGAGCACTTTATAATAAGGTTTGATATACTGACGCAAAGACGTTATGAATCAAACCTGATTAGACCCGAAATTGAAAACCAAAGCAAGTGATATCAAATTGACCCGAAACTTAATATGTAGTGCGGATAGGACCTGGGAAATAAGATTATCAAATTTGAGCAATTTCCGAGTTGATTTTGTCCAATTTTTCCTTGTTTAGTTTTCTGCAGCAGAAACCAATAAACGTTTATGCTACTGATATATTTTAGACACTAACCAAACGAAATAACAAAATTGCTTTATTTTTTTTTCATTTGCTGTAAAATCAAGGAGAAGAAGAAATTGGACACTAAGGAATTTTTGCAGAAACAACAAGAAACCAAAATGTCAGAAGGATATAACCTGATTAATGGAGTCAAGCTCTGATACCAAATGATGCAAACCTTGTGATCACGTGGTTACGCAACCCACACACAAAGACACCAATTCCCGGAAAGGTAAGTAAATCAGGTTTGATAGTAGTGTGACACAAAGATAACTTGTACCTAGGTGGTACCAGCACTATCGAAAACAAAAACCCCCACGCAATGAATATTGATTCGCGAACGAGAAGTATAAGGATGACACCACGAAGACAGTTGTTCTACGATAAGTCTTCGGTTCTTTAGAGAACCGTGGAGGGGAGATTATCTCACCAACACACACATATTGCGGCGAACAAGAAGTTTTATTAATCTAAATTGTCTAACTTACATGTCTGGTTATGCCTTTATTTATACTAACTCTAGACTTAAATAAACCCTAATGGACCCCCCTTAGGTGAACTTATATGAAGCCTACTTACAATTGACCCAAACAAGTAATAATAACACAAACACTAAGATGAAAAAAAAACAAATAAAATCCGAAAATTATCATCCTAAATATGCTACAATCAGATTTGTCACCCTTAAGAAGTCCCAAATAAACTAGGAAATCTGATCTGAAGGTAGAATTAATTCTGAAGTCTTCTTCCTTGTTGTAGCTAGGATGAACAAGGAATCCTTGTAAGAAAAGAAAAACAAGTCAAAAGGAAGTAAATAACAAAATTTATATAGCCTCTATTGACCCATATTGTGATGTCTTCCCGAACTCCGATTGACCTGACATTTTAACCTAATATAGGACAACATGTCAGGAGAGTCCACGTAAAATTTCAGCACGATCCAACGATCGGATTGAGAATTATGACTGTTGCTGTAACACTGGATAGTTGCACATTTTACATCAAAATCCAAATTTGACCTTGCCTAGATCGTATCAACTTGCGATATAGGTCAGAACAGGCTGTACGAATTTTGTTATTTACTTCCTTTTGACTTGTAGACTTCCTATTTGGCAAGGATCCTTTTCCTACATGGCTTGCATTTGGAATTGAAATTCTACATCAGGAGGAGGAGGTGTGTTGTTTTGATCTGACATGATAGTACCTGCAAAAATTGGTCAGTAGTAAAAAAAATTCCTCACATCGCTCGTGTTTTGCTCAAACACTCTTAATTTCCTCACACCTCTCGTCTCACCTTTTTTGGCTTCTTGTGGAACTCAAACGAACACCAACTAGAACCAACTTAGCAGCACAATCCAAATATATATGACTCAAGAAGCAATAAAAACCAAAAAACAAGCAAAAACGAAACTGCGATGATAATCTTGCGAGTAGCAAGCGAATCTATCTGAAATACGAATTAAACTAAGACTCAAGAAATATTCAGAAATGATGAAACAACACCCAAATATGTTGGATATGTTGAAGATATACTGCAAGAAATGAAAACTAGAGAAAGAAAGCGAATTTCAAAATTTGATGCAAAACAGACTCGTTTACGACAAGTCCGAATCTGAAACCTAAAGTAAATGATGTCTAATTGAGCTGAAATCTCAGATATACTGCGATATCAATCCAAATAGGCAGAATATAGAGTTTGAGTAATTAATGATAAGGTTTGATATAGTGACGCAAAAACGTTATGAATCAGACCTGATTGGACCTGAAATTGAAAACCAAGGCAAACGAAATCCAATTAACACCAAAATTGATACATAGTGGGATTAGGACTAGATTAATTAGATTTTTGAATTTGAGATAATTCAGCGTTGATTTGATCCAATTGTCTCTTGTTTAGTTTTCTGCGGTAGAAACCAATAAACGTTTTTTTGAACAATTCTTTTTTTGCTTTTCTCTTTTATCATTTTTGTTTTTGTTTTTGATGCTACTGATATATTTTGAACAATAACATAATGAAATAAATTTTTTTTTATATGCTGCAAATTCAAGGAGAAGAAGAAATTGGATACTAAGGAATTTTTGCGGAATCAACAAGAAACAAAAATTTCAGAATGATATATAACCTGATTAATGGAGCCAAGCTCTGATACCAAAATGAAGCGAACACCAATTCCCGGAAATCCACATAAATCAGGTTTTATAGGAGTGTGACACAAACAAAACTTGTACCTAGGTAATAACACTATTGGAAACGGAAAACCCCCACCTAACAAATATTGATTCACGAACGAAATGTACTTAGGATGACGCCACGAAGACAGTTGTTCTTCGATAAATCTTTTTTCAATTCTTTAAAGAACGAAGGAAGGGAGATTATCCCACCAACACACAATAAGTGCGGCAAAAGAAGTTTATTGATCTAAAAATTGCGTAACCCTTACATGTCTGGTGTGCCTTTATTATAATGACTCTAGACTGAAACAAACCCTAATGAACCCCTTATGTGGAGTTATATGAGGTCAACTTATAATTAAACCCAAATAATATAAATAAAACCCTAAACTAAGAAGAAAATAATAATAACAATAATAAATCTGAATTTAATATTCTAAATATAATAGAATCAGATTTTCTGCCCTCTACAAGTTCCATGTAAGCTAGGAGAAATCTGATTTTGAAAATTTGTGAACCGCCCCCTTTAGCCCCTTGTCCTTCATACTCCATATATTCTATTCAAGCTCAATCAAGGAGAAGAAGAAATTGGATACTATGGAATTTTTTTGCGTAATCAACAAGAAACGAAAATTTTAGAAGGATATAACATGATTAATGAAGCCAAGCTCTGATACCAAATGATGCGAACCTCGTGATCACATGGTCACGCAACTCACACGCAAAGACACCTATTCCCGGAAAGCCAAGTAAATCAGGTTTGATGGGAGTGGGACACAAAGATAACTTGTACCTAGGCGGTGCACTATTGGAAACGGAGACCCCCACCCAACAAATATTGATTCGCGAACGAGAAGTATAAGGATGACGCCACAAAGACAATTGTTCTTCGATAAGTCATTTTTCAGTTCTTTAGAGAACCATGGAAGGGAGATTATCTCACCAACACACACACATAAAGTGCGGCAAATAAGAAGTTTTATTCATCTGAATTGTCTAACCTTACATGTCTGGTTGTGCCCTTATTTATAGTGACTCCAAACTAAAATAAACCCTAACAGACCTCTTATGTGGACTTATATGATGCCCACTTACAATTAAACCCAAATAATATAAATAAACCCTAAGCTAAGAAGAAAATAATAATAACAATAATAAATCTGAATTTAATATCCTAAATATATTAGGATCAGATTTGTTGCCCTTTAGAAGTCCCATTTAAGCTAGAAAATCAAATCTAGAATTAATTCTGAAATCTTCTTTCCTTTTTGTAGCCAGGATGAGTATGGAATCCTTGTAAGAAAAGGATTCTTAAACATTTATGAATCCTTGCCACACTTGGAAACTATGTTGCAGCCCATTAAAGATCTTTGTAGAAATAGGAGATTCTCAAAATAAGCTGCCACATCCTTTTAGGAAAAGAATCATAGCCAAATAGGAAGTCCACAAGTCAAAAGGAAGTAAATAACAAAATTCGTATAGCCTCTATTGACCCGTTTTTGGATGCCTTCTCGAACTCCGATTGACCTGAACTTTTACCCCAATGTAGGACAACATGTCAGGAGACTTCACGTAACATTTCAGCTCGATCCAACGGTCAGATTGAGAATTGTGAGTGTTGCCGTAAAATTGGATAGTTGCACATTTTACGTCAGAATTCGAATTTGACCTTTCCTGGATCGTATCATTCCCTCTCTCTTCAAGATGATTCGTCCTCAAATCACCAACAAGTTGAATGGACAATTCCTTAGCCTCCTTTTGAAGCTTTTGGAGTTCTTTTCTTGCCAACAATCGTCGCCAACAACTTTGGATGAAAGTAGCAGCTGTTCTATTTTTTTTCTCCTCTCTTTCTGAAGCTTGCTGCGCATTGACTGCTACCCTTAACACATCAAGTTCTTGCTTCATCTCCCATAGAATACGAGATAGACTATTGGATTCTTTTTTTAGAACACTAATCTCTTTATTTCTCTCCCTTTGATACCACCTCTCCTTTTGAACCCTCCATTCCTTTTGCCATAACACCACATCAAAGTACATGAAATCCCTTCGGTTTCTAGGCTGCCGAATACCTTCTCGATGGCCTATGATCTCATCCTTAAAACCACCATCACCATTATCATCAACGCCCTCCTCAAAATCCTCACAGTCAGCCCACTTTGTCCTTTCGGCCCCACTGTTATTGTTTGATTTCGGTTCAGACCCAACCTTTCTCACGTTTTGGGTACATGTTCCAGCCACCTTACCCTGTTTTCCCACCTTCTAAAGTCACAGAATTCATTCTTGCCATCATCTTCGTCATGGCTTGCATTTGGAATTTAAGTTCTATATCGAGAGGGGGTGGTGTCTTGTTTTGATCTGACATGATAGTACTTGCAAAAATTGATTAGTGGTAAAAACAATCCTCACATCGCTCGTGTTTCGCTCAAACACTCTTAATCCTCACCTATCGTCTCACCTTCTTGCGGTTCTTGCGAAACTGAAACCAACACCAAATAAAACCAACTTGGCAGCGCAATCCAAATATATATATATATATGACTCAAGAAGCGATAAAAACCAGAAAACAAGCAAAACAAAACTGCGATGATAGTCTCGCGAGTAGCAAGTGAGTCTATCCGAAATATGAATGAAACTGAAGACTCGAATAAAAACAGAAACAAAAATATGCAAAATGATGAAACAACACCCAAATATGTTGGATATGATGAAAATAAACTGCAAGAAACGAAAAAAACAGAAAGAAAGCGAATTTTCAAAGTTGAAGCAAAACAGACTTGTTACTACCACACTCCAACCTAAATTGCCAACATCAATCTCAACCCTTCATTTCCTACCAGAAAGCCTAAGCCTCAAATCAAATACCAAAGGGTACAGGAACAACTACCCACACTACCACTGCCTTTAAATGAGATTTACAAAAAGCTACTGAGCATCGAACATGTAGCACCAAAACCACTAATACCTTTACAGCCACCTTACCCTAACTGGTACACGCCCGACCTCACCTGCGAATACCATGCTGGTGTTGCAAGACATAACATTCATACTTGTAGTGCCTCTGAGAAAAAGGCTTATGCATTTAATTAAAGGTGGGTGGATAACATTCGAAGGAACTCCAAACATGAGTACGAACTCTCTACCCAATCATGCTTCAAGCAGTGGATCAGAAATGCACTAGAGACGGAATGCCCGAGAAATCTAAAAGGACCAATGATAAAGTCAGGGTGCAAAGAAGGTAGTATGAAAATAGGTGTTTGTGGTTTTTTATCCACACCATTTTAGAAACACTTGCAAAAGCTTTTGTAGGGAGGCCGGAAAAAAGGGAAGTGTACCAGAGTTAGAAAACGGAGCCTGCCTTTATTGTGTCTAAAATAATTGCCTCTGTTTGATCATGTCTGCAAAGTTATTTTGATTTTGTCATATTTCAACCTATTTGAGTCTTATCGGCAATTTCGCTCGTAATGCCACAAGACTTTCTCTGTCAAATGAGTCTTTCTTGTTAATAAGATCATGCATTTTCTTGTGTTCATTTGTTGTTTCATGCAAATAACACACCTATACTACTAGCACACCCTTTCACTCACAAACCACCGTACCAATAATTCTTTGGTATGTTTCCTTTTTCCCCAAAACTATACATGATCCTATGTTTTCAAAAGGATTTTTAGGAAATCAAGGTTTTAGTACAAAAACAAAAATCAAATTGGTGTTTGTTCTAACAAACAATTTCTGGAAATTCAAACGATATCCTAACCATACAACTAGCAAACCTGAAGAGCCCAAACACCATGAGTCGACTTCAAAACTGAGTTTTAGCTGCATGAATAATGAGAAACTATTTTACATATTTACATGAAAGAAAGCAAAGCTTGCCGATTCTGAAAGCATGCGTTTGAAATGAGGAAAAATCATCTTTGATAATCTTTTCACAACGCTAAATATATCATTTGAAGTCCCTTTTTGAGCCTAGTAACATGTCCTTGAAAAATAAACTTGGCTAGGATCACACCCTACACTAGGGGGTATGATTAAAATCCTCAATGATTAAAAGTTTCCAAACAAAGTTGAGGGGCATATAAAAAACCTCAATGATTAAAGGTTGCCCAAACAAAGTTGAGGGGCATATAAAAAACCTCAATAATTAAAGGTTGCCCAAACAAAGGTAGAGGGCATGAAATAATCCAAAAGTTTTGAAAGGTTTGAGCATACCATAAAAATTACCAATATGATGATGCTCAAAACCAAATGAAGAAGAAACAAAGAGAAAAGCCCAAGACCAGCATTGGGGGGGCACGATGGGCCATTTTGCAAATTAATTTCAAGGTTTAGAAATCCATGGACCCAAAAGAGGTTGAGAAACAAGCGCTAGTGATCGGTAGGCAATGTCTTAAAATCACTTAAACACCTTTCGAGCTAGTAAATATCTTTTTTCTTCATAACCAAGAGCATAAGCCTACGTTACATGCCCAATCAAGCCCTTTTTGATCAAACACAAGCAATCTGGATTGGTAGGCAATGCTTTCTCAAGCGAAACAAGTCATTATTCATACAAGCAAAATGAATGCTTTGAAGATCGGTTCTCTTTAACCCTTAAATTGAAGTTTGAACCTCTTTGACTAACAAAACATCACTTCACATTTTCACCAAAAGCAAAACAAAAATTTTCAACTCTTATGCAAACATATCCATCAGAATCGCTTAAATTTTTCAGAACAAGTTTGTTTTGAACAAACATTAAAATGATTTTTTTTGGAATAGCTTTGAAATTATAAAAGTTCTTCATGAAAACAGTTTCATCTTTCACACAGCCTCATCCCTAGAGAAAACCCGAAATGAACACTTGCAGACATGATCATGTCGAGGGCAATCCGACAAACACATAATAGGGTTAGCTCATTGATTCCCCTTTTAAGAAAACAAAAAATGTTGGGTAGAGCTGGCAACCTTTCAGATAAAGGTTTGTGGGCAAAGAAATATGTTTATGTCATACCCCTCCCAGAGGTCATGATCTTGTGATATGACTTGGGTAAACAAGAGCAAAAATGCCATCAAAGATTACTATTAGAGAGTCGAACTACTTCCTATATTTCGCAGGTAAAGTATACATGCATCTTGATCATAATGCATTGCTTTCATCTTTAGCAGATTAGTGTCCCATCATAATCTACTTCCTTTCGAGTGCTCCCTTGAGCCCTTACCTGTTGTTGAATGTGTTTTTCTAACCCTACCTCCTATCGAGTGCGCCCTTGAGCCCTCACTTCTCGTGTAGTGTGTTTTCCTGACCCTACCTCTTTTCAAACGGGCCTTTAAGCACTCAACTCTCAATATTGCGCTTCTTAGCCTTATCCCCCCTTTGAAAGCGCCCTTGAGCCATCATCTCCCAGGTGGTGCGTTTCCTGACCCTACCTCGTTTCAATAGAGCCTTCGAGCCCTCAACCCTCTTAGGTTTTGCGCTTCCTAACCCTACCTCCTTTCGAGTGTGCATTTAAGCCCTCATCTCTTAGATAGTGCACTTTACAGCCCTACCTCTACCCTTTGAGCCTTCATCATCTCAGCTAGTGCGCTAAATAGGCTTACCTCCTTCACTTTGAGTGCACCTTTGAGCCTTCAACCATTTTAGCTAATGCACTTTATAGCCCTACCTCCTTTCCTTTGAGTGCACTTTAGAGTCATCGACAATCTCAAATACTGTGCTATGTAGCCCCACATCTTTCTCTTAGAGTGCACCTTTGAGCCATTATCTCCCGGGTAGTATGTTTTCTAATCCTACCTTCGTTTGAATGTGCCTTTGAGCCATCATCTTCCAGGAGGAGCGTTTCCTAACCCTACCTCTTTTCAAGTGCACTTTCCGGCCCTCCCTTCCCTGGTGGTGTGTTTACTACCTTCCCTTCTTTCGAGTGCGCTTCCTAGCCCTCACTTCTTAGATAGTACGCTTTCTAGCCCTATCTCCTTTTTTAGTGCACTTTTGAGCCCTCATCTTCCAGGTGGTGCCCTTCCTGACCGTAACCTCTTTTCAATAGAGCCTTTGAGTCCTCAAACCTCTTAGGTTTTTTGCTTCCTTGCCCTGCCTCCTTTCGAGTGTGCCTTTAGGCCCTATCGTTCTCCTTTCGAGTTTGCCTTTAAGCCCTCGTCTCCCTTCGGGCCCTATCTCTTTTTGAACTCTCATTTCTTAGATGGTACACCTTCGAGCCCTATTATGTCATCCCTTTTGAGACTTTTCATTTTTCTCATCTGGGTGATTGCTCATTACAATGAAACCATTTCGAGAAATTGTCGCATTTCTCACCACCTTCAAAATCTTCCATCTGGGTTGGTCGCCTATTACAATAAGACCACTTTTAAAAAAATATATTCGTATTTTTCACCACTTTGAAAAATCTTCGCATTTTTCACCTCTTTGAAAAATCTTGGTGTTTTTCACCTGGGTAGGTCACCCATTATAATGAGACCATTCTTGAAAAACCTTGAAAGTAAGACCACTTTGAAAAATCATTCGCATTTTGTACTTGGGCTGGTCGCCCATTACAGTAAAACTACTTTGAAAAATCTACGCATTTTTCACCACTTTGAAAACTCTTTGCATTTTTCACTGCCTTGAAACCAATGACAATTCAACCATTTCAAAATCTTTGAAAACCCTTTTTGTTTTTCCTCTAAGTGCGCTTTATAGCCCTCAATTCAAATACTTCTAGAAGGATTCATCATTTCTTGATATGGTGAGTTCGTTATCTCCCTCTTTTTTTCTTCTTCTTTACTAAGCTTACTATCTAAAATCTCTTACGAGACTTTCTATCGCAAGCATTGTAAAGATGGAGGCAACTGTCATAATCCAATTTTGGGTTATTCCCTAAAATTCACTTTTTAAAAAAATAAAAATAAAAAAATAAAATAAAAGTTGGTAACGTAAAGAAAGCAGGTCGGGGAATACAACTGCAATTTTGAAGGAAATTCAAGGCCTAATTGTACCTCATTATGCCTACAAATGGAGAAACAATGCAAATTCAAGGTTAGATTAAATGATTATTGGATGAATTTGCATAAAAATTAAGTCCAATGACATAATTAAATTTTTAAGAGGCCAATTTGATTTAATCATGGGCCAAATTGAATTTTAATTATGTTTAAGAATTAATTTGGGTTCAATTGAATGATTTAATTAAGTGCAAGGACTTAATTACACTTTAAATGGGTCAAATTAATTTTACTAGGGATTGGTGAAAAATTAAGTTTGAGAGCCCAATTTGAGCTTAATTGAGAAGATTAGAATTTTAAAAGACCAAATTTAATTTTTACCAAGTTAATTGATTGAAATCAGGAGCAAAATTACAAGAAAATCAAAGTTTTTGGGTCAATTAGGGGGTTTAATTGAAGAAATTCACAGCCAAAGACGAATATACAAAACGAGTCAAACTATAGAGATTTAATTGACAAAAACCAAGGGTGAAATTGAAAGTTCAATGGTCAATTCAGGGTCAAATTGTATAAATCTGAGACCAAGGACCAAAGTGCAAAATACGTGTAAATCTGGGGTTCCAATTGAAGTTCGGTAGGGGATAAATTGCATAAAATCAAAAGTTTATGGTCAATTAGGGTTATAATTGATGAAAATTGCAAGCTGAAGGACTATATTGAAGTTCGTTAAAAATCCCTAATATAACTGCGTTTTGCATTGTTTTTTAAAACAAAACAGATGACGCGTCGTCTGGCCGCTATTCATTATTTCCCCTAATTTTTAGCCGAAAAACTGCCTGGGTGGCTACTTTTAAAGGTGCATTTAATGCTTCATTTCTCCACTAAATTTGACAAAACTTGCACGCAAATGATCAACTGACACTGCTCTACAACCCCATGGGGTTTGTTCAGGTAGATTGACACCATAAAGGTCGCGACGCCGGCCTAAAGTTGCAAACTCAGTGATGCGAACCTCATGATCACGTGGTCACACAACCCATAATCAAGATTGAGATCTGATCCCGGAAAGCCGAAATAGGTCTGATAGGAGTGTGACACAATGGAAACCTACCCCAAGGCACCAACACTATTGGATTGAGTAGAATGACGCCACGAAGCCAGTTAATCTTTGATAAGTCAGATTCAGTTCGTTCAAGAACTGAAGAATGCAAAAATCACTCTCACACGTTAAAACTGAAAAATTCAGAAGTAATTATCAGCAAAGCTGCCGAAGTTTTGGCTTACATGAGTTTAAATAGTTCTTGAAAAATTAACCCTAATGGACCCCTTACACAGACTTATATGGGGTCCACTCAAAACTGATCCAAAAACCCTTAACTAAAAAGCCCATAACCTGATCCAAACAAGCCTTGGATCCTAGCTCAAAACAAAGTTTTAACTAAGCCCAAACATGTAAGAAAATAATAAAAATAGCTAATTTGTCATTAAATACCACTAGCTTTTCTTTCTTTTTGTAGTTAGGATAAATAAGGAATCCTTATAAGAAAAGGATTCTGAAACATTAATGAATCCTTACCACACTTGGAGATTATACTACAGCTCATTAAAGATTCTAGTGGAACTAGGAAATTCCCAAAACCACCTGCCACATCCTTGTAGGAAAAGAATCTTAACCAAATAGGAAGTCCACAACTCAAATGAAAGTAAATAACAAAATCCGTACAGCCTATGTTGACCAGTATTGTGGTGCCTTCCAGAAGTTTGATTGACCGGAAATTTTAACCCGTAGTAGGAAAACATGTCTGGAGAGTCCATATAAAATTGTAGCTCGATCCAACGGTCGGATTGAGAATTATAACTGTTTCTGTAAACCTGGACTGTTGTGCTTTTTACGCCAAAATCCAAATCTGACCTTACTTGGGTCGTATCATAAGGTTGAACCGTATCACTCAGGCAGCCTTGAACTATCAGATTTAAAAATTCATGGTGCCTACTTTGAACCAAATCAAGGGCTGAAATTTTTCTCCAGTGAAGACAATATTACCCTCTTCCATCTCCTATAAATAGGGTTGGATTTCATGTCCCGAGTATGAAGAAATTCAGGGCCAAAGTCACGAAAAAATCATTTTCTCCCCCGGTTTTTGGTTCCCAACTGCCTTTTCTTCTTTCTTTCTCTCTACATCGTGGCCTTCGGCCACCACTACTCCCACCACTGTCTTGTCCACCATGATATTCACCACAAGCAGTCGCCTAACCACCTCACGTGGTGGTCGCAAAACCTCTCTCTCTCTCTCTCTCCCCTATGCAAAAATCTTATTCTTTGCCACCGCGACCTCAACACCAACAGCAGCAGTAGCAACCACCACTTCCAGCGACTTTCATCCTTACCAACAATAGTAAGGGCGACGACTCTCTCCTCAGCCACTCCAACAGCTCCAACCATGAGCAACTCTAGCACCGACCATGATAGCAACAACAACTCTGGCGGCCAAACTCTCCACCATTGCCACCGCTAGCACCACATCATCCTCCACGGCTAGACCACCTTCGCACCAGGTACCCTTATTCTTCTTCTTCTTCACCCTGTTCACAACGTGAACACTAGGTGTGAATTATAATTCACGTCCACTGTTCATGTAGTGGACGTTGGGTCAGGCCGGTTATGGCCCTCCCCAAATGGCTAGGCCGAATCCGACCCACCCTGAAAAAAATATCAAAAAGGATCTGTTGGGCCGAAATCGGCCCACCCAACTTAGCTGGCCCGACCCATATATTTAATAATATTTAATCAATATAATATAATATTATATATTATTAAAAAAACAAAAAAAATCCAAAATTTTTCAAAAATCCTTTAAAAAAATTTGTGATTTTCTTACGTGTTTTTCTACCAGTTTTGCTTAATATCGGACTGTATACTTATATTGTAAGATACAGATCCGGTATTAAAATACTGGTTTCCTCCGAACCCTTTCTAAATTTTTTAAAAAAAAATTCAAAAGATTTCGAAAAAAATTATTAAAATTAATTTCCACTTTTAAAAAAACAAAAGAATATTTTGTTTTCATGCATACGGCCAAATCCTAAAATGTTTTCCAAGCATATTTTCATATAAAAAATTGCATCTTTCACATGTTCTGAAAATTCAAGAAAAAATAGATATCATAACCAGTTTATGATCATCCATTTGGGTTTGATCAAAATATCAAAAACCGTTTTCCAATCTTTTTTTAAGGTCCAAATATATACTTTAATATTTGTAGAGTGTAAAATTACATGATGAAGTACATCATTGGGTGTTAAAGATACAAGGCACAAAATAAATGAGATGCTAAATTTTAATTTTAGATCGGTTAGGATTTAACTCGATAAGATAGACACTCTCTCATTAAGAGAGATTTACCTTGAACTGTAGATGAGACCAATGAATAGAAACTCGACCTACAAAAACAATCAAATAACAATGCAACTTACTTTAGGTAGGGTTCACTAGGGGTGAGGCGTCTTTCTTTTGCACAACCAGTCCTTTACCAAGACTCTCGCAGAACATAGGTTCCTTTTAACCATAATACTAGGTTGTGACTGCTAAACCTTAATCATAATTTTATGATTAAACCAAAACCTTTTCCTTCCCAAGACACACAACTCATCAAAAGGCATGATAAAAACCTCATTGTCGCCCCCGACATTGCGGCGCACCCCGTGACAATAGGTTCGACCTAATTCTTTTATTGGGAAATTCAGCCAGATCAAGACAGGTTATGTATGGGATGTTCTTAGGCAGCAAAGAAAGTTTATTTGGAGAGTATTTTGGGTCTAATCTGGTCCCAATTAATGAATATGGGTTTAGGTCACATAGGTCCAAAATTGGCTTGGGTTAATTAAGATGTTGGGATCAAATCAGATTTGTTTGGGGTTCATTTCCTATTTCTACAAGGACTTAAAATCAACAAAATATTCTCCTAAAATCTAAGGAAATTTCTTTCATTATTTTCCCTATTATTTATCAACAAATGAGGAAGTTTTCTAGTCAACAAAGGATGCTAGGTGGGCTATTAGATCTGATTTCCTAAGCCATGAAGGATTAATTAATGATTTTTCTAGTCTAGGAAGGAAACTAAATTAGCAGGTGTAAAAAATAGAGATTTTCTTCATTAATTGTCCATGTAAAACAAGAAAACCAAGCACAACAAGGCAAGAAGACTTCAGAATTAATTCCACATTCAGATAAGATTTCTTAGTCTATTTAGGACTTCTTAGAGGTGGAAAATCTGATCCTAGCATATGTAGAATATTAATTTCATATTTTTATTATTTTCTTCTTAGTCTTTGGTTTATTATTATTTATTTCGATCAATTTTGTAAGTGAGATCAAATTAGCCCATATATGGAGATCCATTAGGGTTATTTAAAGCATTATTTAAGTGTTTTGTATG